>ENA-OQDE01000153-OQDE01000153.1-human-gut-metagenome-genome-assembly--contig:-NODE-153-length-43978-cov-2.909284_pt1 | contig 43978 bp, 50 predicted proteins | sample MGYA00242768_ERZ504595 | MGnify/ENA primary metagenome ERZ504595 (study PRJEB26092, sample SAMD00036307) | human gut metagenome | host: Homo sapiens | study: EMG produced TPA metagenomics assembly of...
CTGAAAACATCACGCTAGCCACAGTAGACCTCTGCGTGCATATCAACATCAGTGAAGCCTCCTACTACCGTTACATAAATTTCACCAGCTATATGAAAGCAGACATTTTCATACATGCTTGTCTCTTCCTCAAGCAATATATCGAAAGCAACCACATTCCTTATACCCAAGAAGAAAAACGGCTTATAAAAACATTAGACCTGTTTCAGATTTCCTCAAATAGCAACTTAAACTGCAATTAAAACACAGAAAAGGAGAAACTTATCATAAGTTTATTACATTTGCAATGTAATAAAAGTCTTTAAAACTTAAAAAATGATTGATAGCGAAACAGACAGCCCATCAATAAAAGCACTGATCGTTTTCAGAGAAAACGGAGAAACCGACAATCTATTTGTTCCTATCTTATGCGATGCTATCAGAATGGCTGGAATCGACGTAAGATGCTCCAAGAAAGATTTTTGGGAATCGGACACCACTTATGACATCATCCATTTCCAATGGCCGGAGGAGGTAGTGGGCTGGATATGCGAAGACCACGACGTCATCCGCCGTCTGAAAGAACGCATCGCTTTCTTCCGCTCACGGGGAGCCCATTTCGTATACACACGACATAATATCCGCCCCCACTACGCCAATGAAGTCATCAGCCGAGCCTACGACATCATCGAGTCGGAAAGCGATATCGTGGTACACATGGGACATTACAGCCTGACGGAATTCATTGAAAAACATCCCGGCAGCCGGAATGTTGTCATCCCGCACCACATCTACCAATACACCTACAAAGAGGATATCAGCATAGAGCGCGCACGTCAATATCTGAACCTCCCACAAGAAGCATTCATCGTCACCGCCTTCGGAAAGTTCCGCAACCGGGAAGAAAGACGCATGGTGCTCGGAGCGTTCCGTGACTGGGACGAAGAACAGAAACTACTGATAGCCCCTCGCTTATACCCCTTTTCAAGGCGCAATAACTATGGCAGGAATATCCTCAAACGATGGGCTTCCCGAATCGGATACTATATACTCATGCCGTTGTTCAACCATATATTCAGATTACAGGCGAGAGCAACGACGAACCGATAGACGAGTGTGACCTCCCTTATTATATGGCAGCTTCAGACGTGGTATTCATCCAACGAAAAGATGTATTAAACTCCGCAAATATTCCTCTGGCTTTTCTCTTTCACAAAATTGCTATAGGACCTAATATTGGTAATATTGGCGAATTACTAAACAGCACGGGAAATCCTACTTTTTCTCCAGATAATAAAGCAGAGATTATACGAGCACTGGAAGAAGCCCGACAGTTATCCGCTTGGGGAAAAGGAGAAATGAACTACACATATGCGCTAGAAAACATGGGTACAGCAAAAGTCGGTAAACAATATGCTAAGCTCTACAGCAATTTGACAAATCAGCAATGAAATTCCTTCCACATTAGCAGCTCATCAGATTACAAAAATATGGAAAACAACAAAATAAAAGTCAGTGTTATCATACCCGTTTATAACACTGAAAAATATGTTCGGGAAGCGATACTAAGCATCACACAGCAAAGCCTGAAAGAACTGGAAATCATCATTATCAATGACGGGTCGACCGACGGAAGTCTGGATATTGTAGAAAAAATCAGCAATAAGGATAGCCGTATACATATATATACGCAAACAAATCAGGGGTTATCCAAAGCGCGAAATACCGGCATTAATCATGCACGGGGCAAATATATCTATTTCATGGATAGCGATGACCTTCTAGAAGAAGATGCAATGGAAATATGCTATCTCAAATGTGAAGAGATGCAACTTGACTTCGTTTTCTTTGACGCACAAAGCTTCTATGACAACAATGTAAAAAATGCTCCTTCATTGAATTACAAACGCACAGATAAACTGGAAAACAAAGTCTATGTCGGTAATGAAGCTCTCGAATTGCAACTACAGAACAGAGAATATACACCTTCAGCCTGCCTTAATTTTATCCATAAAGATTTTTTAAATAGTATCAATCTACAATTTTATCCCGGCATTATCCATGAAGATCAACTATTTACCACCTTGTTATACTTACAGGCGACAAGGACTGCATGTGTCAAAAGGGCATTTTTTCAACGACGTATGAGGGAAAATTCAATTATGACACGCAAGTTCACTTATCGAAATATAGAAGGGTATCTTGTCGTTACGCAAGAGATTCTCAACTTCAAAGAACAGACTACTGAAAACAAAAATAAAGCAATCATTGACCTATATTTATCACAGATGCTTAACGCTGCTATGTGGCAAGCGCATTCGCTCCAATTTTCGGAACGAATAAGACTTGCATGGCTGTGTTTACATAAATATAAAAAATATGTATCAGCTAAAACTATAGGAACTTTGCTTTTCAAATTTCTATTCACAAAACATTGAAACAATAACAAACAACAATGGCAAACAATATTAAGAGTCAATTATTTTCGGGGGTATTTTACACAGCGCTGGCCAAATACAGTGGCGTCGTCATATCCCTTGTTGTGGCAGGAATTCTCGCCCGTCTGTTATCACCGGACGACTTCGGCATCGTAGCTGTTGCCACCGTCATCATCGCCTTCTTCAATCTTCTCACCGACATGGGAGTGTCTCCCGCCATCGTGCAGCACAAATCGCTGACTAAAGATGATTTGTCGGACATCTTCTCATTTACTATATGGACGGGCATCGGAATCAGCATTCTGTTTTTCGCTTCTTCGTGGATCATCGCCGATTACTACCAAAGTGGCACCCTGCGCATCCTGTGCCAACTGCTGTCCGTCAACCTGTTCTTCGCCTCCGCACCATTGTGCCGGGAGCCATGTTCTACCGGAACAAAGAATTTAAATTCATTGCTATCCGTAGCTTCGTCATTCAGATTTCGGCAGGTACAGCCGCGGTAACCGCCGCCCTCTGCGGAGCAGGATTGTACGCATTGATTATCAATCCAATCGTATCCAGCGTACTGATCTTCGTAATTTCCTTTCAGCGTTACCCGCAACGGTTGCGTTTCACACTCGGATTGAGGGTACTCCGGAAGATATTTTCCTATTCCGCCTATCAATTCCTGTTCAATGTCATCAACTATTTCAGCGCAATCTGGACAAACTGCTGATTGGCAAATACATGAGTATGTCCGATCTGGGATATTACGAAAAATCGTATCGTTTGATGATGCTGCCCTTGCAGAATATCACGCAGGTAATCACTCCGGTGATGCATCCTATTTTCAGCGATTTCCAGAATGATAAGGGAAAACTGTTGAGTTCCTACGAACGTATCGTCCGTTTCCTCGCCTTTATCGGTCTGCCGCTTAGCGTGCTGCTTTTCTTCACGGCAGAGGAAGTGACGCTTATTATTTTCGGCGATCAATGGATGCGTCCGTACCCGTGTTCCGGATACTGTCGCTCTCCGTAGGGATTCAGATTATACTCTCTTCGTCCGGCTCCATCTTTCAGGCGGCAGGCGATACACGAAGTTTGTTTGTGTGCGGAGTGTTTTCGTCCGCGTTCAACGTGGCGGGAATTTTGCTCGGCATCTTCCATTTCGGAACCCTGACAGCAGTGGCCAGTTGCATTGTGGTGACATTCACCATCAACTTTATACAGTGTTATTGGCAGATGTACCGGGTGACCTTCCGGCAAAGTGCCTGGCCGTTCATCCGTCAGCTTATTTCTCCGTTGGTGATTAGCATTTTGATAGCATTAGCCTCATTCCAATGCAGTATGCGCTGGAAGGGATGAACATTTTTGTGACAATTATTGCTAAAGGTATCGTTAGTTTTATTATCTTTGGCATTTATATACAGATGACGCATGAGTATGACATGATCGGTAAAGTGCGGTCGTTAAGAAAAAAAAGTCTATAGCTATGAATATACGCGACATTTTTATAACGCTACGTTATAAAATAAGTTATGGTAGCACTGTGGAATGGTACAATTTCTGGTACATCGTCTTGCGGAAAAAGAGAAAAATCATACCGCAAGTAGCTTCCATCGACGAAACGATACGTAAAATCATCGACGACCGTTGCTCTGTCAGCCGTTTTGGCGACGGTGAAGTGTTGCTCACCAGTCCGGAAAAGGAAATCCGTTTCCAGAAAGGTGATCCGTTATTGGCTAAAAGACTGACCGAAGTGCTGCAAAGTCACGAAGAAGGACATATTGTCTGCATCTCCGACGCATTCCGCGATTTGTATCGCTACAATCGCAAAAGTCGCCGGTTCTGGAGAACTCATTTTTATCTGTACGGTTCGTGGTGGGACCGTTTGCTGGTAGCGGGACGAAAATATTACAATACATTCGTCACTCGTCCTTATATGGACTTTGCCCGCAAAGAAGATTCCGCCCGATGGTTTCACGACATGAAGGGCATTTGGGACAACCGGGACATCGTCTTCATCGAAGGGGAGAAAAGCCGGCTCGGAGTGGGCAACGATCTTTTCGATAATGCCCGGAGCATCCGGCGTATTCTTTGTCCGCCCAGAGATGCATTCGAACGCCTGGAAGACATCAAGCGGGAGGCCTGCAAAGTGGAAAAAGAAGCCTTGTTTCTGATTGCCCTCGGCCCTGCAGCCACTGTGTTGGCCTACGATTTGTTTAAAGCCGGCTATCAGGCCATCGACGTTGGTCATGTGGACGTAGAGTATGAATGGTGGCGGATGGGAGCCCATAAAAAAGTGAAACTGGAACGAAAATATGTCAACGAAACTGCCATTGGCAGCGAAGTGGCGGATGCCGGAGAAGAATACCGGAAACAAATCATCGCCCAAATCGTTTGAGGAAGAAAAACAGTTTGAGAAAGAAAAAACAGAATAAACAATTATTGAATACTGAAAATAAGAATGAAAGCTCTTTTCCTTATATTTCACGGCTTCAATGAGGCCAACGGAATTAGTAAGAAGATACGTTATCAGGTGAAAGCCCTCAAAGATTGTGGAGTGGATGTTCGCTTGTGTCATTATGATGTGACCTCTTATGGCGAACGGCGTTGGATGGTGGATGACGAAGTGATCGCTGATTTCGGCACGGGCTTTGCCGCAAAGATTTGGAAACGTGTCTACTACTCTCCTATTCTTGACTATGCACGCCACGAAGGAATCGACTTTGTATATATGCGCTCTTTTCACAATGCCAGTCCGTTCACCCTCCGGCTGGTGAAGTCGTTGAAACGTACAGGCGCAAAAGTGGTGATGGAAATTCCTACTTATCCTTACGATCAGGAGTACGTCACCCGTTCCATGAAATTTCATCTAGCCATCGACCGCTGTTTCCGTCACAAGCTCGCAAAGGCTCTGGACGGTATCGTCACTTTCTCCAATGCGGAAGAAATATTTGGCGGAAACACCATACGCATCTCCAACGGAATTGATTTTGAGGCGATTCCGATGAAGCAGCAGCAGAATGACACTTCGAAAGAGTTGCACTTGATCGGAGTGGCGGAAGTGCACTACTGGCACGGCTTCGACCGCCTTGTGCGCGGATTGGCAGATTATTACCGCAACAATCCGGAATATAAAGTATATTTCCATATTGTAGGCCCGCTGTCCGGCGAACGGGAACGGGCGGGGATCTTGCCTGTTGTCCGTGACAACCATCTCGAACCGTATGTTCTTCTGCATGGTCCTTTGCATGGCGACGAACTGGATGCGATGTTCGAAAAAGCAGATTTTGCCATTGGCAGCCTGGGACGCCACCGCAGCGGAATTACGTATATCAAAACGTTGAAAAACCGCGAGTATGCCGCACGTGGCTTCGCGTTCACTTACTCGGAAACCGACGACGACTTCGACCACATGCCGTATGTATGGAAGGTGGAACCCGACGAATCTCCGGTGGATATTCAGGGACTGATCGACTTCCGGAAAACGCTGAAAATGACGCCTGCGAGATACGCGAATCAGTCTGCCCGCTATCGTGGAAGGCGCAAATGCAGAAAGTGATCGACGCCATAAAGACCAAAGATAAATAAACAAAAACACAATTAATAACAAACAATATTCTGATAAACATGAAAATAGCCTACTGCATCCCCGCCCTCTACTACCCTAGCGGCATGGAACGGGTATTGACCCTGAAAGCAAATTACTTCGCCGAAGTGTTTGGTTATGAAATACATATCATCCTCACAGACGGGAAGGGCAAGAAACCGTACTACGAACTGCATCCGTCCATCACTCTTCATCAACTTGACATTGATTATGATGAATTGAACGGAATGTCATTCTATAAAAAACTACCTAAATATATTGCGAAACAAGGACGTTTTAAAAAGAAACTCAACGAATGTCTGCACCAAATTCGTCCGGACATTACTATCTCCCTGCTCCGTCGTGACATCAATTTCATCAATCGGATGACGGACGGTAGCACAAAGTTGGGTGAAATACACTTTAACAAATCTAATTACCGGGATTTCAGCAACAGCCGTCTGCCCGCATTCTTACGGGCAATCGTAAGCAATTATTGGAGAGAGCAGTTATACCGGCAACTTCGCCAGTTGAAACGTTTCATCGTATTGAGCCACGAGGATGCACAGGAATGGACGGAACTGGATAATGTTGAAGTGATCCATAACCCTCTTCCTTTTTTTCCCGACCAAATATCTGACAATAGCCATAAACAGGTAATAGCGGTAGGGAGATATGTTCCGCAGAAAGGATTCGACCGCCTGATCCCGGCTTGGCAACTCGTTGCCAGAAAGCATCCCGACTGGATACTGCGTATCTACGGAGACGGTATGCGTGAGCAACTGCAACAGCAAATTGACTCTTTAGGAATCACTGCCAGTTGTATATTGGAACCTACTGTTTCCAATATTGTCGACAAGTACTGTGAAAGTTCAATTTTTGCCCTTTCATCACGTTTCGAAGGGTTTGGAATGGTTATTATAGAAGCAATGGCATGTGGCGTGCCGCCCGTATCATTCACCTGTCCCTGCGGCCCGCGGGATATTATCAGCGACGGAAAAGACGGTCTGCTGGTAGAAGACGGGAATATCGAACAACTGGCGGAGAAAATCTCTTACTTAATAGAGAATGAAGATATACGTAAGAAAATGGACAGCAGGCGCGTATGGACGTCCAGCGCTTCCGAATAGAAAATATTGCCGAACAATGGAAACAACTATTTGAAAGCCTGATTATCCCGGTTAATGAAAACAAATAAAGCATTCAATATCTATGGAATGGTATTCTAAGTATTTACAGGTTTATGAGAAACCTTTTGCGGAAGCTCCGCAAGCCGTTATCGAGGAAGTACGCCGCAATCTGGCCGGATTGCAGAGTAACGAACCGCTTGTCACTGTATCACTCATCGGATACAATGAGGAAAAACATCTGCTTGCCTGCCTCTGGTCGTTGAGCGAGATGAAATGTAAATATCCTGTAGAAATCATTGGTGTGGACAACGAATCGAAAGATCGCACTGCGGAGATTTACGAGGCTTGCGGTGTGCCTTATTTCACGGAAACGCAACATAGTTGTGGTTTTGCCCGTCTTTGCGGACTGAACCATGCCCGTGGAAAATATCATATCAACATTGATTCTGACACGATGTATCCGGCAAAGTATGTGGAAACAATGGTGGATGCGCTCGAAAAGCCGGGTGTAGTGGCTGTCAGCTCGCTTTGGAGTTATATTCGACAAGGATCACTCTTGGATGGGGCTGAAAATCTATGAGGCTGCACGCGACTTGCATTTATGGTTGCAGTCTTTCAAGCGTCCGGAGCTTAGTGTGCGCGGACTGGTATTTGCTTACCGGACGGAATGTGCGAGGAAAACGGGAATCCGCACGGATATTATCCGCGGTGAAGACGGATATCTGGCTTTGCAGCTCAAGCAATTTGGAAAGATTGCATTTGTACGGAAAAGACGTGCGCGTGCCGTCACCGGATATGGGACGGTGGGAGCCGACGGAACTTTGTTCAATAGTTTCAAGGTGCGTGTTGTCAGCAGATTGAAAGGAATCGGAGGACTTTTTACCAAGAAGAAGGAATATAAGGATGAGGAGAGTAATCTAGTAAAAAAGAAGTAAGAAAGGAAAGCCTATGTGCAAGAATCTCAATATCGGTATCGTTTTATTTTTAATTATTGGCTTAGTTATGTCGGGATGTATCCGCAAACTGAATCTATATCAAGGAGATAAAGACGAGGATGAAAACAAGGATAATGGAAAGAGGCGGGATGTCATCTGCGAAACGGAATTCATATACCCGTTCGGTAATGAAACAGCCGATAAAGAAATAGAAATAACCATTCACCTGAAAGCAGACAGACAGGTAGGATATCTGTATACGGAAATACCAACATTGAAATATAACAAAGATTGGCTGTTTCTGATGACACAGGACGACTGTATGCATTCAGCCTTTTCATATACATGGGCTGCCATTCATGGCAAACCTTTATCTTATATTTACTACTGCGATCTGGCTCATCTGCAAAACGGTGATTTGCCTCCTGATTATTATTCATTGGGAAAAACATTAGCTACCACCAATGGTACCGGACAGGAAGTACGTTTCTCTTTCGGAACTACCGTGCTGCCGATGATGATTTAATGAACACACAAACATGGGTACAAAATGGATATACAAGAGATTATTTCCGCTTTTATAAAAAGACAATGTTAGTATGGGGCAACTTGCAGGAAATGATGAATTACGGAGTAAGCATCGCTTTCCATGACTTGAATCTACCTGACGAAGATAAAACAGAAGATAAGTTGCTGGCACAATTTCCTGTTGCTCAAAGCATGATACGTGAGAAACTGAATAATCGAACTTGTAAAATGCTGGCAGAGCCTAATGGAGATAAAAATTATATCAAAGCGGCTTTGAGATATGATAAAATCAGAACCTGTGTGCACAAAGCGGAGCTACAAAACTCTATCCATTTCAAGAAAACGGAGATATTGAACAAGTAGTGATCGAAAGAGCTTTCTATGACCCACCCGAAGGTAGCGGGCTGACAAATCCGGATATGATTAAGGCGGCTATTCTCAAGGAAATGGAAAATCCAAAAGAAGAGCGGGCGGCTATTTCTATAGGTGCCCATAATACAGATACCGGTTGGGTAAACTTCTTGGAATGGCTCAACGACACATACGGACGAGATGGTGACGACTCTATGTGGTTTACCAACCAGGAAGAATATTATGAATATTATTACTATCGTTTGCACAGCAAACCGGAAATCAAACAGGTAAATACGCACACGTGGAAACTGACACTAAATCTGAATGGAGAGGACTCCGCTCCTTTCTATTACCCTTCCGTGACTGTAAATATTTTCGGGCTTAAAATGGAGGACATTGAAAGCATAAAATCAAATGAAGATGTTACAGGACTCTCTTATGGTGACCATAAAGATTTCTTCATGCTAAATATCGACTGCCGAAAATACCTGGCGGAACACGCCGAGAATTTCGTGAAACGATATGAAGCGAATCCGACAGATGTTTCTGCCAAAGCGGACGCCAACTACTTTGTGAATATGCTGAAAGATTCGGATAAAAAGACGGAGTTGAAGAAACGAATCGAATAAATGGCCGGACGCAAAACGAACTGTTAAGCTATTTGGGCATAAACGAATAAAAAAGATGGAACGTAGAGAAAGAAAAAGAAGAAGTAATAAACAAATATAATTATGAACGAAACCATGACCCTTTGTCTTGAAATTATTTTCTGGCTTGCCCTGTTCGTTGTGTTCTACACCTATTTGGGCTATGGAATTGTGCTTTATATTCTTGTCAAGTTGAAAGAGCTTTTCGTGAAGCCTGTGAAGCGTTCGTTGCCGGCATCGGACGCAGACCTGCCGGAAGTTACCCTCTTCATTACGGCATTCAACGAAGAAGATGTAGTGGACGAGAAGATGGAAAACAGTCTTGAGCTGGATTATCCTGCGGACAAGCTGCACATCGTATGGGTGACGGACGGAAGCGATGACGGTACGAACGAACGATTGCAGACGCGCTGGCAGGGGAAAGCGACCGTACATTTCCAACCGCTCCGGCAAGGTAAGACGGCTGCAATGACACGTGGAATGACGTTGGTGGACACTCCGCTCGTTGTTTTTACGGATGCCAACACGATGGTGAACCGGGAGGCAATACGGGAAATTGTGCTTGCTTTCCAGGATCCGAAAGTGGGCTGCGTGGCTGGTGAAAAACGGATTGCCGTGCAGACCAAAGACGGGGCGCTGCCGGTGGTGAAGGTATTTACTGGAAATACGAATCAACCTGAAAGCACTTGATGCACGGCTCTACTCGGCCGTAGGAGCAGCAGGCGAACTGTTTGCCGTGCGTAACGAACTGTTCGAAGCGATGGAGCCGGATACGTTGCTCGACGATTTTATTCTTTCACTCCGGATCACAATGAAAGGTTACACCATCGCTTATTGTACGAATGCTTATGCCATCGAAAGTGGTTCGGCGGATATGCGCGAAGAAGAAAAGCGAAAAGTGCGCATCGCTGCGGGAGGATTGCAGTCTATCTGGCGGCTTCGTCCGTTGCTGAATCCTTTCCGATACGGGATACTTAGCTTTCAATATACGTCGCACCGGGTATTGCGATGGTCTATTACTCCGTTCCTGTTGTTTGCGCTCTTCCCGCTGAATATTGCGATTCTGCTGTTGGGTGGTTCCACGATATTTTACGGAGTGCTGCTTGCCATGCAGGTTCTTTTTTACGGATTGGGATATTGGGGATATTACCTGTCTACGAAACAGATAAAAAACAAGTTGCTCTTTATCCCCTACTACTTTTTATTTATGAATGTCAATGTGCTGAAAGGCATCCGATATCTGAAGAAGAAAAAAGGAAGCGGAGCTTGGGAAAAGGCGAAGCGCGCTGAAAAGTAAGAACAAACGCTATTATCTTTTGTTATCCTTAATTATAAGACATAAGTCTCTATCATCTAATAAAAAACAGACATGGACAGAATATTACATGATGCGAATAACGCACAAAGAATATTGAAACTGACGGCAGATACAATGCTATTGGTTGACAGGCACGGAGTCTGCGTAGACATTGAACCTCATTGTGATCTGTGGTTCCTGCAAGAAAACATTCTTTTAGGAAAAAATATATTTGAGCTTTTACCGGAATATACAAAAGAGAGGGTGATGCCCATCTTTCAGACTGTGCTCGAAGAGCAACGAAGCATCAGCAAGAACTTCAAGTTGGTGCTGAAAGACGAAATTTTCTACTTCAAATGCCTCATGTTTCCGTATGACGGCATGGTGCTTTGCCAATATCGTGACATCACGCAGAGAAGTAACGTAAAGCGTCGGTTGGAGCAGGCGAATCTTACTCTAAGGGCTATCCAGAAGATTGCCAGATAGGACAATGGGCATACAATACAAATCAGAATATTTTCCATTATTTGGGTTATACAGGCGTTTTGTGTGAGGAAAGTGTGCAGAACCTTGCCATTGAGAAATATGTGGAACTGATTGTAGAAGAAGATCGTCAGAGTTTTATTGAATGGTGCCACGTGAACGAGAAAGAGCTCAACATGGAGAGCATCAGTTATCGCGTTCGCCTGAACGGAGAAATCTTCTATATGCGTATCCAGACTTATTTGCGTGAAGAGCGCCCCGACGGTAGTTTCAACATCGAAGGGTATATTCAGAACATCACGGATATACAGCATCGCAGAAATGACATCAACACACTGACTCATGCCATCAACAATGCCAAAGAAAGTATCTTTGCCGCCAGACCCGATGGCACGATTATCTTCGCTAACCGTCGTTTCCTGTACAATCATGGTATTTCAGAAAACGAAGACATCAGTCAATTAAAGATTTACAATGTTGCCGCAGATATGCCTACGCAAGAGGTTGGAACGAACGTTGCAAAGATGTCATACACGGTGGCAGCAGTAACTTTGTGGCTCACCATCCGTCGAAAATCAATAGAGATATATTGGCTTACGAAGGTACGATGTACAACGTCACCAATGATTCCGGTGAAGAAAGTTACTGGTCGTTTGCCCATGATATTTCCGAACGGATTCGGTATGAAGCCCAAATCAAACGGCTGAATCAAATCATGGATACGACGATCAATAATCTCCGCGGGGATTGTTGTGAAGGAGATCAATAATGATTTCCGGTACATTTACCGAAACCGGGAGGCTTATAACCGCGATCTTTACAAGAACGATCCTGTCGGTAAGAATGACTTCGATTTCTACCCGCCTATCGTGGCAGAGAAGAAGAGACAGGAGGATATTCAAGTGGCCACCAGCGGAAAAGGTATGCACTGGACGGTGGAAGGAAAGGACCGGAACGGAAACCTGATTATCCTTGACAAACGGAAGATACGGTGGATGGGGATGAATTGTCTTCGCCTATCATCGTCAGCATCGAATGGGATATCACGGAACTGGAAATGATGAAGAGGGAGCTACTGTCTTCGAAGGAAAAAGCGGAAATGTCTGATAGTTTGAAATCAGCTTTCCTTGCCAATATGAGTCATGAGATACGTACTCCGCTGAATGCTATTGTGGGGTTCTCGCATCTCATTGCCGAAAGTGATGATGCGGAAGAACGAAAGACGTACTACAACATCGTAAACGCGAACAACGAGCGTCTTTTGCAACTTATCAACGAGATTCTCGATCTCTCGAAGATTGAATCGGGAACCATCGAGTTTTCCTTCGGTCCGGCTAGTCTCCATAATCTCTGCCGGGAAGTGTACGATGCTCATATATTCCGTACTCCGCAGGGAGTAAGCCTTGTCTATGAGTCTTCGGACGAGAGTCTGATGATTGAGACGGACAAGAATCGAGTGTTCCAGGTGATTTCGAATCTGATTGGGAATGCTGTTAAGTTTACGAAAGAAGGAAGTATCAGTTATGGTTATAAGCTGGTGGATAACCAGATTGTTTTCCACGTAACGGATACCGGAACAGGAATTGAGCCGGAGAAAGTGGGTCGTGTGTTCGAACGTTTTGCCAAGCTGAACAATCATGCACAGGGCACTGGGTTGGGATTATCTATCTGTAAGTCTATCGTTGAACGTCTCGGGGGCAAGATTTCCGTCAGCTCCGAATTTGGTAAGGGAACGACGTTTACATTTACTTTGCCGTATACGGTTGCAAAATCTGTAAATGCAGATTCGGAGAAAGAGAATGGTGAAGGAAACAGTGAAGGGATAGAATCTACCGGCAAAGCTGATGATTCGAGTAATCAAAGTGCAGAGAATGAAAAGGCAAAAGGTGCACGACGTCTCTGTATTCTGGTAGCGGAAGATACGGACAGTAATTTCGAACTACTGGAAGCAATTCTATATAAAGACTACCGTCTTATACGTGCGCATGACGGGATGGAAGCTGTCGTCATGTATGACGAAGTAAAACCTGATCTTATCCTGATGGATATTAAGATGCCGAATCTGGACGGACTGGAAGCTACGAAAATCATTCGGGAGCTGTCTGCCACTGTTCCTATCATTGCTCAAAGTGCCTTTGCCTATGAGCAGGACCGGAAAGCGGCGAAAGAGGCCGGATGCAATGATTTTATAGCTAAACCGATAGCGGATGATAAGCTGAAAGCTATGATTCATAAATGCTGTCGCCTCCGTAAAAGGGCACATATTATAGAGTATATATTGTATAGAAAACACTTTAATAGTGATATAATCACCCAATAACTTAGATTAGATGAAAGCCTTTTACAGACTGTTTTATTACATATCCATCGTGCTGACCAGTATTTTGGCAGGAGTTACCATTGCAGGCGCCTTCGTAGGTAATGCCGCACCGGATAGTTTCAAATTTATGCCTTTCATCGGTTTGATTTTACCGATACTTTTGTTGGCTAACCTTGCTTCTGTCATCTACTGGACGATCCGTTGGCGGTGTTGGGTTTTCATCCCTCTGATTGCTATATTTAGTAACTGGAGCTATATTAGTTGTGTGATTCAATCTCCTTTTTTTCATCCCGGCTTCGGCTCCAATGGTCAAAATGAACGCGTATACTCCTGGTATTCTAACTGTTGCTACTTACAACGTTGACGCTTTTAATCATGAGCATACCGGTTATTCATGCAAAGAGATAGCCTCTTACATGAGAAATCTGCAAGCAGATATTCTCTGTTTTCAGGAGTTTGGCATTAATGATGAGTTTGGTGTAGACAGTATAGCTGCGGTTCTTTCTGATTGGCCGTATCATTTTATTCCTATTTCTCCCGAGGAAAAACATTTGTTGCAGCTGGCTGTTTTCAGCCGCTACCCCATCAAGGAGGAGAATCTTATCGTCTATCCTGATTCGAAAAATTGCAGTCTCTGGTGTGATATTGAAATCAATGGGCGTACCATCCGCCTGTTCAACAATCATCTCCAAACAACGGAGGTAAGTCAGAACAAGCGCAAACTGGAAAAGGGACTCCGCACGGATGATTCTCAAAGGGTGGAACGTGCTGCTTTGGGATTGATTGACGGATTGCATGAGAATTTCCGGAAACGTGCCGTACAAGCTAATACTCTAAAGCAACTGATAGCTGCCTCTCCCTATCCTACTATCATCTGCGGTGACTTTAACTCTCTGCCGTCTTCGTATGTTTATCACACTGTAAAAGGTGATAAGTTGCAGGATGGTTTTCAGACGAGTGGTCATGGGTATATGTATACTTTCAAGTTCTTCAAGCATCTGTTAAGAATCGACTATATTCTCCATTCACCGGAACTGAATAGTACGGATTACTTCTCGCCGGATCTTACTTATAGCGATCATAATCCGGTGGTGATGAGGGTGAAGTTATAAAAGAGTAAGAGGATGATAAGCTAATAATCATATCCTTAAAGATATTCCGTTTATATCAAAATCTTACTGATAATAAAAAAGGCTGTCCCGAACACGAGACAACCTTTCATTATTTTGAGATTTTATCGAATTAATGGAATATATAACGAAGACTAAACTGAACAGAGTAAGTAGATCTAAAATCTTTATACTTTGTATACGTTTCAGTCAATCTTTTGCCACTATTCTTTTGGAATGTATATCCCTTGCCTTCTCCAGTAGTACTATTTCCCTTATCGTAAGCCAAGAGATTGGTATTATTTACGGTCTTATACAATCCCCAATCTGAATTTAACAAATTCAAGAAGTTCTTAATATCAACACCAAATTGAAGAGTATGACGTTTACCACCAACTTTAAGATAGAAATCTTGCATAAATTTCAAATCCAATTGATGATGCCAAGGCATAACCACTCCACCGCGATCTACATATTCGCCTTTGTGCTTCTTCAAATAGCTATCTTGGTTGATATATGCCCAAAAGTCATCTTTTTGTTGATCTGCACTATAAATTTGCCCGTCTAATTTATAGTCATCATATGTTCTATTTACACTATTATATGTTTTTTCCGCAAATGTCCAATTATTCAGCTCTTCTCTTGAAGCAGGAATATATAATAAGTTATTAGCTCCACCATCGCCAACAATGTTGCCAGCAAATGTATAGGAATAACGAGCATAACCATAACCACCAGCATATCCCATATTCATTCCTTCATAAATGAATGATAATGAGGAAGCAAATCTTTTAGCATATTCCAAACGATAACCAGCTGAAGCTACAATACGGTGAGGAGAAACATAGGTACCATAACCTGTTTCATGTTCATTAATACCGCCTACAGAATAAGTATTTGTTCTATATGCAGAAGTTACCTGATCACCAATACCATCACTGTACGCCTTAGCTTTCGAATGTGTATATGCTGCAGACAAATACAAGCCAAAATCAAAAGATTTAGCTAATTGAGTAGTAATAGAATAATAATAGGCCTTGTGACCACCATTCTCTATATAGAATACATTCTGTTTTCCACCTGCGTTTGTCCATGAAGCATCAGAGTATTTGCTATATGAGTCACGTGTATCATTCGGATTAAAAGTGATCGTAGTTTCTGAAGGTTTAATAGCTTTATTAGAAATAACGGCAGGATTGATATCTTTATTAAAGATACCTTCTATCGAGAAGTCAATATCTCCCGGAAGTTTAGCATCAAAAGCTAATGAAGTTTTCCATGTAGACGGCATCTTCAAATCCTTATCAATAATCGTAGGATCCTTTGGAGATTTAATATCAACAGTTCTGCCATTCGGATACAACTCATTCAGAACTCCTGATACAGATGGTTGAAAATGAGGTTTCAAAGCTGCATCAGCTACCTTAGTATAATAATATTGATTCTGACCAACATTAGAATTACCAACTGCAGATACTAACCATACAAATGGTAAACGACCTACATAAAGCCCAGTACCTCCACGAAGAACATATTTACGTTCACCAGTAATATCCCAGTTGAATCCTACACGTGGAGACACAGAAATCTTAGCAGAAGGTACTTGATCAGTAGAATAGCTTACTCCGCCAAAATCACATCTTGCAAAATCTTCATTATAGTTATTCTTCAAAGAAGGATACTTAGGCATCTCAAAACGAATACCAGCAGTCAACTTAAAGTTCTCACTTATATTCATCTGATCTTGCAAATACAATGAATATTGCAATGTTTTCATTTCAGCCTTAAATTGGCTATAGTCTGCTGCATTAGAGTGTGTGATAGCAAAAGCCTTAGGATATTCATTATTTACAAAGCTGTCCCATGAATATACACATAGTATCCATTACCTGCTTGCTGGAAACCATTAGTAGCTTTATTATATTCAAACTGGAAACCTGCCAATAAATTATGGATACCTGCTGTATAAGACAACTCATCTGTAAGAACAAATGTTCTGGCTTGGGCTAAGTTCCCCGGAGAAAAGACATCAGGACCGATACGTGCATATACCGCACCATCTTCCAAAATATCAATTGTTGGAAAATCAGCCGCTCCCTCATAACTTCTTGGCTCATCCTGGAAAGAATAAGTAACACGTGTTACATTATTCAAACTACCATCCAACCATTTAGAGTTCCACTCTGAAGCATATGATGTAAAATTGTATTCTTTGAAATAACGAGAATTTTCAAAATACATAGCAGCATTATGATTTACATTACCAGAACCTTTGGAAGCAGCTGCTCCACCATCATAAATATCCGTTGCATAGAAAGGAGATACAGAAGAAGTTGGACCGCTATTGTCTTTTGAATGAGCACGTGTAAAACGGAAATTCAATTTATTATTATCATTAATATTCCAGTCCAAACGTGCCATAATTTTATAGGCCGGAGTTTTGATAGAATACCCCTGATAACGTCCCGGATCATAGTCATACTTGTCTATAAAATAGTTGCGAATCTCATCCATCTTTCCCACTGTAGGACGATTCACATTGGCTGTATTAGATCCCCAATCATCACTGTCGCTTAAACGAGCTCTGCTCTTAGGACCAGCTGTTACATTATCTTCATACTCACCGTTTACAAAGAAGAACAACTTATTTTTTATGATTGCACCTCCAAAACTAGCACCATAGAGGTATTTTTGAGATTTCTCACGTATTAACTCTAAATCACCTACCTTATCACCATTCAAATTCTCATTATTTAAATAAGTATAAGCCGTTGCATAAAAATCATTGGTACCACTTTTAGTTACAGCATTAATTGCCCCACCAATGAATCCACTTTGGCGAACATCAAACGGAGTTACAGATACTGCTATTTGCTCCAATGCATCCAAAGAAATAGGTGAACCTCCGCCCGGCAAGTTAGAACCGATACCAAATGAATTACTGAAAGCAGCACCGTCGACAGTTACAGAAGACTGACGGTAATTACCACCACCTACGGCAAAACCATTACCTGTGTTAGCTCCTTGCGGAGTTAAACGCATAATATCATTCATACTACGTCCAACAGTAGGGATCATAGCCATCTGCTCTTCTCCAATATTAGTAATAGCGCCTGCACGGTCACTCTTCATATTGCTGTTTTTTGAAGCCGTCACTACGATTTCATCTAACAATTCAGAGCTTTCTTTTAAAGAAACATTTAAAACATAATTCTCTCCCAATGAAAGGTTAATTCCCTTGTAAATTGCTGTTTGATAACCAACATAAGAAATTTCTACTTTGTAAGGGCCACCGGTACGCATACCCTGCAGATTAAATTGACCACTGACGTTAGTCACTGTACCATAACGAGTGCCTGATGGTTCGTGAACCGCAACGATTGTTGCTCCAATGATTGGTTCATCTTGTGCGGTCACTTTACCACTCATCGTGGCTGTTGTAACCTGCGCGCTCATCGTGACGGTAATAAATAACATTACTAGCACTAAGAAAGATCGCATTCTCTTTAACATAAATGTAGTTGATTAGTTAATATAAATTGTTTGCTTTTAAAAACTGTGCACAAATATAATTAATAATATTTAGAACTACATTACGATTATACTACAATTTTTTAAGAGAGATAAACGTTTTCCCCTGTTATAAAACGATAAAGGCTCCACAATATTTGCAGAGCCTTTTATTTTGAAACAGAAAGCATTAGAAATGCTTCAATCTATTACTTTATACTAGTCAGTCATTAACTTTCTATAACGAACACGCTTCGGCTCTTCATTTCCCAAACGTTTCATTTTGTTTTCTTCGTATTCTGAATAAGACCCTTCGAAGTAGAATACATTGGAGTCTCCTTCAAAAGCAAGGATGTGTGTACAGATACGATCGAGGAACCAACGGTCATGCGAGATAACTACGGCACAGCCGGCAAAATCTTCCAGACCTTCTTCCAAAGCACGCAATGTGTTTACATCAATATCATTGGTAGGCTCATCAAGCAACAGTACATTGCCTTCTTCTTTCAAAGCCATCGCCAAGTGTAAACGGTTTCTTTCACCACCGGACAGTACACCGCAAAGTTTTTCCTGATCGCCTCCGGAGAAATTGAAACGAGAAAGGTATGCACGTGCATTGATGTCACGTCCTCCCATGCGGATCAGCTCATTACCACCGGAAATTACCTGGTAAACACTCTTATTCGGATCAATGTCTCTGTGTTGCTGGTCTACATACGCCACCTTTACAGTCTCTCCTACTTCAAATTCTCCTTTATCTACTGTCTCCAATCCCATAATCAGACGGAACAGTGTCGTCTTTCCCGCACCATTGGGACCGATCACACCAACAATACCATTAGGAGGAAGCATAAAGTTCAAATCGTCAAACAACAGTTTATCGCCGTATGCTTTAGCCACCTGTTTCGCTTCAATGACTTTATTACCCAGACGCGGACCATTCGGAATGAAGATTTCAAGTTTTTCTTCTTTCTCTTTCACGTCTTCATTCAGCAACTTGTCATAAGAGTTAAGACGTGCCTTACCCTTTGCCTGACGGGCTTTGGGAGCCATGCGCACCCATTCCAACTCACGTTCCAGTGTTTTGCGACGTTTGCTGACGGTCTTTTCTTCCATTTCCATGCGTTTTGTCTTCTGTTCCAGCCAGGAAGAGTAGTTACCTTTCCAGGGAATACCTTCACCACGGTCTAGTTCAAGAATCCATCCGGCTACATGATCGAGGAAGTAACGGTCGTGCGTCACGGCAATAACCGTACCTTCATATTGCTGAAGATGTTGTTCCAACCAGTCGATAGATTCTGCATCCAGGTGGTTGGTAGGTTCGTCCAGCAAGAGCACATCCGGTTTCTGCAACAACAAACGACATAAAGCTACCCGGCGACGTTCACCTCCGGACAGGTTTTCTACCGGCTGATCTTCAGGCGGACAACGGAGAGCATCCATCGCACGCTCCAGTTTGCTGTCCAGATTCCATGCATCAGTCGCATCAATGATATCTTGCAGTTCGCCCTGACGAGCAAAAAGAGCATCCATCTTATCCTGATCCTCGTAGTACTCCGGCAAACCGAACTTCTGATTGATTTCTTCGTATTCTGTCAGTGCGTCAACAATGGGTTGCACGCCTTCCATTACTACTTCTTTTACTGTCTTTGTGTTGTCTAAATAAGGTTCCTGTGCCAAGTAACCCACGGAATATCCCGGAGAGAACACCACTTCTCCCTGATAGGATTTCTCCAAACCGGCGATGATCTTCAATAACGTTGATTTACCGGAACCGTTCAAACCGATAATACCGATTTTCGCTCCATAGAAAAACGACAGATAAATGTCTTTCAGCACATTCTTATTGGGGGTGAAAGCCTTGCTCACTCCCACCATCGAGAAGATAATTTTTTTATCGTCAGCAGCCATAATGTATGATTATATATTGTTGATAATGGCACAAAGATAAGAAAAATGTTTGAATTCTTTTGGAGTTATAAAAAAATGTTCTACCTTTGCACCCGCATTCGAAAGAAAGCACTGAAGGACCGATTCGCTAGCTCAGCAGGTAGAGCACAACACTTTTAATGTTGGGGTCCTGGGTTCGAGCCCCAGGCGGATCACAAAAACAAAATTAATCCCTTGATAATCAGTCGTTATCAAGGAATTTTTCTTTTAAGATTCTTCACATATACTTACTCAACAAGCATAGAACGACACGGCAGTTCGATTACAAAAGTAGTACCGATCCCCAGTTGAGAATCAACTAATACCCGCCCGTTCATCTTCTCAACGATTAGTTTGCAGATAGATAAACCCAAACCGGCCCCTTGAGCAAAGGAATCCAACTTCTCAAACCTTTCAAATATCTTTTCAAGCATATTCTGCGGGATGCCCCGACCGGTATCTTTAACACCGATTCTGACAAACTGATGGTCTACCTCATAGAAGGCTTCCACGCGTCCGGTGGTAGTGTTCTTTAAGGCATTCGAAAGGAAATTGCTCAATATCTGTTTGATACGCAGTCTATCCAGTTCTGCCAAAGAATCATGCGCCGGATAGTTGGTCAAAAGTTCAACGCCGGATGGCACTTGATGAATATACTCCGCTACACTCTCGTCAAGAAGCTCGGTAAGATTGACCCAATCCGGATGCAATTCCAGATAACCGGATTCTATCTTAGAGAGATCAATCACGTCATTAATCAGATTAAGCAGAAGTTTGTTGTTGTGGCCGATCAGGGAATTATAAAGTTCTTTTTCCGCTGCATCCTCCGTACTAGCCAACAAGCTCGAAAACCCGATGATAGCATTTAAAGGAGTACGGATTTCATGGCTCATATTGGCCAGGAAAGCAGACTTTAAACGATCGGATGCTTCGGCTTTATCGCGTGCTTTGACAAGCATTTCCTCTGTTCTTTTTAGTTCTGTGATATCATAATTGATGCTGATTATTTCGATAATCTGATCTTGCGGGGCATATTTCCTGACTAACAAATGGACATACGTCCATGTGCAGGTGCCATCCTCTCTATAGATACGCATCTCTTTGCTAAGTTTGACAGTAAGTCCTTTTCGCACATCGTCCAAAAACTGAATCAATAGGGCACGGTCGTCGGGATGGAAATGCCGGTATGCAGAAAAGATTTCGGATAAGGGAGTTTCATCTTCTTCACCTATATTATCGTACCAGCTCTTTTGGGCGTAACCATGTCCGGTCAAAACATTGAAGTGAGCATAACCAACCTTAGCATAATCACCGACCAAGTTCAAAAAACTCTTCAAACTCCTGGATTTTATTATAAGCCACAGTTGTTTCTGTCTTATCCGCATTAATCAACAGGTAATTTATCGGTTGGTGTTCGTTATCATACAACGTAGTCACTTTAGTCATCAAATCAATCTTAGCCTCCTTTTGGGAGTTCTGATAATAGGAACCTACTTTCGAGAAGTCATAGCGGAAAGTAAAGTCGGCATCTTCATTCTTCTTCAACCGTTCTTTCATTTCTTTCGGGAAAATAGGATTCTCGAAATATTGATACCCAATATATCCTCTTTCTTCTCTACATGAAACATCTCCAATTCCTTATCGTTCAAATCTATCAATACTCCATCCATATTATATAGTTCGATACCGATTGGTAAATGCTTGAAAATGTTATATAAGAGACGTTCACTATGCTGCAATGCTGATAAGCAGATGCCATATCGGGAGCATCCTGCACTTCGGCTATACCATAAACAATTTCATTTCCGTCTTCGTCCGTTTCTTGAAAGCAGATCTTACTACGCATCCAGACAGCTCCTTTCACCGTATCAAGTAAATATACCGCTTCCGGTCTTTGATGCACGCCAAAAGAATGGACAGTCGTAGGACGTTGCTCCTCCTTCAGAATACGTTTATTGAAATCTTCAAAACTAATAATTCCGGTCTGATCCAGACCTAATAACTCTACTATAAAGTCAGAACATTCATAATTCGCAGTTGATAAATTGGCTTTCCACCATCCCATATTAGCGTTAGCCATCAACTGCGAGAAAAAGGTAAAATCTTGTAGTCTATTCATAACGCTATTTATCATTTTATTATTTTTCGGGCGCAAAAATACGGATTACCCATAAACCAGACTTTCAGAAAGTTATATTTTTAGCATATTATAAGAAGTTTATTCGTCGTTAAACTAAAAAATTCCGGTTGAAACTTTCTCATAAAGAGATTGTTCCAACCGGAAATTCTGCATTTATTGTGTTTCCATTTTACTTTTTCAGGGACTGATAAACAGCTTTTGCCATCACTTTGGCACCTGCTTCATTCGGATGAATCTTATCCGGGAATAGTTCGGGCATTCCGTCCATTGCCGTATGAAGATCGATGACGGACAGGTTGTTTTTCTTAGCAACTTTCTTTATCATCGGAATAATTTCTTTAGAGATTATATCGTCATTGATATTATCTCCGGTCTGATAGGCTTTGGAAGGATAACAAAGATAAATTTTCGGTTGGGAAGGCAATGCTTTGAAAGCATCAACCATTGTTTGAAGATCTTTCGTGAAGTCGGCTTTATACTTCCAGTTGAACGATTTACTGTCATTCGTACCCAGTTTGATGACAACGATATTGGGATTGAAAGCCAGCGCATCCTGATAAGCCTTTTCGTTCATATAAGGATTATCGCCCTTATTCAACAGAGTGCGGGCACTTACTCCAAAATTCTTTACCCAATAAGCCTCTCCCAGCATACGACTTAACACAGCAGGATAGCTATCACGATCGCGATTCTTGATACGTGCTCCATACGTTATACTATTGCCGATACAAGCTACACGGATGGCATCTTTGTGAGGCACTTTAAAACTACGAAGCCAGGATGTCAGCTCATTCAGCATTTCACTCTTGTAGAGGAAACCCTCGCGAATTCCCCATCCATGTCCACCGGAAGGATAAATATGAAGTACCGAAGGCACATTATTCTTGTTTAGAGCCAAATAATAATTAACCCCGTTAGCGGGCGGAACGGTCTTATCGTCGTCGCTATATACAATGAAAGCACGTGGCGTATCTTTCGTTACTTGCTTTTCATTGGAATATTCCGTTTCCAATTCAGCAGAAGCATTTTTTCCCAAAAGATTGTCGTGAGACCCCATGTGGGTATATGATTTATCCATCGTAATCACAGGATAGAACAGAATCTGGAAATTCGGACGAAGTTCGGGTTTGGCGTGAGTGGCAATGGTAGATGCCAGATGTCCACCGGCAGATGAGCATGATGCCTATATCATTCGGGTTCAGATTCCAAACATCAGCACTGTCACGCACAACTTTCATTGCCGCTTCAGCATCTGAAATGGGCAATGTACGATCCCCCTTCGGCATACGGTATTTCAGCACAATCAATGCAATACCTTGTTTATTGAAATAGGGTGCCCAGTCGCAACCTTCATGTTCGAAAGCCAAATGCGAATATCCGCCACCCGGACAAGCAACCACAGCACGCCCCGTTGCCAATTCCGGCGCAGGAAGGAATACGCGAAGTGAAGGTTGTTCGATATCAAAAGGCTTCGGAGCATTCTGTGCTACCACCCGTGAACCTGCTAGCAAGAGAAGCAACAGGAGAAAAATAGTAGAAAATTTCTGTTTCATAGTATCTATGTACTTTGATTAATGAATAATTAGATGTGCGAAGATAGTAATTTTACGTATCTTTGCACCCCATTTCGATTAGAAAAATTATATGCAAGGAATAAAGAATCTGACACAAGGTCCTATCAATCGTCAACTGTTTAATCTGGCAATGCCGATCATGGCAACGTCGTTTATTCAAATGGCATATAGTCTCACAGACATGGCATGGGTAGGACGGTTGGGAAGTGAAGCCGTAGCCGCTATCGGTTCTGTCGGAATCCTGACGTGGATGTCCGGTTCTATCTCCTTATTAAATAAGGTAGGATCTGAAGTGAGTGTCGGACAATCCATCGGTGCGCAAAGCCAGGAAGATGCCCGCAGCTTCGCGTCTCATAATATTACGATTGCTTTGATTATTTCCATTTGCTGGGGCGGACTCCTTTTTATATTTGCAGAACCTATCATACGTATTTATGAACTTGAGGAACATATCACAGCCAATGCCATTCAATATCTGCGGATTGTTTCTACCGGATTACCTTTCGTTTTCCTTTCCGCTGCCTTCACCGGAATTTATAATGCAGCAGGACGCAGCAAAGTCCCGTTCTTTATCAGTGGCACAGGGTTGATATTGAATATCGTTCTGGACCCACTCTTTATATTCGGTTTCGGACTGGGAACAAACGGTGCGGCGTACGCCACCTGGATTGCAGAAGCAAGTGTTTTCCTGATTTTCGTCTATCAGTTGCGTTGCAGGGATGCGCTGCTGGGCGGTTTCCCTTTCTTCACCCGGCTAAAGAAAAAGTACACGCGGAGAATCCTTAAACTTGGATTACCCGTAGCGACTTTAAATACATTGTTTGCCTTCGTCAACATGTTCCTCTGCCGCACCGCTTCCGAACAGGGAGGCACATCGGCTTAATGACGTTCACCACCGGGGGACAAATCGAAGCAATTACTTGGAACACCTCACAGGGATTCTCCACCGCACTAAGTGCCTTCATCGCCCAAAACTATGCTGCCGGACGAATCGAACGGGTACTTAAATCCTGGTACACTACCTATGGATGACGGGAATCTTCGGTACACTCTGTACTTTGCTATTCGTTTTCTTCGGAAACGAAGTTTTCGCCATATTCGTGCCCGAACAGGCTGCTTATGAAGCCGGAGGTGTATTCCTTCGTATCGACGGATATTCCCAGCTCTTTATGATGCTCGAAATCACCATGCAGGGAGTTTTCTACGGCATCGGCCGCACAATACCCCCTGCCATTACCAGCATCAGTTGCAACTATATGCGTATTCCGCTTGCTATCCTGTTTGTACGGATGGGTATGGGAGTGGAAGGAATCTGGTGGGCAGTCTGCGTCACCACCGTTGCCAAAGGTTTAATTCTTTTGAGTTGGTTCATTATTATCAAAAAGAAGTGCTTAAGTATTCCTTCAACGATAAAAGGATAATGTTCGTTTTCCTTTATTAACAAACAAAGGGATTCATCCGAGTTATTTTAACTTAAAAAGTACATGCTTGCCAAATAATATGTATCTTTGCATTGTTATTTATAATACGAAGCGATTCGTATAAAAACATTATTTATAAACCAATTTAAAAAAAACATCAACATTATGAACAAGATGAAATTTATGGTTCTCTTCATGAGTATTGCCATGATATTTGGTAGCTGTGGAAGTATGAACAACACTGGTAAAGGTGCTGCTATCGGTGGTGGTTCGGGTGCTGCACTGGGTGCAATCCTGGGAGGTGTTATCGGTAAAGGTAAAGGTGCCGCTATTGGTGCTGCTATCGGTACGGCAGTAGGTGCAGGTACGGGTGCTCTTATCGGTAAGAAGATGGACAAAGCAGCAGCAGAAGCAAAACAAATTGAAGGCGCACAAGTAGAACAGATAACAGACAACAACGGATTGCAAGCCGTGAAAGTAACATTCGACTCGGGTATTCTTTTCACTACCGGTAATGCAAATCTAAGTGCTGCTGCTAAATCTGCTTTAAGCAAGTTTGCCAACAATGTGCTCAATCAGAACCGGGATATGGACGTGTCTATCTACGGATACACTGACAACCAGGGCTGGAAAAACAGCACTGCCGCACAAAGCCAGCAGAAAAATCTGAACTTGTCACAAGAACGTGCACAGAGCGTGTCTAGTTATTTGTTGAGTTGTGGTGTTTCCACCAATCAGATCAAAAGTGTACAGGGAATGGGTGAAAGCGATCCCGTTGCAAGCAATGATACTGCTGCCGGTCGCGAACAAAACCGTCGTGTAGAAGTATACATGTACGCAAGTGAACAAATGATTAAAGATGCACAAGCAGCTGCTAATTAAAAAAATTCTGCGCTATACGCGCAACCTGCTGATTTTCTTCTTTGCATCCACTCTGTTGGCAGTGATTGTGTATCGGTTTATGCCGGTTTATGTCACTCCGTTGATGGTTATCCGAAGTGTTCAGCAGATTTTTTCAGGAGATAAACCCACGTGGAAGCACACGTGGGTTTCTTTTGATAAGATATCTCCCAACCTGCCGATGGCGGTCATAGCCTCCGAAGACAACCGTTTTGCCGAACACAACGGATTCGATCTTGTAGAAATCAAGAAAGCGATGAAAGAGAACGAAACACGCAAACGGAAACGCGGAGCAAGTACCATTAGTCAGCAGACAGCCAAGAATGTGTTCTTATGGCCGCAATCTTCGTGGGTACGCAAGGGACTCGAAGTCTACTTTACGTTTCTCATCGAACTGTTCTGGTCGAAAGAACGAATCATGGAAGTCTATCTCAACTCTATAGAAATGGGAAATGGCATCTACGGCGCGCAAGCTACCGCAAAGGTCAAATTCGGAACAACAGCTGCCCAGTTGACCCGGGGACAATGCGCACTTATCGCCGCTACTCTGCCCAATCCGATACGGTTTAACTCGGCGAAACCTTCGTCATACATATTAAAACGACAAAATCAGATATTACGGCTGATGAATCTGGTTCCTAAATTTCCATCTGAAGAAAAAGCCGTAGAAAAGAAAAAAAGCAAAAACAAGAAAGGCAAGTGATAATTGAGTCATAAATAAAAAGAAAGGAGCAACGAGGATCTATCCCCTTGCTCCTTTGCTTATAAGCTTGTTTGTATGCGTTATCCTCATTTATACAAAATCTTTCAACTCTTGTTGTAAACGTTGACGTGTGAAGAATATGCGGCTCTTCACTGTACCTAATGGCAATCCTAATTTCTCTGCAATCTCACGGTATTTGAAACCTGATACGTGCATGGAGAAAGGAATCTTATACTCCCGGGGGAGTGCGTTGACGATGCGATGCATCTCTTTCAAGTCGTAAGCACCTTCGGTACTTTCAAATCCTGAATCTTGTGGCAGATTTAAGTGATAATAATTATCGGTGGTATCAACAAAGGTCTGATCGCGTACTATTTTACGGTAGTTATTAATAAAGATGTTACGCATGATTGTGTACATCCATCCTTTGAAATTTGTGTCCGGAACATATTTCTCTTCATTGTCTAATGCTTTTAAAGATGTTTCCTGCAATAAATCATTTGCTTCTTCACGGTTGGCCGTTAATTTATAAGCAAAACGAAGCAACTCTTCCTGTACTCCAATTAAATCTTTTCTGAAACTTAAACTTTTCATACTTTAATGGTTTTATGGTTAATATTCGTTTTTTCTCGACATTTGCAAGTTTAAAGGTATTTTGTGTATCCAGCAGGGGAAAATTTGTCATTTCTTGGGGGTTAATTCTATCAAATGACAGATTTCAGGTGCTTTCTGATAGTTTTTAGGTGGTATTTGCGAAATTTGTCCCCTACTGCTTGGTTAAAAGAACCAAATAGATTACTTTTGATTTTATATTATTAAATAAAACAAAAAGCTATGACCATACTTATTATTGTAGGGATTATTGTATTACTGGGCATCATCTTTGCTTCCATGTACAACTCATTAGTGAAATTGAGAAACAATCGTGAAAACGCATTTGCCGACATCGATGTACAGTTGAAACAACGCCATGATCTCATTCCCCAACTGGTAGACACCGTGAAAGGATATGCCGCACATGAAAAGGAAACGCTTGATCGAGTGATTCAGGCACGTAACGGTGCAGTTGGCGCAAAAACGATTGATGATAAGATAGCTGCCGAAAACCAGTTAAGCTCTGCTCTTGCTGGATTGAAGATTACTCTCGAGGCTTATCCCGATCTGAAAGCTAATCAGAATTTCCTGCAATTACAGGAAGAAATTTCTGATGTAGAGAATAAACTGGCTGCTGTTCGCCGCTACTTCAACTCGGCCACTAAAGAATACAATAACGCCGTGCAGACATTCCCGTCGAATATCGTAGCAGGAATGACCGGATTCCAAAGAGAGATAATGTTCGACTTGGGGAAAAACGAACGTGCGAATTTGGAGCAGGCACCCAAAATTAGTTTCTAAAACCTTTATATACACCGTCCATCCAATTACAAAAGTCGAACACGCATGCAATACGTCGGAATCCAAACACAGCAGAGCCGGAATAATCTGCGCTCTGCGTTTCTACTATTCCTGTTTCCCTGTCTCGTGGCAGCACTCCTCTATTTGGCCTGCTACCTGCTGACTTTTATGGGATATAAAGAGGATATGGAAGTCGAAATGATGCCAATAGTCAATCATTTCTTCTTCTCTTCGTTACCATATACCATAGGGATTGTATTAATCTGGTTTCTGATTGCCTATTGGGCTAACACAAGCATTATCAATTCCGCCACCGGCTCCAAGCCGCTGAACCGTCAGGAGAATAAACGAGTTTATAATCTAGTGGAAAACCTCTGTATGTCTCAAGCATGAAAATGCCGAAAATCAATATCATCTATGACAGTTCCCTGAATGCATTTGCCAGCGGTATCAACGAACGCACATACACCGTTACTCTCTCGGAGGGCATCATCCGGAAACTAAATGATGAGGAACTGGAAGCAGTCATCGCGCACGAGCTAAGTCACATCCGCAACCGCGATGTACGCCTGCTGATTATTTCCATTGTCTTTGTCGGTATCTTCTCCATGCTGACAGAAATCACGTTTTATGCCATTACACACATACGCGTGCGTAGTAATAGTAAAGGTAGCGGCGGTGTGGTTCTTTTTATTCTTATTGCTTTAGTGATAGCCGCCATCGGTTATCTTTTTGCAAGCCTGATGCGTTTTGCCATCTCACGCAAACGCGAATATATGGCAGATGCAGGTTCGGCAGAAATGACGAAGAATCCGTTGGCACTGGCCAACGCTCTCCGCAAAATATCAGCAGATCCCGCTATCGAAGCAGTAGAAAGGAAAGACGTGGCACAATTATTTATTCAGAACCCCCAAAAGGCATCTAAAAGTATATTCAGCGGACTTAGCGGATTGTTTGCCACTCATCCTCCCATCGAAAAACGAATCGAAATACTGGAACAGTTCTAAATCGGGCTAAACTCATAAATAACAGGGGGTTCTGTTTAATTTTCATTAAAAGAAACAGAAGTATCCCTGTCTTTTTAGTATATTTGATTGTTATACATATATACATCAACCTAAATGCAAACTGATATGAGAACGAAGAAGCAAATCTTTATGCTGTTACTAGCCTTGCTAGTGGGCATCCCTACCCTTTCGGCTCAACAAAGTAAAAAGGAAAAGAAGGAACAGAAGGAACAGAAGAAAGAAGCAGTAATGAAACTAATTGAATCTGAAAATTATAAGATAGATGTCAACACTGCCATGCCGATGCGCGGACGCTCCATCCCTTTGACATCTTCCTACTCACTGACAATCAGAAATGATTCGGTTATTTCTTACTTGCCTTATTATGGACGGGCCTATAGCATCCCGTATGGCGGAGGTGACGGACTTAACTTCAAAGCCATCCTCAAAGAATATAATGTGGAAATGGATAAAAAAGGGAATGCCGTTATCAAGTTCGTCGCACGTAATCCTGAAGACAGATATGAATTCAGAGCCAAAGTATTTCCCAATGGTTCGGCAAGTATCGATGTCAATATGCAAAACCGTCAGTCCATTAGTTTTCAAGGAGAACTGGATATAAAGGAGGAAAAATAATGCCGTCCTTATTCTTCCGGCTCTTCACTACCTTTTAATATAGGTAGGCAAATGTGATATTTGACAGCTAAGATGCGGGTCAGGAATACCGCCAGTCCGCCAATCAACTGACAGGCGTATGATTCCAGACCTGCAACGTCGCACAGCCAGTATGCAATACCGCCTACGACGCAGGCCATTGCATAAATTTCTTTTCGGAAGATAAGAGGTATTTCATTGATAAATACGTCACGAATCACTCCACCGGCTGCTCCCGTAATGCTACCCATGATAATCGCCACCCAAAAAGGATACCCCAAAGCAATGCTCTTGCCTACACCTACCACGGTAAACAGTGCCAGACCGATGGTATCGAAAATGAAGAAGTATTATTGAGCCGGATAAGCCAGCGTCCGAAACAGATGACCCATAACAAAGCCAGTCCTGTACAAATCAGATAGATAGGGTCAGTCATCCATCCCGGTGTCACGTCGAGCAGGACATCACGGATGGTACCGCCGCCGATAGCCGTAGCAAGTCCTACCACATAAGCGCCGAACCAGTCGAAACGTTTCGCCGAAGCTAGCCGGATACCACTAATAGCAAAGGCAAATGTGCCTATAAAATCAAGAATTTGAACGAATGTGGGCATATATTTGTTATTTTGTATGCAAAGTAACGAATAAATTCCGTAAGAAAATGTACTTTTGCTTCACGAATTAAACCGAATAAGATAGAAACAATATGAAAATAACAATTGTTGCGGGGGCACGCCCCAATTTTATGAAGATAGCTCCCATTACACGCGCTATTGAAGCCGCACGGGCGCTGGGTAAAAGTATCTCTTACCGACTGGTATATACAGGAAGGAAAGACGATACAAGTCTGGATGCTTCTCTCTTTTCGGACCTCGACATGAAAGCTCCTGATGTTTATCTGGGAGTGGAAAGTAGTAATCCAACGAGTTTGACAGCCGGAATCATGGTAGCCTTCGAACAGGAGCTGACGGAGAATCCGGCACACGTAGTCCTTGTGGTAGACGACTTGACCGCAACCATGAGTTGTGCCATCGTTGCCAAGAAACAAGGTATCAAGGTAGCACATCTCGTAGCCGGAACCCGTTCTTTCGATATGAAAATGCCAAAAGAAGTCAACCGCATGATTACAGACGGACTATCCGACTATCTGTTCACAGCCGGCATGGTTGCCAACCGCAACCTGAACCAGACAGGAACGGAAAGTGAAAACGTATATTATGTAGGTAACATTCTCATAGATACCATCCGCTACAACCGGAACCGTTTGCTCAAACCGATATGGTTCTCCGTCCTGGGACTGCAAGAAGGAAATTATCTCCTATTTACTCTCAACCGCCGTGTATTACTCGGCAATAAGGAGAATCTGCGTCAGCTGATGAAAACAATCATCGACAAGTCTGCCGGTATGCCCATCGTTGCACCGCTGCATACCTACGTACGTAATGCCATAAAAGAGTTGGACATCGAAGCTCCGAATCTCCATATCATGCCGCCGCAGAACTACCTGTTCTTCGGTTATCTGATAAACAAGGCGAAAGGAATCATAACAGATTCGGGAAACGTAGCCGAAGAAGCGACCTTCCTGGGTATTCCTTGTATCACACTCAACACGTATGCCGAACATCCGGAAACGTGGCGCATGGGAACCAACGAACTTGTCGGAGAAGATCCTGCCCTGCTTGCCAAAACCATGGATACACTGATGCACGGTGAATGGAAACGTGGCGAACTTCCCGAACGTTGGGACGGACGTACCGCAGAGCGTATTGTACAGATACTTACGAGCAAATAACATTTACCCGGCATGTTCCATTCCGTTTCCCGGCATGGGACTGTTAGTTTCACGCCTTGAAACTAATAGTTTCATTACTTGAAACAAAGTGTTTCACACCGAGAAACCAACAGTTTCATGCGGGAAACAAAAAGTGTCAAGTGTCGAAACAAAAAGTGCCCTACAACGAGAGCAAAGGTTTCAAATATCGGGACCGGGAGAACAAAGTGCTGAAACAGCCTTATCAAAAGGATTAACAAAGGAATATTCCTTGGATTACCGGGCGATATATGCTTGTAAACAACCAAAAACGATGGGTAAAAAAAGTTATATATTCTGTTATCCTTAGAGTTATTTGTTAACTTTGCAGCCCTACTACAAACGTTATGATACAACGATATAACAAAATACTTATACTGTTCTTACTCGTATTGGTAGCTTCCAATGCTTTTGCGCAGCAAATTAAAGGGGTAGTCACTGATTCGGTTACCCACGAGCCATTGATGTATATCTCTGTTTACTACCAAGAAAAGAGAGATATGGGTACTATCACCAATATTGACGGAGAATACAGTCTTGAAGCCCGCAGAAACGGAGGAACACTGGTGTTCTCCGCTGTAGGTTATATCAGTAAAACGGTTCGAGTCGGTTCCAACAATCAGACAGTGAACGTTAAGTTAGCTCCGGATAATGTGCTCCTGAACGAAGTGATCGTGAAGCCTCAAAAGGAGAAATATTCCCGCAAGAACAATCCGGCAGTGGAGTTCATGAAGAAGGTAATCGAACACAAAAAGGCACAAGTCCTCGAAGTGAACGAGTACTATCAGTACGACAAGTACGAGAAGATGAAAATGTCCATCAACGACCTCACACCGGAAAAACTCGAAAAAGGTATCTACAAGAAATATTCATTCTTAAGAGATCAGGTGGAAGTGTCGGAAACAACCAATAAGTTGATTCTCCCTATTTCCGTACAGGAACGTCCTCGCAAACCATCTACCGCAAAAATCCCGAAAACAAGAAAACGATTATCAAAGGAAAGAATTCCAATGGTATAGAAGAATTTTTCTCTACGGGAGATATGCTCGGCACTGTATTGAAAGACGTATTTGCCGACATCAATATCTACGACGACGATATCCGATTGCTCCAGCAGCGTTTCGTCAGTCCGATCGGTAACAATGCCATCTCATTTTATAAATATTATCTGATGGACACATTGATGGTAAACAAGCGCGAATGTGTCCACCTTACTTTTGTTCCGCAAAACTCGCAGGACTTCGGATTCACTGGACATCTGTATGTATTGAACGATTCTACTTATGCCGTTCAGAAATGTACGATGAACCTGCCTAAAAAGACCGGAGTAAACTTCGTCAACCGTATGGACATCGTGCAACAATACGAGCAACTCCCTAACGGAAACTGGGTATTGGCGGATGATGACATGACCGTAGACCTGTCCTGGAATTCCAACAAAACAGCAGGCGGATTGCAGGTGGAACGAACTACGAAATATAGTAATTATAAATTCGATCCTATCGAACAACGACTGTTCCGATTGAAAGGCAGCGTGATAAAAGAAGCGGATATGCTTTCGAAAAGCGATGAGTATTGGGCGAGTGTTCGTCAAGTACCGCTGACGAAGAAAGAAGTTCGATGGATGTATTCGTTAACCGCCTCGAACAGATACCGGGATTCAAATACATCATCTTCGGAGCGAAAGCGCTGATCGAAAACTTTGTGGAAACAGGAAGCAAAGGCCATCCGAGCAAAGTGGATATCGGTCCTATCAACACCATGATTTCGAGCAACTACATTGATGGTACCCGTTTCCGGTTAAGCGGTATGACAACGGCTCATTTCCACAAACACTGGTTCTTGAACGGATACGGAGCTTACGGTCTGAAAGACGAACGCTGGAAATATAGCGGTACGGTGACTTATTCGTTCAATAAACGCGATTATGTTGTCTGGGAATTCCCGAAACATTATCTTTCGGCTTCGTACAGTTATGACGTAATGTCTCCGATGGATAAATTCCTGTTCACAGATAAAGACAATATCTTCCTGTCGGTAAAAACAACGACAGTAGACCAGATGTCGTATATGCGCGATGCCACCATTAATTATGAACTTGAAACGCTGACAGGATTCGGAGTGAAAGCCATGCTGCGCCATCGTAACGACGAGCCTACCGGCAAACTGGAATATCTGCGCAATGATGCCGCGCAAACCCGTGTGCATGATGTCACGACTTCGGAAGCGAGCCTGACGCTGCGTTATGCTCCGGGCGAATCATTTGTCAACTCCAAACAACGCCGCGTACCTGTATCGCTGGATGCTCCTATCTTTACCCTGACTCATGCCATGGGTTTCAAAGGAGTACTAGGTGGAGATTATAGTTTTAACCGTACGGAAGCAAGTGTATGGAAACGTTTCTGGCTCCCCGCTTCCTGGGGAAAGATTGATTGTAGCGTGAAAGCAGGCGCAGAATGGAACACGGTTCCTTTCCCGTTGTTGATCTTGCCGGAAGCTAACTTGTCCTACATCACCCAGCGCGAAACGTTCAACTTGATTAATAACATGGAATTCCTGAACGACCGTTACGCTTCCATGTCATTATCTTATGATATGAATGGAAAACTATTCAACCGTATTCCTCTTATCAAGAACTTGAAATGGAGGGAAATGTTCCGCGTACGTGCTTTGTGGGGAACATTGACGGATAAGAATAATCCGTTTAAGAGCAACAATCCCGATTTGTTCCGTTTCCCGACACGCGACGGTAAGTTCACCAGTTTCGTGATGGACCCGAAAGTGCCTTATATTGAAGGAAGTGTAGTATCTACAACATTTTCAAGTTGCTGCACGTTGAATATGTACATCGTTTCACTTATCGTGATAATCCGGGTATCAACAAAAACGGTATTCGTTTCATGGTATTAATGGTATTCTAGAAAATTATGCAACCTTTAGCAGAACGGTTACGGCCAAAAACTTTGGATGAATATATCGGTCAGAAACATTTAGTTGGACCGGGAGCCATCTTGCGGAAGATGATTGACGCAGGACGCATCTCTTCTTTTATTCTCTGGGGACCTCCCGGAGTAGGTAAAACAACTCTTGCACAGATCATTGCCAACAAACTGGAAACGCCTTTCTATACTTTGAGTGCTGTGACTTCCGGTGTGAAGGATGTACGCGAAGTGATAGACCGTGCCAAGAGCAATCGTTTCTTTTCGCAGTCCAGTCCGATTCTGTTTATCGATGAAATCCATCGGTTCAGCAAGTCACAGCAGGATTCATTGTTGGGAGCTGTGGAGAACGGAACAGTCACATTGATTGGTGCAACAACGGAAAACCCGTCGTTCGAAGTCATCCGCCCTCTCCTATCCCGTTGCCAGCTTTATGTACTCAAATCTTTGGAAAAAGAAGATTTGCTGGAACTTCTGCAACGTGCCATCACCACAGATGCCATACTGAAGGAACGAAAAATTGAATTGAAAGAAACAACAGCTATGTTGCGCTTCTCCGGTGGAGATGCCCGCAAGCTGCTTAATATATTGGAACTTGTTGTGCAATCGGAGACGGAGGAAACAGTTGTCATCACCGATGAAATGGTGACCGAACGCTTGCAACAGAATCCACTGGCTTATGACAAGGATGGAGAGATGCATTATGACATTATCTCGGCTTTCATCAAGTCTATCCGCGGCAGCGATCCTGACGGAGCGATCTACTGGCTTGCCCGTATGGTGGAAGGAGGCGAAGATCCGGCTTTCATTGCCCGCCGACTGGTGATCTCGGCTGCCGAGGATATTGGTCTGGCAAACCCGAATGCATTGCTTCTCGCTAATGCGTGCTTTGATACATTGATGAAAATCGGTTGGCCCGAAGGACGGATTCCTTTGGCTGAAACAACGATTTATCTGGCTACCAGTCCAAAAAGTAATTCGGCATACAGTGCGATTAACGATGCACTGGAGCTAGTCCGTTCAACCGGTAATCTGCCTGTGCCCTTGCATCTGCGCAATGCTCCGACCAAACTGATGAAGCAACTGGGCTACGGACAGGAATATAAATATGCACACAGCTATGAAGGTAACTTTGTCAAACAGCAATTTCTTCCGGACGAACTGAAAGACAAACGGATATGGCAACCGCAAAACAATCCGGCAGAACAGAAACATGCCGAGCGAATGATACAGTTGTGGGGAGACAAATTTAAAAAATAAGCGTTCGTAAAATAAGTCACTCCCTTCTGTAAGAGAAGCCGAAAGCAAAATAAAGCAGTAGGAAACATTATAACATATTAATAATATTGAAATTGAAATGAAGATTGTAGTTTTAGACGCTATGCCGCCAATCCCGGAGATTTATCTTGGGAAGGTATGAAGGTGCTTGGAGAATGTACAATTTATGATCGTACAGCTCCGGAAGAGGTATTAGAACGTGCAGCCGGTGCAGAAGCAATTCTGACTAACAAGGTAATCATCAATGCAGACCACATGGCTGCACTGCCCGAACTGAAATATATCGGTGTGTTGGCTACCGGATACAATGTGGTAGACACAGCTGCTGCAAAAGAACGGGGAATCGTCGTTACTAATATTCCTTCATACAGCACCGCTTCCGTTGCTCAAATGGTATTTGCGCATATCCTGAACATCACTCAACAAGTGCAACACCACTCTGAAGAAGTGCATAAAGGTCGTTGGGCTAACAACAAGGATTTCTGTTTTTGGGATACTCCGTTGATGGAACTGCGGGAAAAGAAAATCGGTCTGGTAGGACTGGGAAATACCGGATATACCACAGCGCGCGTTGCCATCGGTTTCGGTATGCAAGTGTATGCATTGACTTCCAAATCTCACTTCCAGTTGCCACCGGAAATCAAGAAGATGGATTTAGATCAGTTGTTCAGCGAATGTGATATTATCAGTTTGCACTGCCCGCTTACTCCGGAAACACGCGAAATGGTAAATGCACGCCGTTTGGGTATGATGAAGCCGACAGCTATTTTAATCAACACCGGTCGCGGCCCGCTTATCAACGAACAAGACCTTGCAGACGCTTTGAACAATGGCAAGATTTATGCAGCGGAGTAGACGTGCTTTCTACTGAACCGCCTTGTGCCGACAATCCATTATTGACTGCGAAGAACTGCTACATCACTCCGCACATTGCCTGGGCAACCATCGAGGCTCGTGAACGTCTGATGAATATTGCAATCAGTAACCTTCAGGCTTACATTGCCGGAAAACCGGAGAATATAGTCAATAAATAAAAAGCGATATATCCGAAAAGATAGAAAAGGCTTATATATAAAAACTCCCCTCATTTAACTTCTCTACCATGACATAGAGAATTAAATAAGGGGAGTTTATTTGTTCCTACAAGAATCTCAATTCGAAATTCTATGTGGACAAAGTATTAATATGAGTGTCCTCCTTCATCCATTTCTTTCTCGGTAATTTTGTGACGATCGATACTACGCCAAGCATAGAAAATATATGCAATTACGAATGGAACAAGAATAGAGACATAGGCCATTGTCTTTAGTGTAAATTCGCTGGAACAGCTATTGGCTAAAGTTAATGAGCTTTGCAGGTCTGTATATGACGGATAATAAGCGGTATTGTTGTACCCTGCTACCAGCAATAAAGATAAAACAGTCAGTACCGTACCGATTCCCGTAAACCAGATTCCTTTATCAAACGTCTTTTTAAGCAATGTCTTTCCAATGCCGAAAAGAACCAGTACCACACCAATCAGGAATAAAGCCAGCACTACCGGCATTTCGATAAAGTTAGTGAGATACTTATATGGCTGCATATAAATTTCCTGTGTATCCGGATTAACGGCAAAGCATCAGATACCAATGTACGAATGACAAATGCCAAAAAGAATACAAGGAACAAGACTGTATTATTGCGTACTGCACGACGACATTTATCGGTCAGCTCTTTATCATCAATATTATTAATGAAATAGAGAGATCCCAACACACGGGCAAGGAAGAAGACAGCCAATCCAAGAATAACATTCCAAATGTTGGTCAGTGCATCCAATCCGTGCCAGCCATTTCCCCAATGACTGATTACCGGCATAATGGTATCTGTCATATTGGCCTTATTAATATAGAAATCAGAACCGGTAAAGAAAGTAGCCACTGCCCCACCAAGTAACACAGGACCTACCACTCCATTAATCACCAAAAAAGTCCGGTATGTCTTTTTACCTAACAGATTTCCGGCTTTACTCTGAAACTCATAACTGACAGCCTGCAATACAAAACTGAAAAGTATAATCATCCAAAGCCAATATGCACCGCCGAAACTGGTACTGTAAAACAAGGGGAAAGAAGCGAAGAAAGCTCCTCCAAATGTAACCAATGTAGTAAACGTAAACTCCCACTTACGTCCGGTAGAATTCACCATCATCTTACGATGTTCCTCGGTTTTACCCAAGCAGAACAACAAAGAATTACCTCCTTGTACAAACAATAAGAACACGAGTATGGCTCCTAACAAGGAAACGACAAGCCACCAATATTGTTGCAAAAATATATACATATAGCTAAAATATTAAGTAATGAGTAATAGGTAATTATCAATTCTCCGGTCCTTTTTTGATAGCCTTTACCATAATTCCGACACCTGCAATCAACATCACTGTAAACAGGAGCAGGAAGATAAAGAAAGTCGTTTGTACAGAGCTTACATCCAGTTTGGAGATGGCAGCCATTGTCGGCAGCATATCACGGATAGCCCACGGTTGACGCCCACATTCGGCAACCACCCATCCGGCTTGTCCGGCGATGTATCCCAAAGGAATTGTCAGCAGAGCAATCCAGTGCATCCAACGCATCTGGCTTAAATCTTTCTTATAGATAAAGAAGAGAACGACAATAAAGAACAGGATAAAGTATCCGCCCAAGATTACCATTACACGGAATGCATAAAAGTTCAGAGGAACATTCGGAACCAGTTGGTTCACATCTTTGATATATCCGTAACCGAAATATGGAATATTTTCCTGTAATACTTTATATGCAATTTGAGCATCTTCCTCATGTCCTGCACTCTTTGCTGCACGATAGGCAGCCAATGCACCGATAGCCGTTTTTCCACGTTCTATCTTCTCGGCAGCAGAAAGAGCTGTCGATCCGTCTTTCTGTTGATAACCACCCTCGATGATATTTGTAATACCAGGAACGTAGCCGTCTACATTACGTTCTGCAAGGAAAGAAAGCATGCTGGGAATTTCAAAACGGAAGAGGAAAGGATCTTTCCCATCGTTGTAAGTCTTCTTTTCCGGGTTCAACACTCCTATTCCAACCAGACCTACATTAGTGCCGCCTTCATACAGACCTTCCACGCAGCCAGTTTCATCGGTTGCGTCTGGGCAATCTGATAACCGGAACCATCACCCGTCCAAACAGAAAGCAACGATGCTACTAATCCGAAAATCGCCCCAATTTTGATGCTGGCAAGCGCAAACTCACGATTACGTTTCTTCAGCAGATACCAACAACTGATGCCGACTACAAAAACAGCGCCCAGCACCCAGCCGGACAATACCGTATGGAGGAATTTATTGACCGCTACAGGTGACGTAGCCACTGCCCAGAAATCTACCATCTCATTACGAACTGTATCAGGATTGAATTCCATGCCTACCGGATGCTGCATCCATGCGTTGGCAACGAGAATCCACCAGGCGGAAATCGTAGCTCCCAAGCCTGTGAGCCAGGTAGAAGCCAAGTGGAAACGTTTACTTACTTTGCCCCACCCAAAGAACATGACGGCGATAAATGTGGCTTCCATAAAGAATGCCAAAATACCTTCAATAGCCAACGGAGCACCGAAGATGTCTCCTACAAACCACGAATAATTGCTCCAGTCGTACCGAACTCAAACTCCAGAATCAAACCGGTTGCCACACCAATGGCAAAGTTTATACCGAAGAGTTTCATCCAAAACTGGGCAGTCTTTTTCCAAAATTCATTGCCTGTTTTATAATACAGCGTCTCCATGATTCCCATCACCACTGCCAGTCCGAGTGTGAGAGGAACAAAAATCCAGTGGTACATGGCTGTCATCGCAAATTGGGCTCTCGACCAATCGATCAGCGAGGTGTCAATACTTTCAATCATAATCCTATGTAGTTTAAGAGTTAAAAATCAGTAGATTTACCGGGGATGGCACGTTCTATCAGTTCGTTTCCCACGTATGTTCCCTTGTCGTCATCCGTAGGATGGTCACGGAGGAAATCAGGGAAAAAGAACATTTTAAGGATGAAGAACATAACGAATAATTTCAGCAGAATGATAACCCACAGGGTACGCCCCAAGGTCATACTACGGAAGCCCTCCAAATAGAAGTTCCAGATCGTAAGCAGTGTATTCTTCATATGTTGACGTTATAATTTGTAATGAGTACAAATATACATTTTTATAATTAAAACAAACAACTAGTCAAAAAAGTTGTGTGATTTGTTGTGTTTTTCTTCAAAAACCTGCCTATCGACAGAAAAAAAACATTTAACGGCGAAATTACGTCATCCGTCTATCGTTTTTGCGGCATATATAATATGTACGTACCTTCGCTAACAGTAAATCAATAGAAGTATGAATATGATAAATGTAAGAAGATTGACAGTGATGACATTTCTTGGAGCAGGTATGCTGTCCGGCATATCTGCCCAAGTTTCTCCGCTGCAAGTCGATACGCTGAAAGAAACGAAAATTCCGGCTCAATGGGATTTGCAGTCATGCATCGACTACGCAAAAGAGCAGAACATCACGATTCGCAAGAACCGGATCACTGCGGCCAGCACGCAGATTGATGTAAAGACAGCTAAGGCTGCCTTGTTTCCCAGTCTTTCGTTCTCTACCAGCCAGCAGGTGGTGAATCGTCCGTATCAGGAGACGAGTAGTCGGGTAAGCGGCAGCGAAATTATCAGTAGCAATAGTAAAACGAGCTACAATGGTAATTATGGACTGAATGCGTCGTGGACTCTATATAATGGTAATAAAAGACTGAAAACCATCCAGCAGGAAAAGTTGAACAATCAGGTAGCCGAACTGGACGTAGCGACTTCCGAAATAACATTCAGGAATCTATCGCCCAAGTGTATATCCAGATTCTTTATGCAGCCGAGTCTGTCAAAGTAAACGAAAGTACCCTGCAAGTCTCTATTGCGCAGCGTGACCGCGGACAGGAACTTTTGAACGCCGGAAGTATTGCCAAAGCGACTTTGCCAACTGAAGCACAGGTGAGCACAGACCGATACCAACTTGTCACAGCGCAAGCCACTCTTGAAGATTACAAATTACAACTGAAACAATTGCTCGAACTGGATGGGGAGAATGAAATGAACATCTACCTCCCTGCCCTATCCGACGAAAATGTACTGGCTCCGTTGCCTACCAAAAAAGATGTGTACATTAGTGCATTGAGTCTTCGCCCGGAGATTGAAGCTAGCAAACTTAATGTAGAGGCTTCCGAACTGGGTATCGGTATTGCCAAATCAAGTTATTTGCCCACAATCAGCCTTAGCGCAGGAATCGGAACCAACCACACCAGCGGCAGTGACTTCACTTTCGGAGAGCAAGTGAAAAACGGATGGAACAATTCGATCGGATTGTCTGTCAGTGTGCCGATCTTCAATAACCGTCAAACTAAAAGTGCCGTACAGAAAGCAAAATTGCAATACGAGACGAGCATGTTATCCTTGCTTGACGAACAAAAAACTCTGTACAAGACCATCGAAGGACTCTGGCTGGATGCTAACAGTGCACAGCAACGTTATGCAGCAGCAAACGAGAAGTTGAAGAGTACACAAATCAGCTATGAGTTGATTAGCGAACAGTTTAATCTGGGAATGAAGAATACCATAGAACTTCTTACTGAAAAGAACAACTTGCTGCAAGCACAGCAGGAACAGCTTCAAGCCAAATATATGGCCATACTGAATACGCAGTTGCTGAAGTTCTATCAGGGAGATCAATTAGCATTATAAATAAAAGCATAATAAACGAATGAAAACGAAAAAGATTATCTTAATCGCTGTGGCAGTCGTTGTGGTAGCAGGTGCAGGAATCTGGTTCTTTGCAGGTTCACCGGCCAAGCACAAAGTCACCTACGCCACTGCCAACGTGAGCAAAGGCGATATTTCAAATTCGGTCACTGCTACCGGAACCATCGAACCGGTGACGGAAGTAGAAGTCGGTACGCAGGTTTCCGGTATCATCGACAAGATTTACGTAGATTACAACTCGGTAGTAACCAAAGGACAGTTGATTGCCGAAATGGACCGTGCCACATTGCAAAGTGAATTGGCATCACAACAGGCAACGTACGATGGTGCAAAAGCCGAATATGAATATCAGAAGAAGAATTATGAACGTAGCAAAGGCTTACACGAAAAGTCACTGATTAGTGATACGGATTTCGAACAGGCCCTCTACAACTATCAGAAAGCGAAAAGTAGCTATGATAGCAGTAAGGCATCGCTCGCAAAAGCAGAACGTAACCTGGCTTATGCTACTATCACCTCACCGATTGACGGAGTAGTCATCAGCCGTGATGTGGAAGCAGGACAAACCGTTGCTTCCGGATTCGAAACTCCGACACTGTTCACCATTGCTGCCGACCTGACACAGATGCAGGTAGTAGCCGATGTGGATGAAGCTGATATAGGCGGTGTAGTAGAAGGCCAGCGTGCCAGCTTCACGGTAGATGCTTATCCGAATGATGTATTCGAAGGCGTAGTTACACAAATTCGTCTGGGAGATGCAAGCAGTACGAGCAGTACAAGCACCACCACTACAGTAGTTACTTATGAAGTTGTAATCTCTGCTCCCAACCCTGATTTGAAACTGAAACCTCGTTTGACAGCTAATGTCACGATCTATATTCTTGATAAAAAGGATGTGTTGTCTGTCCCGAACAAAGCACTGCGATTCACACCTGAAAAACCGTTAATCGGTAATAATGACATCATAAAAGATTGCGAAGGCGAACATAAACTCTGGACTCGTGAAGGAACCACATTCACCGCTCATCCGGTAGAAGTAGGAATCAGCAACGGTATATCTACAGAAATTATCAGTGGCATTTCCGAAGGAACAAAAGTAGTGACCGAAGCTACCATAGGAGCAATGCCCGGTGAAAATGTGGCTGCTGAAGGAAATCAGGAAAGTGGCGGAGAAAGAAGTCCGTTCATGCCTGGCCCTCCGGGAAGTAAGAAGAAAAAATAATTATTCAATGTGCCAATCCGTTATTGGCACATTAACACATTATTTACGATGAAAAAAGTAATTGAAATACAAAATATCAAACGTAACTTTCAGGTAGGCGACGAAACCGTCCACGCATTGCGGGGCGTTTCGTTCAATATCAATGAAGGAGAGTTTGTTACCATCATGGGGACTTCCGGTTCGGGAAAATCCACGCTGCTTAATATATTAGGCTGCCTGGACACCCCGACCAGTGGAGAATATCTGCTCGACGATATTCCCGTACGTACAATGAGCAAGCCTCAACGTGCAGTACTAAGAAACCGGAAGATTGGCTTCGTGTTCCAAAGCTACAACTTGTTACCTAAAACGACGGCTGTAGAAAATGTGGAACTACCGCTTATGTACAACTCTGCCGTGAGCGCTTCCGAACGCCGTCGCCGCGCCATCGAATCCCTACAGGCTGTAGGATTGGGAGACCGTCTGGAACATAAATCCAACCAGATGTCCGGTGGACAGATGCAACGCGTTGCCATCGCACGCGCATTGGTCAACAATCCGGCAGTGATTCTTGCCGACGAAGCGACCGGAAACCTCGATAGCCGTACCTCTTTCGAGATACTTGTACTGTTTCAAAAGCTTCATGCAGAGGGACGTACGATTATCTTTGTAACACATAATCCCGAACTTTCGCAATATAGCAGCCGGAATATCCGTCTGCGTGACGGTCAGGTTATAGAAGATACAACCAATCCGAAAATTCTGTCTGCTGCCGAAGCGCTGGCCGCATTGCCGAAAAACGACGAGGATTAATAATTATTCAATGTGCCGATATACTAATGTGCCGATTGGCTGTACAATAAACAAGTTGGGAGAGTATACCTTCAGGAAATTGCCCCATTAGTATATGGACAAATTAGCAAATTATTCATTATGA
>ENA-OQDE01000154-OQDE01000154.1-human-gut-metagenome-genome-assembly--contig:-NODE-154-length-43947-cov-5.146326_pt1 | contig 43947 bp, 50 predicted proteins | sample MGYA00242768_ERZ504595 | MGnify/ENA primary metagenome ERZ504595 (study PRJEB26092, sample SAMD00036307) | human gut metagenome | host: Homo sapiens | study: EMG produced TPA metagenomics assembly of...
ATCTTCAGCAAGTATGCAGATGAGATTTGTGCAGATGTACTTGCAGATAAGCTGACAGACAGTGAGATCAGCGGCTACACCAAGGAGTGGAGCATCAACGGCGAGACTGTTGTACTCACTGTCAGCAAGGAATAAACCTAAGGAGGATGAAATGAAAACAACGATTGATAAGGCTGAGCTGAAAAAGCAGATCATCTACAACGTAAAGACCCTGTACAGAAAAACCATCGATGAGGCAACTCCGCAGCAGGTTTTTCAGGCAGTATCCTATGCATTGAAGGATGATATCATTGATCAGTGGATTGCAACTCACAAGGAGATTGAGCGCACTGATGCAAAGACGCTGTATTATCTTTCAATGGAGTTTCTGATGGGCCGTGCTCTTGGAAACAACATTTTAAATTTGTGTGCACAGGATGAGGTAAAGGAGGTTCTTGAAGAACTCGGTTTTGATTTGAATACTATCGAGGATCAGGAGCCGGATCCGGCACTTGGAAATGGCGGACTCGGACGTCTTGCAGCCTGCTTTATGGAGTCACTGGCAACACTTGGATACGCAGCTTACGGCTGCGGTATCCGTTACCGTTACGGAATGTTCAAACAGAAGATCAAAGACGGTTTTCAGGTGGAAGTGCCGGATAACTGGTTAAAGAATGGATATCCGTTTGAACTTCGCCGTCCGGAGTATTCCTATGAAGTTAAATTCGGCGGTTATGTCCGTGCAGAAGTGACAGAAGAGGGGAAAACACGTTTTATACAGGAAAATTACCAGTCCGTTTTAGCAGTACCTTATGATATGCCGATCGTAGGTTACGGCAACCATGTGGTAGATACCTTAATGATCTGGGATGCAGAGCCGATGGAGTGCTTTGAGTTAGATTCCTTTGACAAGGGAGATTACCACAAGGCAGTAGAGCAGGAAAACCTTGCCCGCAACTTAGTTGAGGTACTTTATCCGAATGATAACCATATCGCAGGAAAAGAGCTTCGTTTAAAACAGCAGTATTTCTTTGTATCTGCAAGTGTACAGCGTGCGCTGGCACGTTACAAAAAACATCATGATGATATCCACAAGCTGCCGGAGAAAGTGACATTCCAGTTAAATGATACACATCCGACCGTTGCAGTGGCAGAGCTGATGCGTATTTTACTTGACGAAGAGGGATTAAGCTGGGATGAGGCATGGGAGATCACGACAAAGACCTGTGCATATACCAACCACACGATCATGGCAGAAGCACTTGAAAAATGGCCGATCGAGATCTTCTCAAGACTGCTTCCGCGTATCTATCAGATCGTTGAGGAGATCAACCGCAGATTTATTTTACAGATCCAGGCAGAGTTTCCGGGAGATAACGGTAAGTTGCACGTATGGCAATCGTTTACGATGGTCAGGTAAAAATGGCACATCTTGCGATCGCAGCAGGATATTCCGTAAATGGTGTGGCAAAACTTCACACGGAGATCTTAAAGAACGAGCAGCTTCACGATTTCTATGAGCTGTTCCCACAGAAATTCAACAACAAGACGAATGGAATCACACAGCGTAGATTCCTGATGCATGGCGATCCGCTTCTTGCAGACTGGGTAAGTGAACATATCGGTGACGACTGGATCACGAATCTTGCCCATATTGAGAAGATGGCGATCTATGCAACCGATAAAAAAGCACAGCAGGAGTTCATGAACATCAAATACCAGAACAAACTGCGCCTTGCAAAATATATCAAAGAGCACAACGGTATCGAAGTAGATCCGCGTTCCATCTTTGATGTGCAGGTAAAACGTCTGCATGAATACAAACGTCAGTTGCTGAATATTTTACATGTCATGTATCTGTATAACGAATTAAAAGAGCACCCGGATATGGATTTCTATCCGAGAACCTTTATTTTTGGTGCAAAGGCAGCAGCAGGCTACAAGAACGCAAAACTTACGATCAAACTGATCAACAATGTGGCGGACGTTATCAACAATGACAGAAGCATTAACGGCAAGATCAAAGTCGTATTTATTGAAGATTACCGCGTATCGATTGCAGAGTGGATCTTTGCGGCAGCAGATGTCAGCGAGCAGATCTCCACAGCTAGTAAAGAGGCATCCGGAACCGGTAACATGAAATTCATGTTAAACGGTGCACTGACACTCGGAACGATGGATGGTGCCAATGTTGAGATCGTCGAGGAAGTCGGTAAAGAAAATGCATTTATTTTCGGTATGAGTTCCGATGAAGTCATTGCGCATGAGAGAAACCGTGATTATGATCCAATGCAGATCTTTAATACGGATCAGGATATCCGCAAGGTATTGATGCAGCTGATCAACGGATTCTATTCACCGAACGATCCTGAGCTGTTCCGTGACCTTTACAACTCACTGCTCAATACACAGTGTACGCAGTTTGCAGATACCTATTTCATCTTAAAAGATTTCCGTTCTTATGCAGAAGCACAGAAACGTGTGATGGAAGCGTACAAAGATGAGGAAGGCTGGGCAAAGAGTGCAATCTTAAATATCGCACATGCCGGTAAATTCTCCTCTGACCGTACAATCCAGGAATATGTGGATGATATCTGGCACTTAGACAAAATTACCGTAGAGGTATAAGAAAATCGTATAAGATAGCAGACTGCCTGTTTTAGCAGGCAGATATGTGCACAGAAAAAGAAACCCGGCTTTGGGGTCATGTACCTTAAAGCCGGGTTTTTACATAATAATGTTTTTTTTAATATCTTAGTTTAAAATCTTAATACTTCCTAAAAGTGGAAGCTCTTTTTCTTCATCTTTGCAGGCATATACTAATCCCATGATCCAGAAAATAAAGAATACAATGGAGAGAATGCCGCTGACAGCCCATCCACAGATCGGAATGCGCGAAATAATAATGCTGTTGATCAGTGATGCAAGGTATAACACCAGTGACTGGTTTAAATGAAATTTTGCACCCTCTTTGTCACCGGCGCAGAATGCAATCAGCCAGCCGATAAGCGTGATGTAGGAACGATTCCTGTTGTTTTTTTGTCCATAAGTAAACCTCCTCGAAAATTTAATAACATTTGTATTCTAACACTCCTATCAGCAAAATGCAAAAAATATAGAGAAAAAAAGAAAATTTTGCAGAAATTAAGGAAAATGTAAAGTAAATCTTTTGAAAATCTTTATCTTTTTCTGCGGGCGTTCTTTGCATTCGGAAGGTAAGATAATACACAAAGGAGGATAAGAGCAGAAATAATTCAGGTGTGCCGGAAATAACATAAGATTTGTTTCATTTTGATAAGGTAAATGATATACTGATAGGAAGTGTGGCAAAAAGGAATATCTGCGGCACAGAAAGAAAAGGGGAGAAGTGTGAAAATCTTTCACACAGACAAAAATAATGGAACAGTACAATATTTTAATCGTAGAAGATGACAAAGAGATCCGTGATGGAATCGAGATATTTTTAAAAAGCCAGAATTATAACGTTTATAAGGCGGCAGATGGTATAGAAGGTTTAGAGATTATTGAGAGTAAGGAGATACATCTTGCGATCGTTGATATCATGATGCCGCGTATGGATGGGGTAACAATGACATTAAAACTCAGGGAACATCATGATTTTCCTGTAATTATGCTTTCGGCGAAATCAGAGGAGACAGATAAAGTGATCGGGCTGAACATCGGAGCGGACGATTATGTGACAAAACCATTTACGCCGTTAGAATTGATGGCGCGCGTCAATTCCCAGATCCGGCGTTATACAAAGTTTAACAACAAAAGTCAGGAGAAAAAGGAAAATGACAGGGTACATATCATTGGCGGAATTGAGCTGAATGAAGATACGGTAGAAGTATTTGTGGATGGAAAACCGGTAAAAATGACACCGATTGAGTTTAAAATCTTAGCACTTCTGATGAAAAATCCGGGAAGAGTTTATTCGGCGGACGAGATTTACGAGCGTGTCTGGAATGAAAAAGCGATCAATACGGATACGATTATGGTGCATGTGAGAAATATCAGGGATAAGATCGAGATCAATCCGAGAGAACCAAAATATTTAAAGGTGGTGTGGGGCGTTGGATATAAAATGGAAAAACAGCCGTAAGGCGGGGATTGTGATAACAGCAGGGTTTCTTCTTGTTTTAGCAGTTATCAATTTTTTATGCTATCCGGGAATCAATCGCAGAAGCAAAGACTGGATGCAAAAGACAGAAGCAGCAAAAACAGGTGCAGACAGTGATACGCAGATTCGGACACAGTTTCTGAAAAATCTGTATGAGGGATTTTATCTGCTCGATCTAGAATATCAGAATCAGAAGAGTGAGACGGAGATGTCAGCAACAGATCTTTATATCGCATCTTATGCAAAAGCGGATGAAACCGACAGGTGGGAGTCACAGGAACAATTAGAGCAGGTAACCAATGATGAAGTATTGTCGGTGATGGATGAATGGAGCAGTCAGTTTGAAAAAATCCGTTCCCAGATTGATTATTGCGTCATGGAATCCGAAGATGGAAGTAAACTGAAAAATACAACGCAGAATTTAGAGAGCGTACTCGGTGGAGAGGAAAAGGATGTCAGTGAACAACTGGCACAATATTACAGCGAATTGTTTGCGGTAAATTTAATGAAGTCGGGGCGATGGAAGTAATTCCTCTGCTGTCAGACAGGGAAAATAGCGGCGATCTTTTAGTAAAATCCTTAGGGGCACAGGAACGCAGTGAACTGTTAAAAACTAATCTGGAAGAGTATTTTAATCCAACAGACATGCCCGTGCTCAAAGGACCGGAAAATATAGAGTTTGTGATCGGTATTTCCAAAGAGAAAGCATCTGAAAATATTCTTTATGATTCTGGCAGTGATGAGGAAGAAGATTATTTTGAAAAGCTGTCCGCCTATAAAATTAATGGGGCACTTCCATTGTATGGCGCATCTGTTGTAGCGGTGATCGCATTTATGTTTTTTATGACAGGGAAAAAAGCCGGAGGCAATATCTTAAATGATGGAAAGGTACATGCTTACGCGGCAGAACTTGGAGTCACAGGTGTGATCTGCGGACTGTGTCTGCAGAATTACTTTATGGAACTTATCTGGTCATATGGATTTGATTCATTTTCGGATGCGGCAGATGACTGATGGGTGGACAGGTTTATGATGTTGTGATCAGCGTACTTACTGCAGTTGGAACTTTGTGGCTGATCTATGCAATGTGGTTTGCAGCCGCATATCTGCTGAGACCGGTATTTTCAGTCGGACTATGGGAATATGTTAAAAGATACAGTCTGGTCTATCAGATCTTCCCATGGATAAAAAACAGTTTAAAAAGACAGGCAACCGGATCAGACAGTGGTGGAACACACTCTCCGGGGAGATCACACACATTGATTTCAGTGAGGAAACGACAAAACTGATCTTAAAAGTTGTCGTTATAAACTTTGCAGTGCTTGCAGCCTGTTCCTTGTTCTGGTTCTTTGGGATCGGTGCATTAGTTGTCTATTCGATCGTCCTGTTTTTTATTATAAAGAAACATTATGAGCAGATCAATAAAGATTATCATGCGATGTTAGATGCCATGCAGACGATCGCAGAAGGTAATCTTGATCAGGAGATTCAGGGGGATTTTGGCATATTTAATCCGTTCCGGGACGAACTTGCGCAGATCCAGACCGGTATGAAAAAAGCAGTGGAGGAAGAGGTAAAGAGCCAGCGTATGAAAACAGAACTGATCACAAATGTTTCACATGACTTAAAAACACCGCTCACTGCCATCACGACATACATTGAACTGCTGAAAAAAGAAGACATCACGGAGGAAGAAAGGCGTTCTTACATTGATACTTTAGAGCGTAAATCACTGCGCCTTAAGGTGCTGATCGAAGATCTTTTTGAAGTCAGCAAGGCAAACAGCAACAACATTGTGTTAAATAAGATGGAACTTGATGTTGTCAATCTGATCAAACAGGTCAGCATTGAGCATGTGGATAAAATGCAGCAGCGGGGACTTGAACTTCGGTGGAATGTGCCGGAAGAAAAGGTGTTGCTGATGCTGGACAATCAAAAGACTTATCGTATTTTTGAGAATCTGTTTGTCAATGTGGTCAAATATGCGATGCCAGACAGCAGGGTTTATCTGGAGGTGCGAAAGAAAGCATCCCTTGTGGAGATCATCTTAAAAAATATGTCCGCCGATGAAATACATATCAGCGGTGATGAGATCACGGAACGATTTGTGCGTGGCGACAGTTCAAGAAACACAGAAGGATCCGGACTTGGACTTGCGATCGCAAAAAGTTTTACCGAAGCCCAGGGCGGCGAATTCCACGTCGAGGTCGACGGGGACCTGTTCAAAGTTGTCATTTTGTTTTAGGGACGGGTGTGTTATAATACCGTTTAGAAAATAATGATGTTGGGATTAAATAGTGTATTCACAACGTAACGGCTGGCAACTTGCACAAAGTCGGGATTATTTTTGTGACTTTGGTAGAAAATTAGAAAATCTTAGTATGTCTGTCTATTCACAGTGATGTTCTGCCATGGATGGCAGAACAAGGCAGCATCGAGTCAGGGATGACTCGTTGCTGCCGTTCACGTCACTTTGAAAAAATCTAATTCAGGCATACTTAGTTTTTCTTATTTTCGGACATCGGAACAAAATAGGCACGACTTTGTGTAAGTTGCCAATCAGAAATCTTAAATGCACTATTTGATCCCAACATCATATATACTGACGATTTGAAAATGATATTAACAAATGGGAGGATAACAAAATGGAAACAATGGACGACTACAAAGACGAACTGGAAGCCTCTTTCCGCAGGATCAACGAGGGAGACATCATTTCCGGTACTGTCATTGATGTAAATGAAGAGGAAGTGACTCTGGATTTAAAATATTATGCGCAGGGAATCATCAAAGTTGCTGATCTGAGCAATGATCCTGATTTTAATGTCATGGAACAGGTACACAAGGAGATGTGATCGAGGCAACTGTGGTACAGACGGACGATGGTGCCGGAAATATCGTACTTTCCAAAAAGGAAGCGAACGATATACTCGCATGGGATAAATTAAAACAGATGATGGAAGATGAGACAACAGTCAAAGTGCGCATCCAAGAGAGCGTACCGAGCGGTGTTGTTACTTATCTGGAAGGTATCCGTGCATTTATCCCGGCATCGCAGATCACACTTGATTATGTGGAAGATACCGATGCGTGGATCGGAAAAGAGATCGAGGTACGCGTGATCACTGTGGATGCAGAAAAAGAAAAACTTGTTTTATCCGGCAAGGCAGTAGCAAGAGAGGCAGAAGCCGAAGAACGTAACCACAAGATCTCCATGATCGTGCCTGGCACTGTCATGGAAGGAACTGTTGAGTCACTGATGCCATATGGTGCATTCATAAACCTTGGAAACGGACTGAGTGGTCTGGTACATATTTCACAGATCTGTGAGCGCCGTATCAAAAAGCCGTCCGAAGTGTTAAAAGAGGGACAGAAGGTAAAAGTAAAAGTTGTCAATACCAACGATAATAAGATCAGCCTCAGCATGAAAGCACTGCAGGAAGAGATGGTTGATACCGAAGGTGTTGCAGAGGAAGAATTAGAAAAATATACCGATACAGAATCCACAGGCACCAGCCTGGGCTCTTTACTGGCAGGATTTCACTTTGACGCGTAAGCAGTAAAAACATCAGAGGCATCAAGAGACAAAAATCTTGACGCCTCTGTTTTTTGCCCCAGAATCTTTGTCATACATTGTTGACAAGGAAACAAACTTGCGCTATATTAAAACAGAAGTAATTGTTGACAAGGAAACAATATTTGCTTTTATGTAAGGGAGTGGATGTATGAAAGAGCAGGAGCTTCTGTTAAAAGAGCTTGCGCTGATGTTAGAGCGGCAGGACATGCTCTCGAAGCTGACCGAGGGGAAATGTCTTGATGAATATGGCTATTCCGAGACGCACTGTATTGACTATATTGGAAGATTAGAGTTACCAAATGTTACCAAGATCGCAGAACATATGGGGATGACAAGAGGCGCGATCAGCAAAATGACAAAGAAGCTGTTAGCGAAAGGTCTGATTGAAAAATACACTTTGGAATCGAACAAAAAAGAAGTCTATTTTAAACTGACGGATCTAGGAAAAATGTTGTTTGAGGAACATGCAAAACGTCACAAACGCTGGGAAAAAAGGGATATGGAGTTTTTGTCCCATTATTCTACAGAGGATGTAAAGACGGTGTATCAGTTTATGAAAGAATTTAATCACTACTTAGAGGGACAGATTGAAGAATTATCATAACGATGTAGGAAAGTATGAAACAGTTACGGATCAGACAGAAGTTTTGAGATCCATAGGATCGACATAAAAATTGCCTGCGGGCAATCCGCAGGCAACAGGATATTTAAGATTCACTGTCAGTGTCTGTACTGACATCGTCATTAGTATCTGTGCTGACAGCTGCATCAATATCTGTGTTTGTTTCAGTATCAGTATCTTCGTCCGTATCTGTTTCTGCAGAAGGAATCACGCGTACAGGGATGTCTTTTGTGATATCTTCAATTGTTTCAGAATCAGAATTTATGGAAGTAAGGACTGCAGTGCGGTCGGATGGGGTTTCAGAGGTACTTCCCACAGCAGATGATGTAGTATCCGTATTCTGTAAAGCAGAAGAGACATCTGTTGATGTTGTCTGACCAGATATCATATTTTTCAATTTTAAAATGGTGGTTAAGATATCTAATGCATCTTTGCTGATATTTTTGGATGAGAAGAAATCAGCAAGCATCTGATTTGCCTCATCTCTCGCACTTCCGGTCAGATTAAAAATAGAAGAAAGCTGATCTGAAACAGAAGATACGGTATTTGAAACAGCAGAACCAAATTCTTCCATATAAGAGAGTACTTTTTTGACGTAATTCTGTGTCTCGGTAAAAGGCGGGATGCCGCCGTATTTGTCCACATTCGCGCTGCCGGCATTGTAAGCGGCGAGCGCAAGGGAGATATTTCCCTGATAATTGGATAATAACTGGCTGATATATTTTGCACCGCCCATGATATTTTCTCTTGCATCATAGGAATTGGAAACACCAAGAGCAGCAGCGGTAGATGGCATTAACTGCATGATCCCGACAGCGCCTGCATTGCTCACGGCAGAGGGATTGAAGCCGGATTCTGCTTTGGCGATCGATTTTAATATAATAGAAGAAACACCATAGGAATTGGCGGCCTCTTCAAAAATAGAGTCAAGTTCGCCTGAAGTATAGGAATTTGCAGAGGATGCAGTTGTCTGGGCTGCGGATATCCCTGATGTATCTGCGCCTGTGGTACCGGTCTGTGAGGTATTCTGGCTGTTTTCCAAAGCTTTTGTACTGTCAGCTAACGCAGCCGCAAAATCATCCGTATTAGACTGTTTTGCAGCTTCGGCACGCTTTGCACCTGTTCATTGATGCGGCTGACTAATGTGTGATCCATATAATTTAAAACGGTAATACTCATTCATAACTCCTTTTCGTGTAAAACGCGACTAAAAAAAGTATAGCACATGTTTTTGCAATAGTGAAGTTTTTGTTGAAAATTGTCTTGATGTATCACAAAAATTGTTGTAGAGTACATAGTGCGACAAGCTAAAGTGATAAAGTAACAGGGATAGAAAAAAGAAATGGATTGTGAAATAGAAAAAAACAAAGTAAGTAAAAAAGCTTCCTATGAAAAAGCGTTTAAAGCTGCATTTCCATATACAATACCGGTCATGACGGGATATCTGTTTATCGGTATGGCTTTTGGAGTGATGATTCAGGAAAAAGGGTATAATTTTCTGTGGGCAATACTGATGAGCGTCCTGTGTTATGCAGGGAGTGGACAGTATCTCGCGTGAATTTTTTTGCGCCGGGCGTGAGTCTTTTACAGGTAATTTTCATGGAGTTTATGTTAAATATCCGGCATATTTTTATGGTCTGTCGTTATTAGAACGTTTTGCAAAGATGGGGAAGAAGCGTCTGTATATGATCTTTTCCCTGACAGATGAAACATATTCCTTATTTTTTGTCACGAAGGTGCCAAAGGATGTGGAAGAAGGACAGTTTTTATTTGCAATCGCACTGTTAGACCAGCTTTACTGGATCGCAGGTTCCGCAATCGGGGCACTGCTTGGATCAGTACTTCCAATCGACACGACAGGAATTGATTTTGCGATGACGGCGTTGTTCGTCGTGATCATGGTGGAGCAGTGGATGGAGTCAAAAAACCGTCCGAGCGTACGGATCGGACTTGGATGCGGACTGGTTTGTCTTCTGATCTTTGGCGCAGACAATTTTATTCTGCCGACCATGATCTGTATTATGCTGATCCTGCTTCCGTGCAGAAAGTTTTTGGATAAAGAAACAGACCAGAAAAAGGAGGTAGAGCATCATGCCGGTTAGTGTGGCGCGTTCACTTGTTATCATTGCAGCAGTTGCGGGAACGATCTTTTTTACAAGACTCTGCCCGTTTTTATTCTTTCCGCCGGGAAAACCGATCCCGCCGGTGATACAGTATCTTGGAAAAGTATTGCCGCCGGCAGTCATCGGAATGTTGGTGATTTATTGTTTAAAGGCGGTAAGTATCACATCCTATCCATATGGATTACCGGAGTTTATAGCGGTGGCAGTAGTGATACTGCTTCATGTCTGGAAACGAAACAACCTGCTTAGTATCGGCGTCGGGACAGTGCTTTATATGGTGCTGATACAGGCTGTATTTTAATAAAATGGAGGAATATTATGAAGAAGAAACCTTTTGTAACCAAAGAACAGCTCGAAGAGATCGTAAAAAAATATCCGACACCGTTTCATCTCTACGATGAAAAGGAATCCGTGAAAATGCGAAGGCGGTCAAGGAAGCATTTTCCTGGAATCCCGGATTTCGTGAGTATTTTGCGGTAAAGGCAACGCCAAACCCGTACATCCTTGATATCCTAAAAGAATATGACTGCGGCTGCGACTGTGCATCCTTAACAGAACTGATGTTGGCAGACTCTCAGGGATTTGACGGAAAGCACATCATGTTTTCCTCAAACGATACACCTGCCGAGGAGTTTAAATTTGCCAATGAACTTGGTGCGATCATCAACTTAGATGATTTTACCCACATTGACTTTTTAGAGAAAACGATCGGCAAAATTCCTGAGACGATCAGCTGCCGTTATAATCCGGGCGGAGTCTTTAAGATGAGCAACGGCATCATGGATAATCCTGGTGATGCCAAATATGGTTTTACACATGAGCAGATCATCGAGGGATTAAGATCTTAAAAGAAAAAGGTGCAAAACATTTCGGCGTACATGCATTCTTAGCGAGCAACACCGTGACAAATGAATATTACCCGAAACTGGCAAGACAGTTGTTCGAACTGGTTGTGGAACTGCGTGACAAGACCGGATGTGATATTCAGTTTATCAATCTTTCCGGCGGTGTCGGTGTGCCTTATACACCGGATCAGACACCGAACGATATCCGCGTGATCGGACAGGGGGTCAAAGAAGCTTTTGAGGAGATCTTAGTTCCGGCAGGACTTGGAAATATCTCTATTTATACAGAGATGGGACGTTTCATGTTAGCACCTTACGGCTGCCTTGTGACGAAAGCAATCCATGAGAAACACACCTATAAAGAGTATATCGGTGTGGATGCCTGTGCAGTCAACCTGATGCGTCCGGCAATTTACGGGGCATATCATCACATCACCGTTATGGGAAAAGAGGACGAGCCTTGCGACCACAAATATGATGTGACAGGTTCCCTCTGCGAGAACTGTGATAAATTTGCCATTGACCGTATGCTGCCGAAGATCGATATGGGAGATCTGCTTGTGATCCACGATGCAGGAGCACATGGTTTCTCCATGGGATATAACTATAACGGAAAACTGCGCTCCGCGGAGGTATTGTTAAAAGAGGATGGTTCCACCCAGCTGATCCGCCGTGCAGAGACACCGGATGACTACTTCAGAACTTTTGACTGCTTGATATTTTAAAGGATATGAAGCATCCAGAGAGAAAATAAGACTTCATTCTGCAAGAGGAGTGTGTCATGTGTATTGATGAATTGAGGTTTGAAGCTGCAAAAAACAGAGTGATCGGGATAAACAGGGAGCGTCAGGGAATCGGGACGCTCTCAGAGAAAACGGTACATGCCGTTTTGAAAAATTATTATGCGCCGGATACGGATATGCACGAAATCCCAATCGAAAATTTTGTGGCGGACATTTTTACGGGGACCGAGATCATTGAGATACAGACACGCTCCTTTCAGGTTATGCGGAGAAAACTGGATGCGTTCTTAAAAATCTATCCGGTCACGATCGTCTATCCGATCCCGCATGTCAAATGGCTTTCGTGGATCGATGAGGAGAGTGGAGAGATGTCACCGAAGCGCAAGTCCCCCAAAAAAGGAAATCCGTATGTGGCATTTAAAGAATTGTATAAAATACGTCCGTTTTTAAAAAATGAAAACTTAAGATTTCGGTTTGCACTGATCGATATGGAGGAGTACCGCCTGTTAAACGGCTGGAGCGAGATAAAAAGAAAGGCAGTGAGCGCTACGACCGGATCCCGGTGCAGTTTGTGGAGGAAGTCTGTATTGAGAGACGGGAAGATTATATGCAGTTTATCCCATTTGACCTGCCGGAACCTTTTACTACGAAAGATTTTTCAAAATCTGCAAAAATTCCGTTGTCGCTTGCACAGACTGTGCTTCTAATTCTGACGGATTTAGAAATCGTGGACAGAGTGGGAAAACAGGGGAATAGTTACCTGTATAAAGTCTGTGAGATATAAGAAAAAGGGTATCTGGATTTTAATAGTTACTCACGATCAGTCTGCGCCGGAACACGGAATCCATATGATCGAGTGTATGTCTTGCCTGGGAATAGCGGTTGCGGTTGGTATGGATGACATAAAACTGGTGTGCACCCCGGTATTTTCGCGCAGAAAAAATGGTATCTTAATAAAACTCCGCGTAAATGGAATCTGATTTTCAATCAATAACTGTGCCGCCTGATCACTGATCCGCTCATTGGTTGTGCGGCATAACTCTATATCTTTGTCAAGATGTTTTGTATCTTTTCCTAATATAAGTGCTTTTCCCATAGTTTCTTCCCCTTTTTCAAAAAACTATCATATACGATAACTTTTGTCAAACATACTTTTATTTTTGCAGAAATTGTGGTATGTTATTAAAGTTAGACGGAAAAGCTTGTCTTAAAGGATTAGAAAGGTAATTATAATTATGAAGAAAAAAGTAGTAGTATTAATGCTTTGTACGATGATGGCAGTCACTGCACTCGGATGCGGCGGGAAGAAGAATGATACCGCAGAGGGGACAGAGGCTGCAGAATCAGTAAACGGCACGGAAACAGCAGAAGGAACAGAAACAGTGGAATATGAGAGTCCTTCTTATGATCTGGATCCTTCCGATTATGTGACACTCTGTGATTACAGCAAGGTTCCGGTTACGATCACAGGCGATTATGATGTGGATGACCAGGATGCAAAAGATTATTTTGAGCAGATGTTTTCTTATTACGGACCGTTCTACGTTGCAGATGATACCAAAACAACCGTTGGAGATGGTGATATCGTAAACGTGGACTATGTTGGAAAATTAGACGGAGTGGCATTTGATAATGGAAGTGCCGAGGATCAGAATATCGATGTGGACAATAACTGTTCCGCAGGAAGCCAGTCAAGCTCCTTTATCGACGGCTTTACAGATGATCTGAAAGGTGCATCTGTCGGTGATGTTATTGACAGCGATGTGACATTCCCGGATAACTATGGCAATGCAGACCTTGCCGGAAAACAGGTTGTATTCACATTTACCGTCAACTCAATCCAGAAAGAGATGACACTCGATGATGTGGATGACGATTTTGCACAGAAACAGTTTCAGGCTGACACAGTAGATGATATGTATGCACAGATTAAATCATTCCTTGAAAATCAGCCAGCAGCAATAAGGACAGTGACACTTACACAGCAGTGCAGGAGTACCTGTTAGAAAATTGTAAAGTGGATATCCCGGAAGATTATCTGACAGCCCGTGTCAATGATTATGAGAAACAGTATGTACAGAATTACTGTGATGGGGATGCATCCAAACTTGAGGATTACGTCAGCAGCCAGTACAACATGACACTTGATGAGGTGCGTCAGGAGTGGAAATCAGGCATGGAGAAAAATATTTCCATGGAGTTTATCACAGGTGCGATCGCAGCAAAAGAGGGCACCGAGCTTGACGAGGACGGATTTTCTTCTTATGTGCAGACTCTGATGAGCAATAACAGTCTGTCATCTGAAGACGATTTATATAAGAACTATGGATACGGTGATGCAGCTTATGGTGAAAAATATTTAAGACAGGTCTATGTTGATAATCTTGCATTGCAGTCTGTCAAAGATAATGCGGATGTGACTGTGGAAGCTCCGGCGGAGACAGAGAGTACTGAGGGCACAGAGAGTGCAGAACCGCAGGAAGCTGTCGACGCTGCCGAGACAGAAACAGCAAATTAATCAAATAAATATCCCAAAAGAAGACCAAAGAGATGGGGATTGGAGGATTCAATTATGGATATGGTAAATGTAAGGGATTTATTCCGGAAACAGGAAGAATATGTGGATCAGACCGTGACGATCGGTGGATGGGTGCGGAGCATCCGTAATTCCAAAAATTTTGGATTTATCGTGGTAAACGATGGAACATTTTTTGAGCCGGTTCAGGTCGTATATTCCAATGTTTTAGAGAACTTTGATGACGTTGAAAAGTTAAATGTCGGTGCAGCGATCATCGTGACAGGTAAACTTGTTGCGACACCGGGAACCAAGCAGCCGTTTGAGATCCAGGCAGAGCAGATCGAGATCGAGGGTGTTTCCACACCGGATTATCCGCTTCAGAAAAAGAAACACAGCTTTGAGTATTTAAGAACGATCTCCCACTTAAGACCGAGAACAAATACATTTGAGGCAGTTTTCCGTGTGCGTTCCCTGATTGCATATGCAATTCACAAATTTTTCCAGGAGAGAGATTTTGTATATGTACACACACCACTGATCACAGGAAGCGACTGTGAGGGTGCCGGAGAGATGTTCCAGGTAACAACATTGGATATGAACAATCTTCCGAAAAATCCGGACGGAACTGTGGATTATTCCAAAGATTTCTTTAATAAGCCGACCAACCTTACCGTAAGCGGACAGTTAAACGGTGAGACTTATGCGATGGCATTTAAGAACATCTACACATTTGGACCGACGTTCCGTGCAGAAAATTCCAACACGACCAGACATGCAGCAGAGTTCTGGATGATCGAGCCGGAGATCGCATTTGCAGATCTGGAAGATGACATGATCTTAGCCGAGAGCATGTTAAAATACATCATCAACTATGTACTTGAGAATGCACCGGAAGAGATGGCATTTTTCAACAACTTCATTGACAAAGGACTCTTAGAGCGCTTGCAGCATGTGGCAAATTCCGATTTTGCCCGCGTGACATACACAGAGGCAGTTGAGATCTTAGAGAAACACAATGACAAGTTTGAATATAAAGTTTCCTGGGGAACTGATCTTCAGACGGAGCATGAGCGTTATCTGACCGAAGAGATCTTCAAACGTCCGGTATTCGTAACCGATTACCCGAAGGAGATCAAGGCATTCTACATGAAGATGAATGATGACGGAAAGACCGTAGCAGCCGTTGACTGTCTGGTACCTGGTATCGGTGAGATCATCGGAGGAAGCCAGAGAGAGGATGATTACGATAAACTTCTTGCAAGAATCAATGAACTCGGCTTAAAAGAAGAAGATTATCAGTTTTATCTGGATCTCCGCAAATATGGTTCTGCAAGACATGCAGGATTCGGACTCGGTTTCGAGCGCTGCGTTATGTACTTGACAGGAATGTCTAACATCCGTGATGTTATTCCGTTCCCAAGAACCGTAAATAACTGCGAATTATAAAAAAGAATAGAGTTACAGAGGACTGCCGCCCGGATGAATAAGATTCTGTGGGCGGCAGTTTTTTGATATCCGAATCTTCATAGGAAAATGCGTTCTGCAAATTTGTGTAAACCTCCTAAAAACCTGCAAAAATTGAGAAAAAATGTAGCATAAATATAATTGACATAATGTATAATAAGTAGTAGTATCAAAATACAAAAGATATAGTAACAAATACTACATGTAAAAATAATAAATACTATTTTGCTAAAAGGAGGTCATATTATGTTACAGATAGGGATTCGTGAACCGGGAAGCGCCATTACACATTTTATAGCTATGATGATGGCAATATTTGCCACATCGCCGTTGTTAGTCAAGGCTGCGCTGAATGGAAATCATACAACGATTCTGGCAATGGCCGTGTTTATGGGAAGCATGGTGCTGCTTTATGGTGCAAGTACGGTGTACCATTCGCTTGTTGTCCGGGATAAAATTTTAAAGATATTCCGCAAACTCGACCATATGATGATATTTGTCCTGATTGCCGGATCTTATACGCCGGTATGTCTGATCGTACTTGGCGGGAAGTCGGGTTATACGCTGCTTGCGGCAGTGTGGGGCATTGCGGCGGCAGGAATGCTGATAAAAGTGCTCTGGATCAACTGCCCGAAGTGGTTTTCTTCCGTGATCTATATCGCAATGGGATGGGTGTGTCTGTTTGTATTCCGGGAACTGTTAGCCACTCTTTCCCAGGCAGCATTTTTGTGGCTGCTTGCAGGTGGTCTGATCTATACTGTCGGCGGTGTGATCTATGCATTAAAACTGCCGGTGTTCAACGCGAAGCACAGTCAGTTTGGCTCCCATGAAGTATTTCATCTGTTTGTCATGGCTGGAAGCATCTGCCATTTTGTATTCATGTATCAGTATGTAGCGTGAAAAATAAAACGATTGCCGGATAGATTTTATGGAAAAGTTAGGTTATAATGTAACAGCAATGAAAAATGAGCAGTGACAGGCAGATGAGAAATGAAATGCCTGTATGAAGAGGAGACAGATATGAGATATACGTTGGAAAATGAAAATTTAAAAGTGGAGATTGACTCATTTGGAGCAGAGATCAAATCTGTAAAAAGAAAATCAGATAACTTTGAATATATGTGGTGTGGTGATAAAAAGTACTGGGGCAGAACATCCCCTGTATTATTTCCGTTTGTCGGTGCGCCGAAAAACAAAGAATACCGTTATGACGGAAAAACTTATACGATGGGACAGCACGGATTTGCAAGAGATATGGAGTTTACATTAGAGGCACAGACGGAAGAGAACATCTCATTTGTACTGACCGATACTGCGGAAACCTGTGAAAAATATCCATTTCATTTTGCGCTGCACATTGGTTATGAATTGTGCAAAAACGAGGTGAAAGTAAACTGGACTGTGGAAAACACCGACACAAAAGAATTATATTTTTCCATCGGTGCACATCCGGCATTCAACTGCCCGGTTCACGGAGAGGAAAATAAAACCGGATATGGTCTCAAATTTGGCGGCCTGGCAGATACTATTCATCATCATGGAAACACACCGGACGGTATGGCGGTGATGGAGGATAAAGTCCTGGCACTGAAAGATGGCTGTGTGACATTTACGGAAGGATTCTTTGATGAGTGCACTTACATGGTCGAAGGAAAACAGACCGGAGAGGTTTCCCTGCTTGACCGTGAAGGCATCCCGTATGTAACCGTAAAATTTGACACCCCGCTGTTTGCAGTATGGTCACCGGAAGGAAAAAATGCACCTTTCGTCTGCATTGAACCATGGTACGGAAGATGCGATGCCACAGATTTTACCGGCACATTGCAGCAGCGCGACTACGAAAACATGCTGCCGCAGGGCGGAACATTCAAGGCAGCTTATAGTATTGCATATCTGTAAGATAGAGTCAGCAAAAGGTGGATCATAAAAATAAAAAACGCAAAAGCATGTAAAAAAAGCATAGCTTTTTGCGTTTTTTTCATATAGTGAAACAGAATCGAAAACCTGTGGAGTGGTCAATGAATATACAGTCAAAAATGAAAACAAGAGATGCAAAAAACAATCCGGTCACTGCGGTATTGGTGTCCGTGCTGGTCATGTTCCTTTTAAGCTGCCTGTTCCTGTTACTGTTGGCTGCACTGTTATATAAGTTTGATCTGAGTGAATCAGCAGTAAAGGTGGGAATCGTTGTCATTTATATCGTCTCCGGAGTGATCGGTGGATTTTTCATGGGAAAGATCATGAAAACACAGAAATTTTTATGGGGATTTGCAGCGGGAGCCATTTATTTTTGCATTTTATTCCTGATATCAGTGCTGGTTAAACAGGGAGTCTCCATGGAACTGCCGAAAGTGGCGACAACATTTATTCTATGTGCGGCATCCGGGATGGCGGGCGGAATGATAAGTTAGTGGTTACTGTCAGGGTGCCAATTAGCATATAGACAGGACTTGCGCAGAATATCAGCGGCGTGCTATACTCAAAGAAAATGTGCATGAATGAAAAAAATTATCAATGTTTCATGCAGAAAAAGATACGCACGAGGAGGAAGACATGGAAAGACAGAAGAGACAGGGAGCAGAGTACGAGTTTACGGAAAACTCCCGCTGAAAAAGGCAATCCCGCTGGGATTACAGCATGTGCTGGCAATGTTTGTGGGAAACCTGACACCGATCCTGATCATCTCAGGGGCATGTGGTATTGCAGGTGAGGAGTTCGGCAGTCTGCAGGTCGATCTGCTGCAGAATGCGATGCTGATCGCCGGGATCGTGACACTGATCCAGTTATTTGCGATCGGACCGGTTGGTGGAAAGGTACCGATCATCATGGGAACGAGTTCCGGATTTATCGGTGTGTTTAACAGTGTGGTTCAGGTAATGGGAGGAGGAATCCTTGCATATGGAGCCATTATGTGTGCATCCGTCATTGGTGGTCTGTTTGAGGGAATCCTTGGATTTCTGTTAAAGCCGCTCCGCAGATTTTTCCCTGCGGTTGTAACGGGAACCGTTGTACTGTCGATCGGATTGTCACTGATCGCGGTCGGCGTCAATTCTTTTGGCGGCGGCAATACGGCAAACGACTTTGGTTCAGTAGAAAATTTACTGCTCGGAGCAGCTGTTTTACTGATCATTGTAGCAGTGAAACACTGGATGAAAGGTATGGCGAGTGCATCATCGATCCTGATCGGTATTGTGGCAGGCTATATCATTGCTGCGATCATGGGACTGGTACTGCCGACAACAGCAGTCAATGCGGATGGTGTGGAATACACAAAAGCCTGGGTGTTAAACTGGGATAAGGTTGCAAATGCAGCCTGGTTTTCCGTTCCGAAATTAATGCCGGTCAAACTGGTATTTGACTGGAGAGCAATCATTCCGGTTCTGATCATGTTTGTTGTTACCGCGGTTGAAACAGTCGGAGATATCTCCGGTGTTATGGAAGGTGGAATGGGCAGAGAAGCTACCGACAAAGAACTTTCCGGCGGTGTCATCTGTGATGGAATTGGTTCTTCGCTTGCAGCACTTTTTGGTGTTCTGCCGAATACTTCTTTCAGTCAGAATGTAGGACTTGTCACAATGACGAAAATCGTAAACCGTATGGCGCTTGCATCCGGAGCCGTATTCCTGATTTTATGTGGTTTATTCCCGAAACTTGCAGCACTGATTTCAATCATGCCGCAGAGTGTACTTGGAGGAGCTGCCGTTATGATGTTTTCATCCATCGTGATCAGCGGAATCCAGCTTATTACCAAAGAACCGATGACGATGCGCAATATCACGATCGTCTCCGTCGCATTGGGACTTGGCTATGGAATCGGATCCAGCAGCGGCATCCTTGCACATCTGCCGCAGGGCATCCAGCTGATCTTTGGCGGTTCCGGTATTGTTCCGGCAGCCATTGTGGCGATCATCTTTAATATTATCCTGCCGAAGGATGCGGAATAAAAAAAACTTCCCATATGAAAAAAGTTATGTTATACTGTATAAGTTAACAGAACTCCGCGCGAAAGCGAATAAATACATAGTATTACGGGGAGCGGGCAAATGGCGTATCCCATGTGTGCGGAAATTACAAAAAAGGAGAGAAGCATCATGAAACATGTAAAGACATTAAATACCAAGAGATTACAGAACACAATCAAAAAAGGCGGCTGCGGCGAGTGCCAGACATCCTGCCAGTCTGCATGCAAAACATCCTGTACAGTAGGAAACCAGAGCTGCGAGCACAAATAAGATTTGAGCTGGTACGGCCGGGCATGCATAGCATGGTAAAAATTGTGCATATGAGTGCCGGATATGCCATTATGGCATCATACAAAATGACTGTGTGATACAACGATGAAAATCATACGGTCGGATATAAGTGAAATCTGCAAACGACCGTTCGCATAGCGTGCGGTCATTTGTACGTTTTATCGGCAACATTAAAATGCCGTAATACTTGAAAAAAATATATTGATTTGCAGAAAACTTTAAATGTTTTGCTGTAAAATCAGATAGAAAGAGAGGAAATATTATAGTGGTTCATCAGTATAAGAACAACGGCTATGATATTGTTTTAGATGTAAACAGCGGAGCGATTCATGTGGTGGATGACGTGACTTATGATGTCATTGAGATGATCGATCAGAGCCAGCCGGAATCGTATGCAAGGGATGAGATCGTATCTGCACTGTCCGGAAAATACGGCAAAGAGGAAGTGGAGGAAGCAATCGATGAAGTCCAGACATTGATCGATGAGGAGTCACTTTTTACAAAGGACACTTACGAAAACTATATCATGGATTTCAAAAAACGCCCGACGGTTGTCAAGGCACTCTGCCTGCATATAGCACATGACTGCAACCTGGCATGTCAGTACTGCTTTGCTGAGGAGGGAGAGTACCATGGAAGAAGGCACTGATGTCCTTTGAAGTTGGAAAGAAAGCACTGGATTTCTTAATTGCCAATTCAGGTAACAGACGAAATCTTGAGGTGGATTTCTTTGGCGGCGAGCCGCTTATGAACTGGCAGGTCGTAAAAGACTTAGTTGCCTATGGAAGAGAGCAGGAAAAGCTGCATGACAAGAATTTCCGTTTTACACTGACCACAAATGGTGTGCTTTTAAATGACGAGATCATGGAATTCTGCAACAAAGAGATGGCAAATGTGGTCTTAAGTATCGATGGAAGAAAGGAAGTTCATGATAAGATGCGTCCGTTCCGCAAAGGGGCAGGAAGTTATGATCTGATCGTTCCAAAGTTTCAGAAATTTGCAGAGAGCAGACATCAGGACAAATATTATGTGCGTGGTACATTCACACACTACAATCCTGATTTTGCAGCAGATGTACTTCATCTTGCGGATCTTGGTTTCAAACAGATCTCCGTGGAGCCGGTAGTTGCAGAACCGAGTGAACCGTATGCGATCACAGAGGAAGATCTTCCACAGCTGTTTGAGGAATATGACAAACTTGCAGCGGAGATGGTAAGACGTCACAAAGAGGAGATGATTTTAATTTCTTCCATTTTATGATCGATCTTGAGGGCGGTCCATGTGTGGCAAAACGTCTGTCCGGCTGTGGTTCAGGAACCGAGTACCTTGCAGTGACACCATGGGGAGATTTTTATCCATGTCACCAGTTTGTCGGCAATGAAAAGTTTTTACTTGGCAATGTGGATGAAGGTATAAAAAATACAGAGATCCGTGATGAGTTTAAGTGCTGTAATGTCTATGCAAAAGAAAAATGCAGAAAATGTTTCGCAAGATTCTACTGCAGCGGCGGATGTGCAGCAAATGCGTATAATTTCAGCGGTGACATCTGTGGGGCATATGATATCGGATGTGAATTGCAGAAAAAACGTATTGAGTGCGCGATCATGATCAAGGCTGCCGAGGCCGATTGTGAATAAATAAGAAACAGGAAGGAAAAAGAAAATGAAAAAGAGTAAAGCAGCAGTCATATTAGTTGCGATTCTCGCTGCATTTGCGGGACTTGCCTATTATGCATCTATTATTCTTTCATCGACCGGTATTGGGGAAGAAATGAGTATTCCGCTTGGACTTGATCTGTCCGGTGGTGTATCGATCACCTATCAGGTCATGGATGAAAATCCGAGCGCAGAGGATATGAGTGATACGATTTACAAACTCCAGAAGCGTGTGGAAAGTTACAGTACAGAGGCATCCGTATATCAGGTTGGAGATGATCGTATCGCCGTTGAGATCCCGGGTGTTACGGACGCAAGCAAGATTTTGGAAGAACTTGGTAATCCGGGTTCCTTAGAGTTCCAGCTTTCAGATGGTACCGTATTTATGACGGGTGACCAGGTGGCAGATGCACAGGCTGCAACAACCACAGATCAGTATGGAAACAAGCAGTATGTGGTACAGCTTACACTGACAGATGAGGGAGCAAAGACTTTCGGAGAAGTTACTTCTGAAAACGTCGGAAAAGCACTTCCAATCGTATACGATGGAGAAGTTATCAGTTATCCGACTGTTCAGGAGGCAATTACCGGAGGTACTGCACAGATTTCCGGTCAGAGCACCTTTGAAGAGGCACAGACTTTAGCAACACAGATCAGAATCGGTTCTCTTTCCCTGCAGTTATCAGAGTTAGAGTCCAGTGTGGTAGGAGCACAGCTTGGAAGCCAGGCAATCTCCTCCAGTTTAAAAGCGGCAGCAATCGGTCTTGTGATCGTAATGGTATTTATGATCATTGTATATGCAGTTCCGGGTGTCGCAGCAGCTTTAGCACTTGCAATTTATACAGCACTTGTGATTGCAACTTTATACTTATTCGAGATCACATTAACATTACCTGGTATTGCCGGTATTATCTTAAGTATTGGTATGGCAGTGGATGCGAACGTTATCATCTTTGCACGTATCCGTGAAGAAATTGCATCAGGAAAATCCGTGATTACTGCAATGAAGAATGGTTTCCACAAAGCGATGTCTGCAATCTTAGATGGTAATATCACAACATTGATTGCAGCGATTGTTCTTATGGGATTAGGTTCCGGTACTGTAAAAGGATTTGCATATACACTGATGATCGGTATTATCCTTTCCATGTTTACAGCACTTGTTGTCACAAGATGGATCCTTTATTCTTTCTACTGGTTAGGAATGAGAGATGAAAAATTCTACGGACGTGCAAAAGAGAGAAAGACGATCAATTTCCTGCAGAAGAGATATGTATTCTTTGCAATTTCTATTGCAGTTATAGCTGCCGGATTTATCGGTATGGGAGTACATAAGGCATCTGGTCAGAACTCCCTGAATTATGGACTTGACTTCATGGGAGGAACTTCCACTACTGCTGATTTCGGCAAAGAATATACGATCGAAGATATTGAAAATGATATTATCCCGGTTGTAAAAGAAGTAACTGGAGACAGCAATATTCAGGCAAACAAAGTAGAGGGAACAACTCAGATTACGATCAAGACACGTACTTTATCCAAAGAAGAGCGTGATGATCTGAATAATAAGCTGGCAGACAGTTTTGATGTAGATGAATCCACCATTACATTCCAGAGTATCAGTTCCACGATCAGTGGTGAGATGCGTGCGGATGCAGTCAAGGCGGTTATTATCTCCACAATCTGTATGCTGATCTATATCTGGTTCCGTTTTAAAGATATCCGTTTCGGTGCAAGTGCGATCATTGCCCTGATCCACGACGTACTGGTTGTACTTACCGTATATGCGCTGATGCGTATTTCAGTCGGCAATACATTTATCGCATGTATGCTGACGATCATTGGTTATTCTGTCAACGATACGATCGTTATCTTTGACCGTATCCGTGAGAACCTTGCATTAAAGCATGGTAAACAGACAAGGGAAGATCTGATGGAAGTAGCAAACCGAAGCCTGACACAGACCTTATCACGAAGCATCAACACATCCATAACAACATTTATTATGGTATTTATGCTGTTCCTTCTTGGTGTAGCAAGTATTCGTGAATTTGCGCTGCCGCTGATGGCAGGTATGATCTGCGGTGCATATTCATCTATCTGCATTGCAACCGAGTTGTGGTATGTGATGAAAGTTCATCTTGGTAAAAATAAAATAACAGAATAAGATCTGTTGAAGAAAAGTGAAAGTCCTGGCAGTTATTTGCCGGGACTTTTAAGATTCATAGGAAATTACGTCCTATGAATCTTAAAGCCCTCCGGGCGGGATCACACTGCGTCGGAGATGAATTATGTCGCGGAGGCGACACCGCCGCAGGCGGTGAATCCTGTAGAACAGGATTCTATTTTAGAAAAAAGGAGAAACATATGGATACGATCGCAGCTTATCTGATCTTTTTAAATCTGGTGGGCTTCCTTATTATGGGAGAGGATAAAAGAAGGGCGAAAATGCATCGATGGCGGATCTCAGAAAGAATGCTTTTTTTAGTCAGCATTTTAGGCGGCAGTATCGGAACGTGGGCGGGAATGTATGTGTTCCGCCACAAGACGAGACACTGGTATTTTGTTATAGGAATGCCACTGATCCTCATTTTACAGATCGCAGGTGCCATCTGGCTTTATCGTCAGGGCTTATATCATTTATAATAATTTGATATAACTATTCTGGCATTTGGAATTGCCAAAAAAAGGAAAGTCATATATAATGATAAACATAGCAAAAGACAAGTGTTTTTCGTAGAAAGACACATTGATCAAACAGCAAAGAAAGGGAGAATTACGGATTATGTATACACTGGAAGATATTCAGGCAGTTGATATGGAAGTGGCAAATGCCATCACCGATGAATTTGAACGTCAGAACAGTCATATTGAGCTGATTGCATCCGAAAACTGGGTAAGCAAGGCAGTGATGTCGGCGATGGGCAGTGTTCTTACAAATAAATATGCAGAAGGTTATCCGGGGAAAAGATATTACGGCGGATGTGAGTGTGTGGATGTTGTAGAGGAACTTGCAAGAGAGCGTGCGAAAGAGCTGTTTGGCTGTGAGTATGCGAACGTACAGCCACATTCCGGTGCACAGGCGAATATGGCTGTACAGTTTGCCATCTTAAAACCGGGTGACACGGTCATGGGAATGAACTTAGATCACGGCGGACATTTGACACACGGAAGCCCTGTAAACTTTTCCGGTACTTATTTTCACATTGTACCTTACGGTGTCAATGACGAGGGATTTATTGATTATGACAAAGTAGAAGAGATCGCGATGGAGTGCAAGCCGAAGATGATCATGCAGGTGCAAGTGCTTATGCGAGAACCATTGATTTCAAGAGATTCCGTGAGATCGCAGATGCATGCGGAGCAGTTCTGATGGTCGATATGGCACATATCGCAGGACTTGTCGCTGCAGGACTTCATCCAAGCCCAATCCCGTATGCACACGTTGTCACAACCACAACACACAAGACACTGCGTGGACCGCGTGGAGGCATGATCTTATCCAGTCAGGAAATCGCAGACAAATATAACTTAACAAAGCTATTTTCCTGGAATCCAGGGCGGACCTTTGATGCATGTGATCGCAGCGAAAGCAGTCTGCTTTAAGGAGCACTTCAGCCGGAGTTTAAAGTATACCAGCAGAATATCATTGACAATGCACAGGCACTCTGCAAGGGACTGTTAAGCCGTGATATTAAAATCGTATCCGGCGGTACAGACAATCACCTGATGCTTGTTGATCTGACAAATTATGATCAGACCGGAAAGGCAGTGGAGAAACTTCTCGATTCTGTCAATATCACCTGCAACAAGAATACGATCCCGAACGATCCGAAATCCCCGTTCGTAACAAGCGGTGTACGTCTTGGAACACCGGCAGTTACTTCCCGTGGACTAAACACAGAGGATATGGATCAGATTGCAGAGGCAATCGCCATGATGATCAAGGAGGGTGAACCGGCAGCTGATAAAGCGCGTGCAATCGTAAAATCGCTGACAGAGAAATATCCGCTGGAGAGATAAAAGAGAATAGAATATAATTTAATAATGAATAAAAAATGAGGAACCTGTTTCGTGACAGGTTCCTCGTTTTTTGTGCTTTTTGAGTTTGTTATTTTATATCATCTGCAATACGGTACAGTGTGTACGAGGTAGAAATCGTATTTTTATTTTTATCGAGATATGTGATTTTCACGATTGTCGGTGCCATAATATCACCATCACGGCTGTATGACTCATAAGAGTAAGTACCATATGCGTAAGAGTAGTCATGTCCGTAATAGTATCCATAATGTCCTAACTGGATACTCTTTCCATTTTTTACCTTTTTTGTTATCTCGGAGTTTGAATAAGTGGTTGAATAGGAAGAATTTGTTTTTGCAACTGGCTTGCTGTAAGTAGAGTATTCGATCTTCTTTAATTTATAACCCTTGTTCATTTTGACATTGACTTTGACAGAATTTTTATTGTAGACTGTCTTTGCGTAATCATATTCTTTGTTGTCAAAGGTCACACTCTTAAAAGGACTATTGTTAGAGAATGTCGGCTCTGTTACATTGACTTTGACAGTAAATTTTTTAATCTTTTTATTCTGTGCATTATATACATCAAAAGATACTGTGTATTTACCGGTTTTCTTGGCATAGACACCAACGTATCCGGAATTACTGGAGCTGGAAAGTGAAAGTCTTGTTACTTTGGCTTTCAGGTTTTTGCTCGATGTTTTGATATTTTTGATGTTTTTTCCGTTTGTACCGAGCTGTACGGAGATAGCCGAATCATTGACCATCGGATAATTTTTGTAATAAGAAACATCTACAGCCTTTGGGGCGCTTGGACCTGTTGCAGCAGATACCGGCGCAGAAGGGATCAGTAATAATCCGGCGCACAGGCAAAGTGTAAGAACAGCGCAAGTAATTTGCTTAAATAATTTCATATCAGATATCCTCCTGTTGGATTATTTTGCAAGACGGGAAATGGAATAAATACTCTCACATTTCTGCTTGGTATATTTGTCGATATAAGTAATAGTGATCTTGGTACGCGCAGCAAGTGAGGTAGAATAGTTTCTGCCGCTGGAATATGAATTATCAAATATATATGCGTACTCGCCAAGCTTTAAGGTGCTGTTGTTTTTCATTGTTTTTACAACTTCTTTACCTGCCTTATTGTAAGTGGTGACAGTGATTTTTTTCAGCGTGTAACCTTTGTTCATTTTAACAGATAATTTGCCGGATTTTTTGCTCGTAAGGCATAATTAACTTCTTTACCTGCAAATTTGACAGATTTGACTGGCAGGTCATTTTTTACATATACTGTTACTTTACCCGAAGAAAGTTTGTTTCCTGATTTATCGCAGATATTATAGGTGACTTTGTATTTACCGGTTTTTTGGCATAGAGGCCGATAGACGCAAAGGTATCCGTGTATGTATCGTCTGAACTGGTAGTATAATAGTGGGTGTTTTTTGCAATCAGATTTTTACTGCTGGTTTTGATGTTTTTGATATAACATACTTTGGCTTTTGGCAGATTGACATAGATTGCAGAACTGTCGAAAGAATTACTGGACATGCGAAGTACAGTGGTGGTCGGTTTGTTCCTGACGGCTGCGGATACCGTTGACTGCGGCTGCAGTAAAAGCATCCCGGCGCAGAGACAGAAAGCTAAAAATAAGCTGACTGTTCGTTTGAAAATTTTCATAAGTGAATCCTCCTTGTTTATAAATTTTTTATAGATGTTACAAAAATATTATAATATGAAGGAAAATTTTATACAATCATAAATTAAAAAATAAATAAGGGAATTTTAAGAAAATTTATAGCATTATATCAGGTAATTTTGATATGCCCAAACTTGTATTTTATGTCAGGTTATTTTATAATTGCATACAATAGATTGTGTATTTTATGAGTGGGGGGAGAGAAGAAAAAACAGAAACTCAGCCTGCCTGTAAAATATGCAGAAACGAGGAATATATGAAAAAACAGAGTAAAGGAGTTCCGACAAACCGTGATATCCGTTGGGACAGACTTGATAATACAGCACACCTTTTTCCGGTCATTGCCGGGGAGAGCATGAGCAATGTGTACAGGATCAGTGTTACACTGAAAGAGGAGATCAATCCGGAATTACTGCAGAGGGCACTTGATATGGTGCTTCCGAAGTTTGACGGGTTTAACTTAAGACTGCGGCAGGGGGTGTTCTGGTATTATTTTGAGGAAAACGGAAAAGCGGCGCCAAAGGTTCGCATGGAGAACAATTTTCCATGCAGATATATCCAGCAGAATAAAAACCGCAGTTATATGTTCCGTGTGACCTATTATAAATGCAGGATCAATCTGGAAGTATTCCATGTTTTGACGGATGGAATGGGAGGAATCAATTTCTTAAAAGAGCTGACTTACCAGTATCTGCGTCTGGCACATAAAGACCTGCAGGAAAAGCTGGGAGATTCATTAAGTGTTGATACGTCTTTGAACCGGGAAGACAGTTTCTTAAAAAATTACAAAAAAAGTTCCGCAAAAGGATACCAGACAAAAAAGGCATATCTGATCCGTGGAGAAAAGTTAAGACCGGGCGAGTTCGGCGTGATGCACGGTTATATGAAAATACCGGAGTTGAAAAGGGTCTGTCATGCGATGGGAATCAGTATCAACGAATATCTGGTAAGTGTGTACATCTGGAGCGTTTATACGGAATGTCTGCACGGCATGCCGTCAAAGTGTCCGATCCGTGTTGCGGTGCCGGTTAATCTGCGGCCGTATTTTAATTCTATTACCACGAAAAACTTTTTTGTCATGGTGTCCGCAGAATTTCATCCGACCAAAGAGACCTATACGTTTGCAGAGGTGGCTGAAATCGTGAAGGAAAGCCTGCGAAGCCAGATTAACCGGGAAAATCTTGAAAAGCTGTTTTCCTATAACGTTTCCAATGAAAAACTGCTGATTGCAAGAGTTGTGCCGCTTTTCCTGAAAAACCTTGCAATGAAGTATGTATATACAACTTCTGCACTTGCCAATACTGCGACGATCACAAATATCGGCAATATTTCCGTGACAGAAGAGTACCGCCCTTATGTGGAAATGTTTCATGCATTTCTTGCCATGTCAAAGGGGCAGCATCTGAAAGGAACGATCTGCTCTTACGGGGATACACTTGTATTCAGTTTCAGTTATGATCTTGTCGATGCGTCTGTGCAGCGTGGATTTTTCCGGAAATAGCCTCGGACGGGATTGCGGTAGAAATAAAGAGTAATGGAGTAAATTATGAGTAAATGCAGAAATTGTAATGTGGAAATATCAGATGAAACAGAGCGCTGTCCACTCTGCGGATCCGTGTTAGAATACACAGGTGAAGTGGAGAATATGTACCCGGATGTGAGAGTGCACACCCGGAAAATGACAATGATCAGTAAAATCTATCTGTTTTGTGCACTTTTGGTTGAGGTGCTGCTCATTTATATCAATGTGGTCACCGAGTCACAGATTGCATGGAGTGCGATCACGGGGCTTGGATTTTTTTACGGATATATGCTGATCCGTTTTGCAATTCTTGGAAAGACAGGTTACCGCGCCAAAATCACGGTACTCACGCTGATGGCGATACTGATCGTGATCGCAATCGATTTTCTGGTCGGCTACCGCGGATGGTCTGTCAATTATGCATTGCCGTCGGCGATCATTTTAGTCGATGTTGGTATTATCATCTGTATGATCGTAAACCGCAGAAACTGGCAGAGCTATATGATGTGGCAGATTTTTATGATCTTATGCAGCATTGTTCCGGTAATACTGATTTTTACCGGTATCGTGACGGCACAGCTTTTTGCACTGATCGCATTTGCGTTTTCCCTGTTTCTGTTTCTTGGAACACTGATCATCGGAGACCGCAGGGCAAGGGTGGAACTGAAACGAAGATTTCATGTCCGCTGAGTTATATTTAGAATAAAAAGAACAGGAGCAATCGGATGAGAGAGAGCGAAGCGAGTATCAGGGGAAGAGTCATGAGGGACTGATCGCCCATGTGACAAATGATCACCTGATTGGGAAAAAGATAAAAAATGGAGAACTGAGGAAAAAAATCGGGGATTCGGAGCCGCCGTGGAAATGTCCGGACTGTTTTTCATTAGATGTGATCGAGATGGATAATTTCTCCATGGAGTATTTACAGGCAAAAGAAAATCCGAATACGGAAAAAGTAATCTTACAGCTTCACGGAGGCGGATATGTCGGAGCGATGCGGAATGCATACCGTATGTTTGCCGGACTTTACTGTGAAGTCAGCCATGGAATGAGTGTTCTGACACCCGATTACCGTGTGGCACCGGAACATCCGTATCCGGCGGCTTTAGAAGATGCCTATGCCGCATACTGTTATCTGTTGGAACAGGGGTGGTTTTCCGAGCAGATCATCATCGCAGGAGATTCCGCAGGAGGCGGTCTTGCGATGCATTATGCCATTATCTGAAAGATCACGGAAAGCAGCTTCCGTGTGGGATCGTAGCCATGTCACCGTGGACAGACCTTGCGGCGAGCGGGGAATCTTACGAGACAAACTTTGAGCGCGACCCGTTATTTGGAAAAACAAGGGACAGCCTTATTTATAATAAAGATTATATTGGGGATAACGATCCGTATAATGCTTATATTTCGCCTTTATATGGGGATTTCAGGGGATTTCCGCCGATGCTGATACAGGTTGGTTCCTATGAGATGCTGCTCTCGGATTCTGTGGATGTGGCTGCAAAAGCCAGAGAACAGGGAGTAAAAGTAAGAATCAGTATTTATGAAGGAATGTTCCACATCTTTCAGATGGCAGCAAAAATGCTGCCGGAATCTAAAAGAGCGTGGGTTGAGATCGGTAAATTTATTGATGTTTTGCTAAATGACTGACATCCATATAGACAGGGATACCGTTTTCGTATTTTACCGGAACTTCACCGAGTATGAGAGGTGAAAGGTAATCGATCAGTGGCTGTGTGACATCATTGCCTGCATCATTGATCCATTCTCTCGGAATTGATTTTGCCTCGTTTGCAATGTGGCGGATCTCGGCATGCTCATAGGCGATTTCGTACGGAGAATCAGAGATACGGCGTATTGTTACCATGGAAGCGGTAACACCTTCCTCGGAGAGAGCAACCGCTTTCTGACCGAGAGTAAAAGCCTCATCAAGATCAGTCTTTGAAGCAAGGTGTGCAGCGCAGCGCTGTAATACGTTGACTTCCACGGAACGGACTTTAACGCCTAGTTTTTCTTTGACTAAAAATTCAAGTGTTTTTCCGGCTCCGCTTAACTGGCTGTGACCAAAGGTGTCAACAGAACTTTCGGAAGCACTGATATAGTTGCCGGAAGCATCGCGGATACCTTCAGATACGGCAACGATCACGTTATTGCGCTCGAAAAGCATACGCTTTACATCCAGTAAAAAGTCCTCTTTGTCAAATGGAACCTCCGGGAGATAGATCAGATGTGGTGCTGTATTATAACCGTTTCTTGCCAGTGCAGAAGCAGCGGTCAGCCATCCGGCATCACGTCCCATGATTTCCACGATCGTCACACTTTTGACTGCATAGATAAATGTGTCATGTGCGATTTCTAAAAGAGAAGATGCGATATATTTTGCGGCAGAACCGAATCCTGGTGTATGGTCTGTCTCACAGAGATCATTGTCGATGGTCTTTGGAATACCGACAATACGCACAGGACTGCCGATTTTTTGCCATATTCGGAGAGCTTTAAGACGGTGTCCATAGAATCGTTGCCGCCGATATAAAAGAAAGCATCAATATGGTAAGTTTCAAACTGTTTGAAAATGAATACATAGGAAGAATCATCATCTAAATAATTTGGCAGTTTGTAACGGCAGGAGCCAAGATACATTGCCGGAGTGACCTTTAAGCGGTCGAGATATTCCGAATTCTGCTGCATTAATTCAGAAAGATTCGTCAGATCGTTGTTTAAAATACCTGTGATTCCGTTTAAGGAACCATAAACCGTGTCATACATGTCAGAACGCATTACACCGTCGATCACACCGGCAAGGCTGGCATTGATCGCAACAGTAGGGCCGCCTGACTGTGCTACCATACAGTTTTTTGGACTCATAAGAAAACTCCTTTGTGTTTGATCTTCTTTTTGCAATGTCTATCATACAAAAAAGGCACGGTTGCGCAATCATTAAATTAAATAGAAAGAGTGATGGTATACCATGAAAATATGTACATTGTGTCCTAGAATGTGCGCTGTGGACCGAAAATCCGGTGAGCGCGGCATCTGCGGACAGACCACAGAGATTAAGGTGGCGCGTGCGGCACTGCACTTCTGGGAAGAACCCTGCATTTCCGGGAGATGGGTTCCGGTGCGGTCTTTTTTTCCGGCTGTGCACTGCACTGTGTGTTCTGCCAGAATGAAAATATTGCAAATGGCACAGCTGGTAAGGTGATAAGTACGGAGCGGCTTGGCGAAATTTTTCTGGAACTCCAGGAAAAGGGTGCAAATAATATCAACCTTGTGACACCGGGGCAGTTTGTACCACAGATCATAAAAGCGGTAGAGCTTGCAAGAAATCAGAATTTAAAGATTCCCATCGTTTATAACACCAGCAGCTATGAAAATGTGGATACGATCCGTTCTTTAGAAGGAATTGTGGATATCTATCTTCCGGATTTTAAGTATTTTGATACCGCTTTGAGTGCAAAATATTCCCATGCGCCGGATTACCCTGCTGTGGCTAAGGCGGTGATAGCGGAGATGGTGCGTCAGACGGGTGCGGCAGTTTTTGAAAACGGGGAGGATTCCCTGATGAAGCGTGGTACGATCGTGCGCCATCTGATCCTGCCGGGGTGCACGAAAGATTCCAAAGCAGTTTTGAAATATCTGCATGAAACCTATGAGAATCAAATATATATCAGTATCATGCACCAGTTACACCGCTCTCTAACGTGAAAAAATATCCGGAATTAAACCGTAAGATCACGGATCGGGAATATGATGAGGTTATTGATTTTGCAATCGATATAGGGATTGAAAACGGTTTTATCCAGGAGGGGGAGACGGCGGAGGAGAGTTTTATTCCGGAATTTGACAATGAGGGAGTTTGAGGTTGACGCATTTTCGAATATCTCATATAATTCCATAGTAATGATGGCAATAGAGGGAGTGTGAAACGAATGAAGAGAAAAGTAAGATTCATAGCTGCACTTTTCTGCATGGGATGTCTTGCGACAGAACCTGCGGCAGACATAAAGGCTGCCGGAATCCAGGTGGCTGCTGCACAGACAACACTTTCCGCAGATAATTCGCTGGAAGTGTTATCACTTTCTGCGGGAACATTATCCCCGGACTTTACAGGAAAGACAGTACAATATACAGCTACCGTACCGAATGATGTCACAAGCGTTACAGTGACGGCAACACCGGTTAATGAATTTGCGACGGTGCAGTCGATCACAGGAAATGACAATCTGCAGGTCGGTACAAATACGATAAAAGTAGTCGTGAAGGCGCAGAACGGAGCACTCGCCCAGTATACGATCACACTGACCAGAGAAGATGGACAGACAGCAGACGGAACAGTGGATCAGCCGGCGGATGGAACAGACGGTCAGACAACAGACCAGCCGGCAGACGGAACAGACAGTCAGACAACAGACCAGCCGGCGGATGGAACAGACGGTCAGACAACAGACCAGCCGGCGGATGGAACAGATGGACAGGCAGCAGACCAGAACACAGAGTTTGAAACAGAAGAAGCGGAAGATGTTTCTAATATGGAATATCTCCAGCAGGAATACAATGATCTCTCTGAACAATATGCAAAAGAAAAGTCTTTTTCCAGAAATATGATGGGAATTATGGCTTTTGTGATCGCAGTACTTGTTGTTATTATTATCAATCTTCTATTGAGAGGACGTAAGAGTGACGACTGGGATGAGGAAGAGGATGACTGGGACTGGAAGTCCGAAAAACAGGGAAAGGATCAGGAAGCAGAAGATGATACTGATCTGGAAGAAGATGATAATATAGAAGAGAATCCTGGCGTGGAAGAAGATGATTTGGAAGTAGATGATCCGGAAGACGCTGACTGGGAGGAGGAAGAAACACAGAGAAAAGGATTTTTCCGCAGAAAACCAAAAGAAAAAGTGGAAGAAGAGCCGGATGATGTGGAAGAAAACGATACAGAGAACGAAGTCGGCGTATCAAAGATCCATAAAGTGCGTGCGGGATTGTTTGGACGTGGCATGTCTGACGATCTTGACGATGAGGACTGGGAAGAGGACGAAGATTTCCTGCCGGTAGAAAGAAAAAAACCGGAAGAAAAACAGCGTCCGGAGAGAAAAGAAAAACCGGAGGAGAAACAAAGGCCGGAGAGAAAAGAAAAACCGGAGGAAAAACAGCGCACGGAGAGAAAAGAAAAACCGGAGGAGAAACAAAGGCCGGAGAGAAAAGAAAAGCCGGAGCGGAAACATACTCCGGAGAAAAAACACATTCCGAGAGAAGAAGAGGAAGAAGATGATTTAGAGATCATCGATTTAAATGATTTATAAATAGAAAAAGAATGGAGAAACTATGCAGATACGATATACATCAAAAGCAAAAAAAGCAATCGATCAGGCTTCAAAGATGTCGAAATCACTGCATCATCATTATATCGGAACGGAGCATATCCTGATCGGACTTTTAAAAGAAGGAACGGGCGTCGCTGCGCAGGTATTAAATGATAATGGAGTAGAACTTGACAAAGTCATGCAGCTGATCGAGGAACTCATTGCACCGGATGCACAGGTGCTGACGGCAGAGGCTAAGGAATATTCGCCGAGGGCACTGCAGGTGTTAGAAGGGGCAGCAAGGGAGGCAGCGCGTTTTCATGCAGAGGAGATCGGGACGGAGCATATCCTGATCGCGATGATGAAAGAGACAGAGTGTGTGGCATCCCGCCTTTTAAATACCTTAGCGGTCAATATCCAGAAAATGTATGTGGATATCCTGATCGCAATGGGAGAAGATGCGAGCCTGTACAAAGAAGATTTCATGAATGGTAAGCCGGTGAAAAAAACAGCATCGGATACACCGGTATTAAATCAATACTCCAGAGATCTGACTGCATTGGCGGCAGAGGGAGTATTAGATCCGTTAGTCGGCAGACAGGAAGAGATCGACCGTGTGATTCAGATCTTAAGCAGAAGGACAAAGAATAACCCATGTCTGATCGGTGAACCGGGCGTTGGAAAGACTGCGATCGTTGAGGGAATTGCGGAGCGTATTACAACCGGAATGGTTCCGGATACCGTTGCGGGAAAGCGGGTGGTATCTTTGGATATGTCCGGAATCGTGGCAGGCTCAAAATATCGCGGTGAGTTTGAGGAGCGCATTAAAAAGGTACTTCAGGAAGTACGGGCAGCCGGCAATATCCTGCTCTTCATCGATGAACTGCATACAATCATCGGAGCGGGCGGAGCGGAAGGAGCAATCGATGCTTCCAATATATTAAAACCTGCACTTGCGCGTGGGGAACTGCAGCTGATCGGTGCAACGACAATCGATGAATACCGCAAATATATTGAAAAAGATGCTGCGCTAGAGCGCAGATTCCAGCCGGTTACGGTAGAAGAGCCGTCGGAAGAGGAGGCAGTGCAGATTTTAGAGGGACTGCGGGAACAGTATGAAAAACATCATCAGGTAAAGATTACGGATGATGCGGTATCGGCAGCAGTACGCCTGTCTGCGCGCTATATCAATGACCGTTTCCTGCCGGATAAAGCAATCGATCTGATGGATGAGGCTGCAGCAAAGGTACGTCTGCGCGCGGGTGGAAAACCGGAGGAAGTCGTTGAATTAAGACATCGCATCAACCTGTTAGAAGAGGAAATGTTAGAATTTCTGCACGATGGTGATGTGGAAGGTGCAAAGCAGAAGAAGAACGAAAAAGAAGCGTGTGAAGAAGAGCTTGCCAAAATACAGGCAAAGACAAAGAAAGACAGCCGCAGTAAAAAGTTAAAAGTGACAGAAGACGATATTGCGGATGTGGTATCCGGATGGACGAAGATCCCGGTAAGAAAGATTGCCGAGGGGGAGGCTGCCCGCTTAAGAAAATTAGAGGCTACCTTACACAAACGTGTCATCGGTCAGGAGGATGCGGTGAGTGCAGTGGCAAAAGCTGTGCGAAGAGGACGTGTCGGATTAAAAGATCCGAAGCGCCCGATCGGTTCTTTCCTGTTCTTAGGCCCGACCGGTGTCGGAAAAACAGAGATCTCAAAGGCACTTGCGGAGGCAGTGTTTGGCAGCGAACAGTCTATGATCCGTGTTGATATGTCGGAATATATGGAGAAACACAGCGTATCAAAGATGATTGGTTCACCGCCAGGATATGTAGGCCATGAGGAGGGAGGACAGCTCAGCGAAAAGGTGCGCAGAAATCCGTATTCGGTGATCCTGTTTGATGAGATCGAAAAGGCGCATCCGGATGTATTTAATATTTTACTGCAGGTGTTAGACGACGGTCATATCACGGATTCCCAGGGACGCAAAGTGGATTTCAAAAATACGATCATTATTATGACGTCAAATGCCGGAGCACAGGCGATCATTGAGCCGAAAAAACTTGGATTTGCAGTTTCGGATGATGAAAAACAGAATTATGACCGCATGAAAAACAGCGTGATGGAAGAAGTACGCCGTATTTTTAAACCGGAATTTTTAAACCGTATTGATGAGACGATCGTATTTAGAGCGTTAAACAAAGACGATATGAAACAGATCGTTGCACTGATGTTAAAAGAACTTACAGACCGCTGTGAAAAACAGATGGGAATCCACCTTACCGTGCGTGACAGCGTCAAAAAGCATATTGTCGATAAAGCGTATGATCCGAAATATGGTGCAAGACCGCTGCGCCGTCAGATCCAGAACGATATCGAGGATGAACTGGCAGAAGAAATCCTGTCCGGCAAAGTGAAAAAAGATATGGAAGTGGTCGTGACGATCCACAAAGAAAAAGTCGTGTTCGAAACAAAATAAAATTTTACTGAAATATCCGGGAAAGCACTGGAAATCGTGACGGGGATATTATATAATAAGGGCACAAAATTTTACGATAAAGAGAAAACTACTTTATCACAGGAGGAAAAAATGGCAACGATCAGCGAATTAATTCGTTCAGAAGCAGATGGAACGATCAGTTTGGGGATTACACATTAGGTGCAAAGGCGAAACTTGATAATTTCGAACATCAGGGAGATATCTACAAGGTGAAGACATTTTCCGAGATCACCAAGTTAGAGCGCAATGGCATGTTCGTATATGAATCTGTTCCGGGAACGGCTGTCATGAATCTGAATGCAACAGATACAGGCCTGACATTTCAGGTAGAGGGACCGGAAGATGCACAGATCACAGTAGAACTTGAGGATGAGTCAGAGTACGACATCACGATCGATGGCGCAGATGCAGGAAAGATGAAGACAAATCTTGGCGGCAAATTAAGCTTAAGTGTAGAACTTGGCGACCATCCGGTAGATGTAAAAGTTACAAAGTGTTAAGAACGGAAAAGTGAGATCAAAAAAGCTTACATGTCAAAAGGGCATGTAAGCTTTTTTGCGCTTTCAAGTACGAAAGTACGATTGACGGGGATAAACTGTTACATTAACATAAAAAATGCGCGTGACAATGTGCAATAAATCAGAAGGAAAAAAGTTATGAAAAGAAAGAGACTCACGGGTTGGAAACGTATGGCGGCATTTGCGATGGCGCTTACGCTGACGGTCGGAGATTGGACATCAGTAGGTGCTGCTGGATTGCCGCAGACAGATGTACAGACAGTAACAGAGGCTGTGATACAGGAAGAAGATGCGATGGAAGCAGCTTTAGCAACAGAACAGACAGAGAAAGAAAGCGAAACGGACAGTGAGTCTGCAGAAAATGACAGCGGGCAGACAGAGAACAGCGAGGCATCGGAAATTCCAGAAACATCAGAGGCATCAGAAACTGAGAAAACTGTAGAAGAGACAGAAAACGTGAATGATACGGAGGCTGTTGATGATACCGAAGTGATGGAAACAGAGACGGAAGAAGAAATAGAAGAAGAGACCGAAGAAGAGACTGAAGAGGAAGAACTCGCTGCAATTGATAAACCGTCAAATGTAATCAATGTAAGAGGAAAAGATGACGGAAGTATTATAACAACAGCGTCTGGCCGGCAGTTGAGATATGCTTATGTGAATCGGTTCCAGAACGGAGTGATTGCAGCAGGTACGACAGACGAAATTGCAGGTTTTAAGATTACAAAAAGGAGCAATTTTGGGATAAGACCGTAGGATTATACAAGTATGAAAATAACTATTATGGTCAGTGCAGCGGTACGGATATTGACGGATTTGTAAACCTGTATAATAAGGCAGAAGCCATACTGAAAGGCAACACAGATAAATATCAAGATGCATATGGAATGTATAGAGTCAATGGTAAGACGTATAGAGCATTGCGGTCATGTGATGCGACAGGGTATCATTATGTGACAGAAGGTGATGAAATTACAGAAATTACTGTAAGTGATTCATCGGAAAATGCCAAAAAGCGGATAGATGAGTATGCAGTAAAAAATGATACACAGGTTCTTTATTATAGTTATAATGGACATTTTTATAAGCAATTAACGTATGAATCGGTATATGATTCAGCATCGAAAAAATATAAATATGTTGTATATGCAAATGCTTATGAAGAGATTTCTTTTGAAAAAACTTATGTAAAAATAAGCTGGAATCCGGTTAATAATGATACGGCCACAATGAAAAATAAAGCCGGAGACATGATGAAGGTTGGATATGAAGTGGTCTGCGATGGAAATACCAAGGTCTATAATATGCCGGGATTATTTTTGGATGCGTCAGACGGAACCGTACATGAGATGATAACATCAGATGCAGCAAGACTGCCATATGTCATATTGAATTCAGGACAGCAGGTCAGCGTAAAAGTCCGTGCTGTATATTATCATGAAGTGACAAGTAACAAACAGGAGGTATATTGGAACTGGAATGATAATAGCCAATATATTATAGAATCGAAACAGACGAAATATGTGGTGGACATGTATGGTAAATGGTCGGACACCTATACTTATAAAAATTACTCTTTAAAGAAGTTATCACCGGTAACCGGTACAAAAGTTTCTGAAAAGGGAAAAGAGATGTCAGTTACCTGGAATGCACAAAACGGAGTGGATAGCTATCGTGTGTATTACCTGCGAAGCAGCAAACCGTTAAATATTACGAATATAGAGAGCTTTTTACAGTTTTACAATAAGAGGGGAACGCTGTACGATGCTTATGTAAATGCAAAAGGAGAAAACGATTCCTATGAAACGGATTCAGAGTATGCATCAGATCCGTATTGTAATATTACAATAGATTCAGGACTGCCATATTTTTATTGTTCCGTCAGACTGGAATCTGCGGAAGAGGGATATTTTTCAGATGGAAGTTATTCAGATGTCATAACTGCAACGGCCAGCATTAATGGAAACATACCGACAGTAAAAATCTCAAAATAGAAAAGACGTACAATGGAGATGACTGGCAGCTCTCATGGACGCCAATCGATGCGGATGTAGTCATTTATGTTTTTGAAGAAGGAAAGAAGCCGGCGCATTATAATTATGAGCTTTTGAACGCTTATGGTTACTATACGGATGGTCAGGGACAGCAGAAAAAACTTTATTTAAAAGATGCACTTACGGAGCTTGAAAGTAAGGAAATAAGCAGTTATGTACGTTCTTACAAAGTGAAGGGAATCGATGGATCATACAGTGCAATCTCTTTAAAACCGGGCGTAAAATATACATTTGTTGCGCATACCTATGATGCAGGCAGTTCTCTTTATAACATACAAAAGAAGCCGGTGTTTACCGTAAATAAGGAAATAAAAGTAACAGATGCTCAAAAAAATCAAACGTATAAAAATATATCTGTTGGCATGACTTATTATACGGCAATGAGTCCTGCTTCGAATATGGTAAGCTATACGGATAAGGTATCCGTACCGCGTGTATATACAAAGGCGGGAAAAAACAGTATAAAGTTATCTTTTACCAGAGGAAGCTATACCGGATATGAGATTTATCGTCTTTCAGGTAAAAAATATAAGAAAATAGCAACGACCACAGACTATGTCTATACAGATCAGAATTTAAAGGCAGGCACAAAATACTCCTACAAGGTACGCTCTTATTATTATGATCCGGACAGAAAAACGAAAAGTTACAGTATATATAAAAATTTTACTGTAAGTACCAGCCGTGTAAATAACATTGTATTAAAGGTGGCTAAGAACTCAAAAAATACAGTGAAACTGACCTGGACAAAAGTAGGTTCTGCAACAAAATATGAGATTTACAGAACTTCTGAGAGTGACAAGGATATCACAGAAATTTCAGGATGGATCAATTCGGGCAACAGTGCCGTAACAGTAGAAAATACAAAGTATGAACTGGTGAAAACGATCACAAACGCAAAAACGACAACATACACGGACAAAAAGTTAAAATTCGGTGAGAGTTACACCTATCTGATCTGTGCATATTATAAAGACGGAAAAACATTAAAATACATTACCGCGTCGACCAGAGTTAAAATGCAGCTCGAGGAGCCGCGAAATCTCGTCCTTACCAATAAAGGCAAAAATGTAAGCGTTAAATGGGATGCGGACAAGTACGCTGCAGGCTATCAGATCCGATACATGGTATATGATAAATATGGTGAGGAAAAAACAGTTGCAGAAAAATATGTAACGGTAAAGAAAAATAAATACACCATTAAAGGATTATCGAGCGGAGAATACGTCAATGTATCGGTAAGGGCTTATAATTCCAAAAAAGAATACAGTGGATGGTCATCGTCAAAAGAATCTACATCACTTGCAGCAGTAAAATCCATCAAAGCTGTTTATGATACGAAAAAGAATGCAGTAAAGATTACCTGGAAAAAGGTAAAAGGTGCGAAATATTATAAAGTCGTCCGTTCTGTATATACGCCGTTATGTAATACGGACGAAAAACTTTATGCAGCAACAGGTAACCTGATCGCAAAAGATTCCAATGATGAGACAGGATATTACAGTGAGGTTCACTATCGGGAATATTATGGCGAAGACGGATCCATTACAGGCACGGCGGCATATGACAGGGCACGGTTGAAAAAAGGTGTGAAATATTATTATATGGTCAGTGCATATGGGGAAAAAGGAACAAGAATTGCCTCTTATATGACCTCGGAATATGGTACACAGGTTGCTTCCGGTAAGCCGGCAGTCATTATATATGGTGTCAAAGTTGCTGCAAAAGTAAAAAATAACAAAAAAGGAACGGTTACCGTTTCTTACAATAAGGTAACAGGTGCCAAAACTTATCAGATTTACCGTGCAGAAAAAAAGAACGGTAAGTATACTCTGATTGGAACCACAAAGAAGACGTCTTTTGCAGATAAAAAAGCAAAGAAGAAAAAAACATATTATTACAAAGTGGTTGTAAATGGCAGGAATGAATTACTTGCAGACTTTACAATCAGGAGTTCGGCAGTGAAAATTAAAGTAAAAAAATAATTCTGCAATAATAATAAAAACCGGAAGAAGCGGATTGCTTTTTCCGGTTTTTGTCATAGAAAGTAAGTTGCTTTTTACAGATAAAGTAAGTATACTGATAAACAATAAAAAGAGATGGAGAAGGAATATGCCGAAGGGAAAAACAACAGTATTTTTTTGTCAGGAATGTGGTTACGAATCATCAAAGTGGATGGGACAGTGTCCTGCATGTAAGGAATGGAATACATTTGTTGAGGAGATGATCGATAAAAAAGTGCAGCAAAAGGCGGCAGGGTAGCGGCAAAAGCGGCAGAGGCGAAGAACGTTCCGCTCTCACAGATCGAGATGACACAGGACAAACGCATGTCGACGGATATGAAAGAGCTTGACCGTGTACTTGGCGGCGGAATCGTACAGGGATCTTTAGTGTTAGTGGGCGGTGATCCGGGAATCGGTAAATCAACACTGCTTTTGCAGGTATGCCGGAATTTATCGGAGAAAGGTGTGCGCGTATTATATATATCCGGAGAGGAATCCCTGCAGCAGATCAAAATAAGGGCAGAACGTATCGGAACCTTTGGCGATTCGCTGACACTTTTATGTGAAACGAACTTAGACACGATAAAAACGGTGATTGACCGGGAAAAACCGCAGATCGTGATCATAGATTCCATACAGACCATGTATAACGAAGAAGTTTCCTCTGCACCGGGCAGCGTATCACAGGTGCGGGAATCCACAGGGGTATTTATGCAGATTGCAAAGGGGATGGGAATTTCCATCTTTATTGTCGGTCATGTGACGAAAGAGGGCGTGGTTGCGGGTCCGAGAGTTTTAGAACACATGGTGGATACGGTACTCTATTTTGAGGGGGACAGGCATGCGGCATACCGTATACTGCGCGGTGTCAAAAACAGGTTCGGCTCAACGAATGAGATTGGCGTGTTTGAGATGAGACAGAACGGACTGATGGAAGTGGAAAATCCTTCGGAATACATGCTGAGCGGGAAACCGGAAGGTGCATCCGGTTCGGTTGTTGCGTGTTCTATGGAAGGAACCAGACCGATTCTGGTGGAAGTACAGGCGTTAGTCTGCCACAGTAATTTTGGAATCCCGCGGAGAACGGCTGCAGGCACCGATTTTAACAGGGTAAATCTTCTGATGGCAGTACTTGAAAAAGGCTGGGATTAAAACTTGGAGACTGTGACGCTTATGTGAATATCGCGGGCGGCGTAAAAATGAATGAACCAGCGATCGATCTTGGCATTGTGCTTGCCATTATATCCAGTTACCGTGAAAAGCCCATCAATGAGAAGACGATCTGTTTCGGAGAAGTGGGCTTAAGCGGAGAAGTGCGTGCCGTCAGTATGGCAGAGCAGCGCGTGACAGAAGCAAAAAAACTTGGATTTGATGAATGCATTCTGCCACAGGTCAGCCTGGATTCCATGAAGGACAGTGGATCTGTGCCAAAGGGAATCCGCCTGACTGGTGTGAGGTCAGTGAAAGATGCGATGGATGCGATATTGAAATAAAATACGGTGGAAATATATCTTTTCTGGAAAGATGAACTGAAACAGTAAAATTCACTTTGCGAAAGTACACATAAGAAAGTGAAATTTTTGGAAAAAATGGGTTGACAAAATAATACCCAGATGGTAACATAGTCAAGCTGACCGCGGGACATGACATGATCTGACAGCGGACAACAAAAAAGTTGTTGACAAACAGAACAACACATGATAAGATATCAGAGTTGTCGTGTTTGAGATAACAGATCGGACAAAACCGATTGAAAGAAAAAGTTTCAAAAAATGAAAAAAAGTTCTTGACAAAACAGACTTGATAAGATATAATAAATAAGCTGTTGCCGAGAACGACAACAAAACAAAGAACCTTGATAACTGAACAGTGAAATAACCTTGAAAGATTCAATGAATTTCAGGGTGTTGTGAATAACAACACACGAACGTTTCTATAAAGAAACAACCTTAAAACAGTAAATCAGATAGATATCTGATTAAGCCAGTTTGTAACTGGACAGGAAAACTTTTTAACATGAGAGTTTGATCCTGGCTCAGGATGAACGCTGGCGGCGTGCTTAACACATGCAAGTCGAACGAAGCACTTTATTTGATTTCTTCGGAATGAAGATTTTGTGACTGAGTGGCGGACGGGTGAGTAACGCGTGGGTAACCTGCCTCATACAGGGGGATAACAGTTGGAAACGACTGCTAATACCGCATAAGCGCACAGGGTCGCATGACCTGGTGTGAAAAACTCCGGTGGTATGAGATGGACCCGCGTCTGATTAGCCAGTTGGTGGGGTAACGGCCTACCAAAGCACGATCAGTAGCCGACCTGAGAGGGTGACCGGCCACATTGGGACTGAGACACGGCCCAAACTCCTACGGGAGGCAGCAGTGGGGAATATTGCACAATGGGGGAAACCCTGATGCAGCGACGCCGCGT
>ENA-OQDE01000155-OQDE01000155.1-human-gut-metagenome-genome-assembly--contig:-NODE-155-length-43913-cov-2.844768_pt1 | contig 43913 bp, 54 predicted proteins | sample MGYA00242768_ERZ504595 | MGnify/ENA primary metagenome ERZ504595 (study PRJEB26092, sample SAMD00036307) | human gut metagenome | host: Homo sapiens | study: EMG produced TPA metagenomics assembly of...
GATAAACAATCCTTTTGCCAGTACAACATCGGATGCAGAGCGTCCCCGGGGACCGTTTGTTTTCATGATCCGGTAGGCGTCTACTACGTTGAGTACAGCTTTCTTCTGTAATGTACAGATATCTGCGATGCATTGTTGCAAATCGTTCTGGTGGAAGAATCCGCGATCCCACACAATCCCCATGTGATTTTTCATGGAGATAGTCAGATTGGCACCTCCGTGATTCTTCAGAATAGGAACATTGATCCATACATCACAATCCAGAATCGCTTCGTGCACTTTGGCTTTCTTCATCTTTTTGCCTTTTGGCAGATCAATTGGTTTGTAATACGACTCCAGATGTGCAGGCATTACTTTGGCTCCGGCTTTTTTGGCAGCAGCTTCAATACCACTGTTTTTGTAGCATTTCTGCCAATCGTCACAAGTATGGTCGAACACGACCACTTCTTTAGCTCCGGCGGCAAAACATTGTCTGACGATTTCTTCAATCAGTTTCGGATTCGTATTTCCTGCCAGTTCCGGCACTTTATCCCAACCGATATTAGGTTTTACAACCACTTTCTGTCCCGGTTTCACGAATTGCTTCATACCCCCCAGTTCGCTTATGGCACGGCGGAACATCTCTTCGGGTTCTCCGCCCATAACGGCCACCAGATCAGGATTGCTTCCGTTTGCTTTATTGATTGTTTGAGTTAACACCTCCATAGCCTCCGAACGCTGTATAGTCAAGGCGGCTCCGGTGATAGCTACTGTTTTTAAAAAATCCCTTCTGTCCATCTTTCTATATTAGTTTAGAGTTTGGCAATTGCTTTCAGGAGGCGTATCCGCCGAACCATTGCAGTAACATTCCCGGAATACCGATACGGAAGTCCTGTACTGCTTCGTAGAAACTTCCGACGATGGCCCATTCAAATGCAACGCCTATGACCTGATAAGTGAGTACGACACCAAGAATGGCCAGTAATGAAACCGATTTTATAGTACGTGCTGCAAGAGCTGAAGCTCCGGCGAGTAAGGACGATTTGATTAATAGGATGGGAAGTACCGCTTCCGAGGGCATGGCAAACAATAAATGATTGATGACTGGTGAAAGAATAGCAGTCAATAATCCTACAAGAAAACCATATTTATAAGCCGCAATCAGCGTGAAAAAATAAATAGGTAACAGGGTAGGACCACCATAAGGTACAAGATGGCATAATTGTGGAAGTGCAATGTTACCCGCTACGAATAGTAAGGCGAACAGGTAGGTTTTCACATTGCTGTGTTTCAGCGAATAGAGTTTGACGGATGTTTCCATTTTCGTTGATACTTTAATGTTGAATAGAACGATAATATATTAATAATAAGACTTTTCTCCAGATAAAAGGTTTAATCCGACTGATATATTATTTTAATCCTGTAGGAAAAGAAGTTTCAGGCGCTTGAACTTTTAGTTTCCCGGCATGAAACTAATGGTTTCTCGGTGTGAAACTGATGGTTTCAAAGCGTGAAACTATAAGTTCCACACTGGGAAACAAAATAGGACAGGCAGGGATTGATATTCAGAAAATATCTGTCTTGATAATGAATTGTCAGTATCAAGTGGCAGTTTCTTCCTATAACAACGAAAGAGAAGCCTTGTATGTTCGGAATAAGCATACCTAATGTCCCGATAATTGTATAATGATATGCAATTTCGTTATGGGAGATTATCCGTTCATTCTTTCTTTAATCTTTCCCCATGCATGCGTATCGAATAGACAACTTTGGCGCATCGTCTCATACATCTCTTTAAATCTGGACATAGGTATGGTATAGCTTAGTTTGTCAGCTTCGAAATGAGGGCGAACCGATGGGTCGAAGAAACCGAGGAAAGTGCGTTTGCCTCCTTTACGATTTTCTATCGTGCTTGCGTCACTACAGCACTACAGCCGGAACCAAAGGTAGAAACGACGCAATCTGCTGCGTTATTATCATAAAAAGCCCAAGTGGTCAAGCCCGAAAGCATATCCGGATTTGCCAGAAATACGACACCTTCTATTTCTTCAAGGCTTTCTACCTTATCTATACGTGCAAAATGAAGATACTTGTTTTCTGTTCGGGGAACTCCGATTTGCTGTATAAAGTCGATGACCATTTCAGGAGTCTGTTTGTATTTCTCTTTGAGCGAAACGAAAGTCGGTACACGTTCTGGCATTTCGGTGAAGCCAGTATAGAATTTACCGCCGCCACAACCGATGTTTTCAGCATTCAGGCTGATAATACCACCATCTCTTACCGTCTTCATACCTTTGAAGAAGCAACCGTTTATCTTTTCTGTTTCTCCTTTTTGCTCGTCCGAGTACCAGAAAACAAGAGGCAATTCAGCATTTTCTCCGAATGCCTCTTTGAAATTTTGAATAAAAGTTTGGATGTCCATAAGCTTATCAATTTTAGTTCTGTATGTAGGTCTTTCTACAAAGTTAGAATAAAAAAGGATAAGCGCAAGTGATTTAAAAGTTAATGTTTGATACACTTTTCTTACACTCTTCCAGCTTTTCCAATCCCTCTTTCGACAGTTTGGGGTAATGTAAATCCAATTGCTGCATCCGGTCACAAATAATTCGTCCTACTGCGTAACGCATGAACCATTTATTATCGGCAGGGATTATATACCATGGAGCCAGTTCCGTTGATGTCTCCGTCAGTACATCGGCATAAGCATTCATATAGTCCTCCCAGAATTGACGCTCTTTGATGTCCGCCGAAGAGAATTTCCAGTTTTTAGATGCATCGTCCAGTCGCTCCATGAATCGATTTTTCTGTTCGGCTTTCGATACATTGAGAAAGAATTTCAGGACAATCGTTCCATTCTCCGTCAGATAGCGTTCAAAATCGTTGATCTGTCGATAACGACGCTTCCAGAAGTCGGGATCAATGTCATTTATGGTTTCGACACCTGGTAACTTGTTGGATAGAATAATTTCCGGATGCACTTTGGCAATCAGCACATCTTCGTAGTGCGAACGGTTGAAAATGCCGATTCGTCCTCTTTCCGGGAGAGAGCGATTGATACGCCAGAGATAATCATGGTCCAGTTCTTCAGCAGACGGTTGTTTGAACGAATACACCTGGCATCCCTGTGGGTTAATGCCGGACATCACATGCTTGATAGTCCCGTCTTTTCCTGCAGCATCCATCGCCTGAAAGATAATCAGGATTGAATACCGGTCTTGTGCATAAAGCATACTTTGCAGCTCCGAAAGCTTCTCAATATCCTTTGCCAGTTGCTCTTTAGCGTCTTGTTTGGATAAATCGCCAGTGAATGACGAGTCAAAATCCGATACCAAATGTTTCTTTCCGGGCTTTGCCAGCAGGTCTTTTAGAATATCCTTTTTCATGTGACGGTAGTTTTAATAGTTCTATTCAAATAAAACAGTTGAGGCAGTCAATTGGTTTTTATAATCAGTATGTTTGAGACATTTCATGAGAAAGAGGCTTCTTGACGGATAATGACCAAAAATGAACGGATATTGCTCTGGTATCATGAAGGAATTTATCCGAAATTTGCAATCGAATTAGTACTATATAATAAAAGAAACAATGAAGTATTTGAATAAAGAAACCAATGGTATCACCCTTTCACGTATCGGACTGGGTGCCATGAGAATGGCTGACGTTCAGCAGGGAGTCGACACGATACATGCCGCGCTGGACAGTGGAATTACGTATCTGAACACAGGGGACTTTTATGGTCACGGAGAAAGTGAACTGGTGATCCGCGAGGCTTTGAAAACCCGGAAGCGCGAAGACATTTTTATCGCCGTCAAGTTTGGTGGAATGCTCACTCCAGATGATCGGTTCTATGGTATTGACGTCCGTCCGCAGAACGTACAAAATTATCTGGCTTACACCTTGAAACGATTAGGCACAGATTATGTTGACCTCTATCAGCCAGCACGTATCAATCCGCACATCCCGGTGGAAGATACTATTGGTGCCGTTGCTGATCTTGTAAAAGCTGGTTATGTGCGTAGTGTCGGGATCACCGAGATAGATGCTGAAACGTTGCGTCGGGCGCATGCCGTTCATCCTATCAGTTGGTTGAAGTACGATATTCCTTGCTGGATCGTGACATTGAAGAGGGGATTCTACCCACTGCACGAGAATTGGGTATTGATGTGGTTACATTTGCTAATCTCTTTCATGGAGTAATTGGAGGTAGCAATCCTGCCGGAAAAGTTGCGGGATTGAGTCAGCGGATGCCACCGCAAGCTGCTGAGAAATTAAAGCAAGCTGTTTCACGGCTCGAACTGTTGAAAGAAATGGCCGATGAGAAGAACGTATCTGTATCGCAACTCGCCATTGCATGGGTATTGGCGCAGGGGAATGACATATTGGCTTTGGTAGGCTCGCGTACTGTCGATCAGCTCCACGATACTGTGAAAGCGATTGATATTCACCTTAGTCCGGAGGATTTGCAACGTATCGAGCAGATGATTCCTAAAGAATATGCTTCCAATTCGGCAATGTTACCGATTAATCTGGACGAGAACGGGCTGTTTAAATTCTAACGCCATTCGTTGTCTTTTCACCTTTCTTGTACTCCAATGGTGAGAGACCTGTATTCCTTTTAAAGAACTTCCCGAATGTAGACTGATCCGGGAAGTTCAATTCTATTGCGATTTGGTTGATCGTCTTGTCCGGTTCACGAAGTAGAATTTTGGCTTCTGTAATCACTGCATTGATAATCCACTTTGCTGCTGACTGCCCATCATATTCTCTGACCACTTTCGATAAATAATCAGAAGTAACACAAAGTTTGTCTGCATAAAAAGTGACTTCTCTGTGCATCCGGCATTCTTCCATAAGTAATTCCCTGAACCGTTGACGGAGGGTTTCACTGCGGGATAGTCCCAGCTCTCCGTCGCCATACCTATGCCAGCGGCAGTTGTCAAGGTCAAAGAATAGATTTATAATCTGATTCTTGATGACATAAGAGTGGTAGACGTGTTCTTTATCAGGAATATAACTTTTAATGAGTTCAACCTGTTTTCTCAAACGTTGGCTTTCTTCCTCACTCAACTCTTGCCTGGTATGTAATTTCTTCAACTGACCCGCCTGTTGCAGACGGATGCCGGATGTCATAGCCATTATTTCCTTTTTCAATTCAGCAGAATGAATGATGAGATAGCCCTTGAAATCGGCTGAATAAGCTGTGTGCTCTATAATATCATCCGGATACACCTGCATCACCATGTTCTTTTTCAGTGTATGCGATAAATAGTTTATTCCTATTGTAATTTCTCCGGAAAGAACAAAGATGAGGGAATAGCCTTTTAAGCGTATCGGATAGTTTTTGACTTGAACCGGCGAACGACGGGAGTTATCTATATCTATGACGGACAATTGCTCCTGAAAGGTAGCTTCTGCGGATATTCTTTCAAAGTATTCTGGTAAAGCTAAATCTACCACCTGTTCCATAAAAACACTATTATAATTTGTAGAAAACAAAGTTCGCACTATTCTTACAGAAAAAAGAGAGTATAGGCCACTTTGTTTTAGTCAGAATCCGATATTACATATTTTTAAGACGATAGCGTCTTCAATCGGGAGAAAAACAGACATTCAACTTCGTTTTCCATAATAATTACTTATATTTGTCCGGATATGGAATAAGAAAAACCGATATGAAGTATTTGTTAATATGTGCAGGCTTGCTTCTCATAGTCTTTCACTCATGGGGACAGGAGAGGCTTGCGGATAGAATCGCTCCTCCGTCAGGATATGTTAGAGAGACCTGCTCCGATAATTCGTTTACAACTTATTTGCGCAATTTGCCATTATTGCCTAAAGGCAGTAAAGTGTTACTTTACAATGGAAAAGAAAAAGCCAATCAGGCAGCCGCATTTGCAGTCGTAGATATGGAGATAGGTAATCGTGATTTGCAGCAGTGTGCCGATGCAGTGATACGCTTGCGGGCGGAATATCTGTGGAAACATAAACGGTATGCAGACATAAAATTCAACTTCACAAGTGGATTTACTGCCGAATATAAGAAATGGGCGGAGGGAAATCGAATAAAAGTCAACGATAATCAGGTTCAATGGTATGCTTCGGGCAAGGGAGTGGATTATTCCTATAAAACTTTCCGTAACTATCTCGATATGGTTTTTATGTATGCCGGAACTGCCTCTTTATCTCGTGAACTCCCAGCTGTGCTTTATACTTCCTTGCAACCCGGGGATGTCTTTATTAAAGGTGGTTCACCCGGTCATGCTGTGATTGTTATGGATGTTGCCATTCATCCGAATACCGGGAAGAAGTATTTCTCCTGGCACAAAGCTATATGCCTGCCCAACAGATTCATATCCTGGTCAATCCAACCAGCCGCAACCTTTCTCCCTGGTACGAGCTGACGGAAACGGATGCAGGGAAACTATACACTCCGGAATGGATTTTTGAGAAGAAAGACCTGAAGCGTTTTAAATAGGATAATAGACATAAATGCAACATAGCAAAGAAATAATTAAATCTTTCTTACTCGATTTTCCATCTTTTCCTTATCTTTGGCATTCAACAAACCGTTTTAATCATACAACAACGAAAAACAACCGATTATGAATTATGATTTATCAATGAATGCTAACCAGTTGGTGGCATTCCTTCAAAAACAAACTTCAGAGTTTACAAAAGCTGACATTATCTCATTTATCCAGCAAAAAGATATCCGCATGGTTAATTTTATGTATCCGGCGGGAGACGGGCGTCTGAAAACTCTGAACTTTGTCATCAACAATCAAGCTTATCTGGAAGCTATTCTCACATGTGGAGAACGGGTAGACGGTTCCAGCCTTTTCTCATTTATAGAAGCGGGCAGTAGTGACCTTTATGTAATTCCCCGTTTTTGCACAGCATTCGTTGATCCGTTTGCCGAGATTCCGACGCTGTCTATGCTGTGCTCTTTCTTCAATAAAGACGGTGAACCCCTCGAAAGTGCACCAGAACACACTCTTTACAAAGCAAGCAAAACTTTTACAGAAGTTACCGGAATGGAATTTCAGGCAATGGGCGAATTGGAATATTATGTAATAGCTCCGGATACTGGTATGTTTCAGGCAACCGACCAACGTGGTTATCACGAATCGGGTCCTTATGCTAAATTCAATGAGTTCCGTACTCAATGTATGTCTTACATCGCACAGACAGGCGGGCAAATAAAGTATGGACATTCCGAAGTGGGTAATTTTACGCTGGATGGTTATATCTATGAGCAGAATGAAATAGAATTCCTGCCGGTTCCCGTATCGCAGGCAGCAGATCAATTAATGATTGCCAAATGGGTGATTCGTAACCTGGGATTTAGATATGGATACAATGTAACCTTTGCTCCAAAGATTACGGCAGGTAAAGCAGGTTCGGGCTTGCATGTCCACATGCGTATCATGAAAGACGGAAAGAACCAGATGCTGAAAGACGGTGTTTTGTCGGAAACAGCACGCAAGGCAATTGCCGGAATGATGGTGCTTGCTCCGTCAATTACTGCTTTTGGAAATACCAACCCTACTTCTTATTTCCGTCTCGTTCCTCATCAGGAAGCACCTACCAATGTTTGTTGGGGAGATCGTAACCGCTCTGTATTAGTGCGTGTACCTCTGGGATGGGCTGCAAAAACAGATATGTGTACATTGGCAAATCCGTTGGAAGCTGAAAGTCATTTTGACACCAGCCAGAAGCAGACTGTAGAAATGCGCTCTCCGGATGGTTCGGCAGATTTGTATCAACTGTTGGCTGGTTTGGCTGTTGCCTGCCGTCATGGTTTTGAGATTGAAAATGCGCTGGACATTGCTGAAAAAACTTATGTAAATGTGAATATCCATCAGAAAGAAAACGAAGATAAGCTGAAATCACTGGCGCAACTGCCGGATAGCTGTGAAGCTTCTGCCGATTGCCTGCAACAACAACGGGCAATCTTTGAACAATATAATGTATTCAGCCCGGCAATGATTGACGGTATCATCCGCAGACTTCGTGGTTATGAAGATAAAACATTGCGTGCGGATTTGGAAGGAAAGCCGATGGAGATGTTAGATCTCGTACATAAGTATTTCCATTGTGGATAATTAAAAAATGATATACGGATAAAAGACTATCTTCGGTTGAAAGGTAGTCTTTTATTTTTTATATAATACATTCAGACCAAACAGGCTACAAATTTACAGGTTTGGTCTACTTAATGCCGGGTTTGGTCTACAAACTCTCTACGCAGATCGGTAAAACTCTACTTTTGTCTCATTCAAACCCTAAAACAGATAAAAGAATGAGGATTATTTTGTTAAGTGCGTTCGCCTTGTTTCTATTACTTCCTGAAAATATACAGGCACAGGTTACTGTGAAAACCGGGTATATATCTTCTTCCCGATATAAAGATGAAAATGGACAGTATCCCGGGAAAGGGGATATGTGCTTTGTGGAAGGGAACGTCAATATTCCCGTATCACAGAAAATGAATGAAAGAAATCAGCAACTCTTTGGATGATTTCGGCAGGAGGAAGCTATACGGCAATGAATAATAAGAATCTTCAATCTTACATAGACATAGATCAAATTATAAATATGCAGTTGAGCGTAACCAATATTCGCCCTATCAGCAAAAAATGGCTTTTGTTGACGACTGTCGGTGCAGGCGTCTATACCTCTTCTGATGTAAAACTGAAGAATGTTCTGGGACAGGGAGGAGTTATTTTCATCCGGCAGTTCAAGTCCAATTTATCTCTTGGGGCTGGTTTGGCTGTGAACAACACATTTGGTTATCCGATGGTATTTCCTGCTATTTATTTTGATTGGAGCACTGAAGGACGTTATCAAATTAAGTTTCGATGCTGAATGCCATGGAAGTATCGGCAGGAATGAAAATGAATAAATATCTGAATCTAAGGATCGTGGCAGAGATGAACGGGTCATTGGCATTGTTGGAAAGAGAAGGAAAAGATACTATGTTTTCCCAGCAATTCATTATTGTAGGTTTACAACCGGAAGTAAGTATGGGGAATTCTTTTTCAATCACTGCTACTGCCGGTGTGTCGTGTAGCAGAATAGCTTATTACACTACCCGCACTTTAAAGGCTTTCTTCGAAGATATGTCTAAAGATACTGATCCATATTTTAAACCGGCAATGTATGTTTCGGTGGGAATGAAGTATAAGTTCTAAAAAAATGGTAACTTTATCGCCTGATGTCAGTTAAGATACTATTATATACGTTACTGAAGCAAATTGGGATATTTCTTGTAGTCTCCTTTTTAGTGTTCAGAGGCACTTTTGTCGAAAGCGATAGTTTAGGGCTAAATCTTTCTACGGGAGTTAGTCTTTTACTTTCTGTCATTCTATGGGGAATCATAAATCTGCATACTTACTGGTTAATTCCCGGTTATCTGTTTCAGCGTAGATATAAAAAGTATATCATATATTTGAGTTGCCTTGTTGGATTTATGCTGACCGCCATGGTTGGTGCTATTTGTTTTCTAGGGCAATATTATGTTATACCCGAACAGATGCAAAGACTAAACAGTGATCTCCCTTTCTTTCTGTTGATAAATGCATTGGCACTGATACTCTATTTCCTGGCTTTTTCTTTTACTATTTTTCTGCATCGTTGGGTGGCCTATCAACAACGATTAAATGAATTGGAGAATATTAGCATACAGACTGATCTAAATCATTTGAAAGATCAACTCCAACCGGAGTTTTTTTCGAGAATATTGAATAAGGTACGAAACCTTGCTGGGAGAAGATGGAGAAAAGGCGTCATTGCTTATCTTTAAATTAAGTCGGTTGCTTAGATACCAACTTTATGAAAGTGAACGGCAACAGGTATTGTTGGGAGATGATATCGATTTTATGACTGATTATATGAAGTTGGAGAAACTATGTAATCCGGAGTTTAATTTTGAAGTCAACATCCTGAATGAAGTGCGTTATATACAAGTTCCTCCTTTATTGTTTATGCCTGTGATAGAATATGTGATTCAGACAACTGTATGTGGAGAGAATGGAAAGGGAGAAAATATAAGGATCGATTTTCAAATGGAAGAGAATCAGCTTCGATTTATTTGTACATACTGTCTGCGAAAAAAGGAAAGTCTGCAAGTAGCACCTGCTTTTGACAAGTTACGGCAACGATTGGACTTGTTATATCCGGGAGGTTATCAATTAAAAAGTGGCTATAATGATGAGGCACTGTGTACCATTGGTTTAATGTTGGAATTATGAAAGATACCTGGAATGTATACGAATGGGGGAAGAATCTGGTAAATGACCGTTTCAGGCTTATCAGTAACTTACTATTGCTATTTATTATACTCTTTTTGGGCTTTCAGAATGTATATGGAGATTTTACTAGAGAAGGTTTCCTATATGCATATCCGGTTAGTATATTGGTTTTTGCATTTCCTATCTATCTGAATATATATTGGTTAGTGCCCCGTTTCCTGTATAAAGCCAAGCGCAAGTTATGGTGTTATTGGATTTCGTTTCTCGGAGTCAATTTAGTGAGTGTATTATTAGGATTTATATTTCTGTCTCCATTATATCAACGATACGGTATTCGTGGGTTTTGTATACAGGATAACCACGCTGTTTCTTTTGATAGTATTGCTTATGGAGTATTAGTACTGCTATTAAGTGCAGGTGGCTGTACGAGCTTTGAACTATTCCGCCGTTGGGTTGTCTCCGATAAAAAGATTCTTGAATTGGAGAAGGCGACTAAACAGACAGAATTGCAACAATTAAAGAAACAGATCAATCCGCATTTTCTTTTTAATATGCTGAATAATGCCAATATTTTGGTAAAGGATGCTCCGGATGAGGCTTCACAGATATTGGAGAAACTGGACAATCTACTTCGCTACCAGTTGAATGACAGTACAAGAAGAGAAGTATTTCTTACTGCAGATATACAGTTTCTCACCAGCTTTCTTGAATTGGAGAAGGTGAGAAGGGATCATTTTGAATATACAATCTTTCAAGAGGGAAATATGGAGAATATCTGTATTCCTCCGTTATTGTTTATCCCTTTTGTAGAGAATGCGGTGAAACATAATTTGGATAGCGACAATTTATCTTATGTTCACCTGTATTTTTCTGTGCATAATAAACGGTTGACGTTTCGTTGCGAAAATTCTAAGCCCCGTGTTCCTGTTAAGCGGGAAGGGGGAATAGGATTGGCCAATGTGAAACGCAGACTGGATTTACTTTATGAATCACGGTATACGTTACAGATAGAAGATAAAGAAACAACTTATAATGTCAACTTACATCTAAACTTATGAATTGTATTATTGTTGATGACGAGCCGGTAGCTCGCAAAGGTATGAAGTCATTGGTGGAGCAGATTCCACAACTGACATTGGTGGGTAGCTTTAATAATGCTATCGCAGCGTCCGCTTATATAAATGAATATACGGTTGATCTGATTTTCCTTGATATTCAGATGCCGGGAATTACCGGAATAGAATTTGCACAAAGCATTCCCGTGAATACGTTGATTGTCTTTACAACGGCGTATGCGGAATATGCACTCGATAGTTATGAAGTAAGTGCCATTGATTATCTGGTGAAGCCCATTGAAATGAACCGTTTTCTGAAAGCAGTCAATAAGGCAATAGCATATCATAAACTGTTATTGTCGGAAACAGCCGAAAGAGTGGAGGAGATACAGGAAGAATATATCTTCATCAAATCGGAACGACGCTATATCAAGATAAACTTCAGTGATATTCTTTTTATTGAAGGACTAAAGGATTATTCCATTCTCCAATTGGAAGGTCAGCGGGTGATTACTAAGATGAATCTGAAAAATATTCATGAGCAACTGCCCGCTAAACAGTTTCTCCGGATAAACAAGTCCTATATTGTCAATACCTCACGGATTGACTCTTTTGATACCAATGATATTTTTATTAAGTCTTATGAGATAGGAATAGGAGGTGGAAACTATAAGAAAACGTTTTTTGAGGAATTTGTAGCGAAGAATTTGCAGAAAGACTAATCCGGTAGTTTACATGGAATGGCTTGGTATAAAAGAATAAGAACGTTAAGTATTGGCCTATTTTCATAAAAAAGATGTTTTGCAGAAAGAAAAAGGAGAGAATATAGTGCAATATCCCCAAATAATGCTTTCCTTTGTACCAACAACAATAAAGAGGTTTATTACGATTTGATTTTTTTACATGAATCTTCTCATTTATTTGAGCATATCCATCTCTAATTAAGATCTTCCTAAAACTTTCTTATTGAATTATTAATTTTTTATATTTGTATTTTATGAATTTGTACATTGGAAATCTTAGCTATAATGTTAAGGAATCAGATTTGAGACATGTAATGGAAGAGTATGGAACAGTTGCTTCAGTAAAGTTAATCACAGATCGTGAAACTAGAAGATCAAAAGGTTTTGCGTTTATCGAAATGCCGGATGATGCAGAAGCTGCTAAAGCTATCGAACAATTGAACGGTGCAGAATATGTAGGTCGTTCAATGGTAGTAAAAGAAGCATTGCCAAAGAATTAATACTGAATACATATACAGTAATAGAGAAAGGCGCACTAGGTAACTAGCGCGCCTTTCTTCTGTTAATCCTCATTGTTATCTTCTTCATCATCCACCATATTATTGAGTTCCAATTCCAGGTCTACCAGCTCTTGTTCCCATAATTTCAGGATATCCTTCGGTGTATCTTTTGCAGCTTTCTTTATTCTTTCTTGAGCAACAGATACTTCATGCTCTAATTGTCTACGTCTGCTCATAATTCTATTGTTTTGATTATAAAATGATAACAACTCGTGTAGGGAATAGTTCGACGGGATAAAATTAAAGTAATGGGGTGAACTATTCACAAATAAAGGATGTTTTGTAATCTGAATCTTTAAAAAACATACAGCCATGCTCAATTTAATAGCCGTTTTCTTAGTATGTTCAGGTATCGGAATTGCAGTACATATTGCCATAGACCTGACACATCGTCCGCAATCAATGAAGATAATGAATGCAGTCTGGATATTATCTGCATTATGGGGAAGTTATTTAGCTTTATGGGCGTATAATAAGTTTGGACGGAGTAGTCCGATGAAAGCTGAGGATGATGGGATGAAAATGGATATGTCTGGCATGAAAGATATGTCTGATATGAAGGGAATGGATATGTCCGGTATGAAAGATAATATGGAGATGGATATGGCCATGCAGGGAGAAATGTCGATGCAGGGAATGCAACGTCCTTATTGGCAATCGGTAGCTTTGTCGGCGCTTCATTGTGGTGCAGGATGTACATTGGCAGATATCATAGGAGAGTGGTTCACAAACTATGTTCCTGTAACTGTGGCAGGAAGTCAGCTCTTTGGTAATTGGGTACTTGACTTTATTCTGGCTTTGATGATTGGTGTTTATTTCCAATTCTATGCTATTCGGGAGATGGAAAAAATATCGGTAGGTAATGCCTTGGCTCGTGCTTTCAAAGCGGATTTCTTTTCTCTTTTATCCTGGCAGGTAGGAATGTATGGCTGGATGGCGATTGTCTATTTTGTATTGTTCATCAATGAACCATTACCCAAAGACACATGGATATTCTGGTTTATGATGCAGTTGGCTATGCTTTTCGGTTTCTTCTGTGCATATCCTATGAATGCTCTTCTTATAAAATTAGGTATAAAGAAAGGTATGTAAAATAAATGCAGATTTACTCTAAACGATAAGTATGTAATTACTTATTTGAGGGAGTGAATCTGCATCTGTTATGATATGACTACTTTTGTCTTTTCTTTCTCTTTGGGAGTTTATCTTTTCAATAATTTCGGTATATCCGAAGGTTCTTGTGCTACCCGGATACCGGCAGCTTCTAAAGATTCAATCTTCTCTTTTGCCGAACCGGAACTTCCCGAAATGATAGCTCCTGCATGTCCCATCTGCTTTCCCGGAGGAGCTGATTGCCCGGCAATAAATGCTACCACAGGTTTGGTTACATTATTGCGGATATATTCGGCCGCTTGCTCTTCCGCATTTCCTCCAATCTCTCCAATCAGAACGATTGCTTCTGTTTCCGGATCATTTTGGAACATCTCCAGCAGTTGACGGAAATGAAGACCTACAACAGGATCGCCCCCGATGCCGATAGCGGTGGATTGTCCCATACCATTAGCTGTTAAGTGATACACAATCTCGTAAGTAAGTGTTCCGCTACGACTGATAACCCCGACATTCCCTTCTAAAAAGACCTGTCCCGGTAAAATGCCTACCATGCTTTTTCCCGGAGAGATCAGTCCCGGACAGTTGGGGCCGATCAGCATAGCACCTTTTTGTTCGACAAACTGGTGCGCCTTAATTACATCCAGCGTGGGGATTCCTTCCGCAATACAGACAATTAACCGGATGCCCGCATCTGCTGCCTCCATAATGGCATCTGCCGCAAAACGTGCCGGAACAAAAATGATAGAAGTATTGGCTTTCGTTTGTTCAACCGCGTCATACATAGTATTGAATACGGGGATGCCGTCTACATCTGTTCCTCCTTTGCCCGGAGAAGTTCCTCCAACAACATGGGTTCCGTATTCTTTCATCTTCTTGGCGTGGAAAAGCCCGTCTCTCCCGGTGATTCCCTGTACAATCAGGCGGGTGGATTTATCTATTAATATGCTCATAATTGCTTTATTTATTAATGATTTGGGTACTTATTATGCTTTCAGAGCCATAAGAGCAGCTTCTTTCATCGTTGTGGCTATTTGGAAACGGCTGTAATTCCGTAACAGTTCCCGTCCGATATGCTCATTAGTGCCTGTAAGCCGTACGATAACAGGTATATTACTGTTTATCTGCTCGAATGCCTGAAGAAGCCCCATTGCTACATCATCACAGCGGGTGATTCCTCCAAAAATATTAATCAGGACCACTTTCACTTTTTCATCCTGCAATAAAAGTTTCATGGCTTTAATTACCTTGACAGGATTGGAACTACCACCAATGTCGAGAAAATTGGCTGGCTGACCTCCATAAAGTTTAATCATGTCCATAGTAGCCATAGCGAGTCCGGCACCATTTACCATACAACCGATGTTACCATCCATGTGGACATAACTGAATCCTTTATCTTTAGCGTCTGCTCTATTCTTTCTTCCTCCGTCGGATCAAATAAAGCATGTACTCTGGATGGCGATAGAGCGCATTGTCATCAAAAACAATCTTTGCGTCAATAGCCATCAACGTACCTTTCTTGGTTAGTGCCAGCGGATTTACTTCCACTAATGATGCATCATTTCCATGAAGATCTTATAAAGTTCCTGAAGGATGGCCGCCATTTTACCCGCCTGCTCCATTTGAGGAAAGAGGGAGAAAGCAAAACGCCTTGCCAGATAGTCGGGAAGACCAATAAATGGATTGATTGAATATCGGATGATTTTCTCCGGTGTCTGACGGGCTACCTCTTCGATATCCATACCGCCGGATGCACTCATCATCAGAACGACAGAACGTGTATTTCGGTCGATGGTGTAACTGACATAATATTCGGCAGCAATATCTACCGCCTCACTAACCAGTACTTGATTGACCGGAAGTCCTTTAATACTCATTCCGAGAATATTTTTAGCTTCCTGATAAGCATCTTCCGTATTGTTTACCAGTTTCACTCCTCCGGCTTTTCCCCGGCCTCCGGTTAATACCTGTGCTTTTATAACCACCCTGTCTGTTCCCATCCTCCGGTAAGCGGCTATGACACCTGCGGCTGTACGGCATAAAGTGTGCCTCTCGACAGGTATTCCGTACTTGGAGAAAATCTCTTTCGCTTGATATTCATGTATTTTCATGGCTCATAAATTTGAGTAAATGATTCCTGTAATAAAAACAATAGCAAGATACGGAAAGTTTGCCGGAAAAGAAAAGTAATGGGGTGTTATACAACATGTTAATCCGTATGCTATGAATAGGCTTAATATAAAAAAGCGTGTTGGCAATAGTTACCAACACGCTTCATATATTTAAAGATAAGTCTTTCTTACGGATGCTTATGCAATACCGTGAGCGTTGACAGTACCGTCAATTTTCTTAATCAGTCCTTGAAGTACTGCACCCGGGCCACATTCTGTAAAATCAGTAGCACCGTCGGCAACCATATTCTTAACAGACTGTGTCCAGCGTACGGAAGCAGTCAGCTGGGCAACCAGGTTCTTTTTGATTTCTGCAGGATCAGTGTGAGGAAGTGCGTCTACATTCTGATATACCGGACATTTAGGAGTATGAATTTCCGTAGCTTGATAGCAGCTTCCAATTCAACTTTGGCAGGGTCCATCAATGGAGAATGGAAAGCACCACCTACTTTCAGCGGAAGGGCACGTTTAGCTCCGGCCGCTTTCATCAGTTCGCAAGCTTTTTCGATACCTGGTACAGAACCGGAGATAACGATTTGTCCCGGGCAGTTGTAGTTAGCCGGTACGCAAACTTCACCTTCTGCATTTACTGCTGCGCAGATTTCTTCTACTTTCTCATCAGCAATGCTATAATGGCAGCCATAGTAGAAGGAGTAGCTTCACAAGCTTTCTGCATAGCCATTGCACGTGCATACACAAGTTTCAAACCATCTTCAAAACTCAATGCACCGGCAGCTACCAATGCAGAGAATTCGCCGAGTGAGTGGCCGGCAGTCATTTCCGGTTTGAAGTCATCACCCATGCAAAGAGCAGAGATAACAGAGTGAAGGAATACGGCAGGCTGAGTAACCTTTGTCTGACGAAGATCTTCGTCTGTGCCGTCGAACATGATATCTGTAATGCGATATCCGAGGATATCATTTGCTTTTTCAAACAATTCTTTTGCTAAAGCTGAGTTTTCATACAGGTCTTTACCCATTCCTACAAATTGAGCGCCTTGACCGGGAAATACAAATGCTTTCATATTTTTATTATTTAATTGATTTTTAATTGCGGGTGCAAAGTTACGTATTTTTATGATACAACCGCACAAAATGTACACATTTGTGCAACGGAGTCCGGAAAATGCCATAAAGGGCCGTTGCCGTGTCCGACATTCAATTCTTTTCCTGCGATAATAGCTTGAGTGATATACGTTTTAGCGTGCTGGATGGATTCTCGCATGGGGTATCCTTTGGCCAGATAAGTAGCAATGGCAGAGGAGAGGGTACACCCGGTTCCATGCAGGTTATGGCTTTCTATCTTTTTCTCCTCATATATATGATAGATAGATTCGGACGTGTGCAAAAGGTCGCACATATTGTCTCCCTCCAGATGTCCGCCTTTTAACAAGATGCTAGTGTGATAATCGTCCGTCAGCATTTTGGCGGCTGCCTGCATGTCTTGAATGTTGTGAATACTTTTACCTGTAAGCACCTTCGCTTCGTCGATGTTGGGGGTGATTAATGTCACAAGCGGCAAAAGTTCTTTTTTTTATTTCTTCTATAGCTTCATCTGTCATGAGTTTCTTTCCGCTGGTAGACACCATTACCGGATCGTAGACGACGTATGCAGGTGAATATTTTTGTAAACAGTCGGAAATCACACGAACAATTTGAATATCATTTACCATTCCTATTTTGATGGCAACCGGTTGCAGGTCGTCCATCACTGCTTCTATTTGTCCACGAACAATGTCAGGGGCGATAGATTGTACGGCACGTACTCCCAGTGTGTTTTGTATGGTGATGGCAGTAATAGCCGATGCCGCATAGCCACCTAAAGCGGAGATTGTTTTTATGTCTGCTTGAATACCTGCGCCTCCCGAACAATCGGAGCCGGCAATGGATAAAATGACTGGATGACGTTCCATTTTAGTTTTTTTAATATTTACCCGACAAAGATAGAATAAAAAACGATAAGGTACAAAATGGCATATCGTTTAAAATACAATAAGTACCTTTACCGCTATCTGCTGGAAATGATATGAAAAGTACTGATAATAAAGCGTCCATCTAGTTTTTGTACTTTATACAATTACTCACTCGCGGAAATACTAAAATACATATTGTAATTCGTAAGATAACACTAACTATTCATATTGTAGAATGTATGATATGTATTTATATGAAAAACAATGTTTTATAGCATGTTTCTTATTTTGTTTTGATGGTTTGTAGCCTCTATATTTGCATCGTCTTAAAGAAATGTATATGCAAAATTTACAGAAAAATACACCTTTAGCAAACAATCATATATCAGTAGACTGTGTAGTGATTGGTTTTGACGGAGAACAACTGAAAGTGTTGCTTGTAAAACGTGCAGGTGAGGATAATGGAGAAGTATATCATGATATGAAACTTCCCGGAAGTCTTATCTATATGGATGAAGCCTTGGATGAAGCTGCACAACGAGTTTTGTATGAACTGACAGGACTTAAAAATGTGAATCTGATGCAGTTTAAAGCATTTGGTTCTAAAAACAGAACGAGTAATCCGAAAGATGTACGTTGGTTGGAAAGAGCTATGCAGTCAAAAGTGGAGCGTATTGTTACCATTGCATATTTGTCGATGGTGAAGATAGACCGTACGTTGGATAAGAATCTGGACGATCACCAGGCTTGCTGGGTCGCTTTGAAAGACGTGAAAACACTGGCTTTCGACCATAATCTGATTATAAAGGAGGCAATGACTTATATTCGTCAGTTCGTAGAATTTAATCCTTCCATGTTGTTCGAACTGCTTCCGCGTAAATTTACAGCCGCACAATTAAGGACTCTTTTTGAATTAGTATACGACAAAGCCGTGGACGTGCGTAACTTCCATAAAAAAATAGCAATGATGGAATATGTAGTTCCTTTGGAAGAAAAACAACAAGGAGTGGCTCACCGTGCTGCCCGTTATTATAAATTTGATAAGAAGATATATAATAAGGTGAGAAGGTAGACTTTATTCAAGTATTAAGTATCAAGTATTAGATATTAAGTATTAGGCGTTGAATGTTAAAGTATTAATAGTCGGGCATTGAGCGTTAAATCGTAAATAGTAAATCGTTTAATCGTAAATAAAATTATGTTTCTATTAGGTTATGACATAGGTAGCTCGTCTGTAAAAGCGAGTTTGGTAAATGCGGAGACTGGTAAATGTGTATCCTCGGCATTTTTTCCGAAAACAGAAGCGAATATTATTGCAGTGAATCCCGGATGGGCGGAACAAGATCCTGAAAGTTGGTGGGAAAACTTAAAGTTGGCTACGCAGGCTATTATGACCGAATCCGGAGTGAGTGCCGCTGAAATTAAAGCCATCGGTATCTCTTATCAGATGCACGGACTGGTTTGTGTTGATAAGAATCAGCATGTATTGCGTCCTGCTATCATCTGGTGTGACTCCCGTGCGGTGCCATACGGTCAGAAAGCGTTTGAGACAATCGGGGAGGAGAGATGTCTTTCTCATTTGTTGAACTCACCGGGAAACTTTACCGCTTCCAAGTTGGCGTGGATTAAAGAAAACGAACCTACATCTATGAGCAGATTGATAAGATAATGCTGCCGGGCGATTATATTGCCATGAAGTTGAGTGGAGAAATCTGCACAACTGTTTCCGGACTTTCGGAAGGTATGTTCTGGGATTTCAAGAACAATCGGGTGGCTGATTTCTTAATGGATTATTACGGGTTTGATTCTTCTTTGATTGCAGATATTAAGCCGACCTTCGCTGAACAAGGACGTGTAAATGCAATAGCTGCCAAAGAGCTTGGACTGAAAGAAGGGACACCGATTACTTATCGTGCAGGCGACCAGCCTAACAATGCCCTTTCTTTGAACGTGTTTAATCCGGGAGAGATTGCTTCTACGGCAGGAACATCAGGAGTGGTTTATGGTGTGAACGGTGAAGTGAACTATGATCCGCAGTCACGCGTCAATACCTTTGCGCATGTCAATCATACCATAGACCAGACACGTTTGGGAGTATTGCTTTGCATCAACGGAACGGGTATTCTCAATTCATGGGTAAAACGCAACATTGCTCCCGAAGGAATATCTTATAATGAAATGAATGTATTGGCTTCCAAAGCTCCTATCGGCAGTGCAGGAATCAGTATTCTGCCCTTTGGTAATGGTGCCGAACGTATGTTGAATAATAAAGAAATCGGTTGCAGCATCCGTGGACTGGACTTCAATGCACATGGCAAACACCACATTATCCGTGCCGCTCAAGAAGGTATTGTATTCTCTTTTAAATATGGCATTGATATCATGGAGCAAATGGGAATTCCTGTGAAGATGATCCATGCCGGACACGCTAATATGTTCTTGAGTTCTATCTTCCGCGATACTTTGGCGGGAGTCACAGGAGCTACTATCGACTTTACGATACAGATGGTTCCGTAGGCGCTGCGAAAGGTGCGGGCATCGGTGCAGGTATCTACAAGGATAACAATGAAGCATTTGCTACGCTTGACAAACTGGATGTGATTGAGCCTAATGTGGCAAAACGCCAAGAATATGCTGACGCGTACGCAAAATGGAAATACCGTCTTGAAAAGTCGATGACCGGTAACATACCGGCTCCGGTTCTTTCTTCAGATAAATAATTAACAATTTAAATAATAACCATTTTAAAAATAAAAGAATTATGGCAACAAAAGAATTTTTCCCGGGAATTGAAAAGATTAAGTTCGAAGGTAAAGATAGTAAGAATCCGATGGCATTCCGTTACTACGATGCTGAAAAGGTTATCAACGGCAAGAAGATGAAAGATTGGTTGAGATTTGCTATGGCATGGTGGCATACTTTGTGTGCTGAAGGTGGCGACCAATTCGGTGGCGGAACAAAACAATTCCCTTGGAATAGTAATGCTGACGCTATACAAGCTGCAAAAGATAAAATGGACGCAGGTTTCGAATTCATGCAGAAAATGGGTATCGAATACTACTGTTTCCACGATGTAGACTTGGTTTCTGAAGGTGCAAGCATCGAAGAATACGAAGCTAATCTGAAAGCAATCGTAGCTTATGCAAAACAGAAACAAGCTGAAACTGGCATCAAACTGTTGTGGGGTACTGCCAACGTATTTGGCCATGCACGTTATATGAACGGTGCTGCTACTAACCCTGATTTTGACGTAGTAGCTCGTGCTGCTGTTCAGATCAAGAATGCAATCGATGCAACGATCGAACTGGGTGGTCAGAACTATGTATTCTGGGGTGGCCGTGAAGGCTATATGTCTCTTCTGAATACAGATCAGAAACGTGAAAAAGAACACCTGGCAAAAATGCTGACCATCGCTCGTGATTATGCTCGTGCCCGTGGTTTCAAAGGTACTTTCCTGATCGAACCGAAACCGATGGAACCGACAAAACATCAGTATGATGTAGATACAGAAACAGTAATCGGATTCCTGAAAGCTCATGGCTTGGATAAAGATTTCAAAGTGAACATTGAAGTAAACCACGCAACTTTGGCTGGTCACACTTTCGAACACGAATTGGCAGTAGCAGTAGACAACGGCATGTTGGGTTCTATCGATGCTAACCGTGGTGATTATCAGAATGGTTGGGATACAGACCAATTCCCGATTGACAACTACGAACTGACACAAGCTATGATGCAAATAATCCGCAACGGCGGCTTGGGTAACGGTGGAACAAATTTCGACGCTAAAACTCGTCGTAACTCTACTGACCTGGAAGATATCTTCATCGCTCACATCGCAGGTATGGACGCTATGGCTCGTGCATTGGAAAGTGCAGCTGCTCTGCTGAACGAATCTCCCTATAAGAAAATGTTGGCTGACCGTTACGCTTCATTCGATGGCGGTAAAGGTAAGGAGTTTGAAGATGGCAAGTTGACTTTGGAAGATGTAGTTGCTTATGCAAAAGCAAACGGTGAACCGAAGCAGACTAGCGGTAAACAAGAACTTTATGAAGCAATTCTGAATATGTATTGCTAATTAACCCCACCACAGATTACACGGATCGTCACAGATTAATTTTCTTCTCTCTTATTTTGAATTTTATCTGTGTCAATCTGTGAAATCTGTGGTGATATAAATCCAACTACTACAACACTACTTTATCTACTTATAACCATGATTAATACAACGAACGAAGGTAGTAAACTCTACCTATATTCGATAACCTCTGTCGCCATTTTGGGAGGACTGCTTTTCGGATACGATACAGCGGTTATTTCCGGTGCAGAGAAAGGCTTGGAGGCTTTTTTCCTTTCGGCCTCTGATTTTCAATACAATAAAGTAATGCATGGAATCACATCTTCCAGTGCATTAATTGGCTGTGTACTGGGTGGTGCTTTGTCCGGTATATTTGCTTCCCGTTTGGGACGTCGTAATTCTCTAAGGCTTGCTGCCGTACTCTTTTTCCTTTCAGCATTAGGTTCTTATTATCCGGAAGTCTTATTCTTCGAATATGGAAAGCCGAACATGGATTTGCTGATTGCTTTTAATTTGTATCGTGTTTTGGGCGGTATCGGTGTTGGACTGGCTTCTGCAGTCTGTCCGATGTATATTGCTGAAATTGCTCCTTCTAATATTCGTGGAACGCTTGTATCGTGTAACCAGTTTGCTATCATCTTCGGTATGTTGGTAGTATACTTCGTGAATTTCCTGATTATGGGCGACCATCAAAATCCTATTATTTTGAAAGATGCAGCCGGTGTACTGTCTGTTAGTGCTGAATCTGATATGTGGACTGTTTATGAAGGATGGCGTTACATGTTCGGTTCGGAAGCTTTCCCTGCCGCTTTCTTCGGTCTGTTATTGTTCTTTGTTCCCAAGACTCCTCGTTATCTTGTATTGATACAGCAAGATGAAAAGGCTTATTCGATCCTTGAAAAGATCAATGGTAAGACAAAAGCACAGGAAATTCTTAATGATATTAAAGCTACTGCTCATGAAAAGACAGAGAAAATCTTTACTTATGGAGTGGCAGTAATTGTGATCGGTATTTTGCTTTCTGTATTCCAACAGGCTATCGGTATTAATGCGGTACTTTATTATGCTCCTCGTATTTTCGAAAATGCAGGTGCAGAAGGAGGTGGCATGATGCAAACAGTTATTATGGGTATTGTAAACATTGTCTTTACATTGGTTGCAATCTTCACTGTAGACCGCTTTGGACGTAAACCGCTGTTGATAATCGGTTCTATCGGTATGGCTGTAGGAGCCTTTGCAGTAGCAATGTGTGATAGCATGGCAATAAAGGGTATTCTACCGGTACTTTCAGTGATTGTGTATGCAGCATTCTTTATGATGTCTTGGGGACCGATTTGCTGGGTGTTGATCTCGGAAATATTCCCGAACACGATCCGTGGTAAAGCGGTAGCAATCGCCGTAGCATTCCAATGGATATTCAATTACATTGTATCTTCTACTTTCCCGGCACTGTACGACTTCAGCCCAATGTTTGCATATAGTTTATATGGAATAATCTGTGTGGCTGCTGCCATCTTCGTTTGGCGTTGGTACCTGAAACGAAAGGTAAGACACTGGAAGATATGAGCAAACTTTGGAAGAAAAATAAATAAATTAGGTTAGTGTAATTTCATCATGTCATTATGACTTCGGTTTCTTGGCATGGTTCTATTAAGATTATGACATCGTACCAATGGTATGGTGTCATAATTGTTTTTATTTGAAACTTTTGGGAACTACTATAAAGTTGAAAAAACATGAAAACATCTGCCACCTGCAACGAAAAGCGTGTAATGCACTAGTTGATAAATAGTTGGAGCGTTGCAGATACTGTTGCAGATAGGTTGCAGATCAAAGTATCTGCAACACAGTATAAACCTTACATAAGCCAATTCTCTAGGAGAGCAAAAGTTTATTGTATACATTAACTTCCCGTTTCCAGGCGGGGAACTGTCGTTCCCGGCATTAGAAATTACAGTTTCCACGGTAGGAAACGAGAGTTTCTAAGGCGGGATACTACAGTTTCTACGTAAGGATACTATCGTTTCCCCGTAGAGACACCACCATTTCTCCATAGAGTCACCCCAATTATCCCATAGCTTTGCATAAAGGAATCAAGGCTTTTTCTTTGATTATATAACGTGTTGCAGATACTTTATCTGCAACCTATCTGCCGCAGGTATCTGCCACGCTCCAACTATTTATTAACTAGTGTGTTACACGCGTTTGGTTGCAGGTGGCAGATGTTTTTATGTTTTTCAACTTTATAGTAGGAAAAACTTTCATTCATTTCTGCACCGTTTCATTCATTTTTATACTGAAAAGAATTAAAATCGTCAAGAAACGAACTACTTTTAACGTCAGTTCGATGCAATATCAATATCTATCTGTATGACTTAACGGTCAGATACATTCTCCAAAGTTTCGGAAGGTTTGCCGCCCAAGAGCTTTTCCAAGTCACGTAATTGACGTTGATAATCCTGCAACATCTGACTGACAAAACCATGATAGCAAGAAGCTGATATCAGGAAGTTCGACCATTTTGCCCATTCTTCAAAAATCTTTTGACACTCTGTGCGAGGTGAATTTTGTAAAGAAAAGAAATGCAGGCAAGCCTTTTGCATCTCCGGCATCCCATTTTCCCATGAACGGTCGAGGTTGGTTAACGCTTTAATAAAATGTTTGATTTTGTGGTGTAACGCTCCCAGACGTTGTGATTCCGAACGATCGACTGATACGGTAGGCATAGTCGTCGTGATTGGGCTAAATAAAACTGTTTTAGGTTTTCTTTTTCTTCCAGATTAGGAAAATTAGCTTCCTGCCGATTGCTTCGAACGGTTTTTACAGGTGCATTGTTTTGTTCTTCATGCATGATACAACGGTTTTAAGATAGGCGGGAATAAAAAAAACGGTTCCGCCTTTCCCGTTGCATAACACTCCACAGAAGCTGGGGACGCATTAACGTTCCCCACGGGGGTACGAAACCGCGTATCTACGGCAGCAACAGGCATAAAAATGCCTGCTACTGGAGTTGAAGCAGGTTCACTGCTTCTGTGGGTATAAAATGTTATGCGTTGCAAATGTACGATAATTTTCGGAAGTCGCAAATTAAACGGCGCAAGAATCTGTATGAAAATTATGTGATGTTAAAGCACTGTAGCCATTTCTGAAGCATGTATTAAAATTAAGTATAATGCATTTTTAATTTTGCAATGACAATGTATAAAGATAAACAGTACCTTTGCACAGTCTTTATATAAAAACACGTATTGTTATGGAACAACATCCGATAAAAATTAATAAAGTGCAGATACGCAATCTGCAAATAGAAGATTATGTACAACTATCCCAATCGTTTACCCGTGTTTATTCTGACGGTAGCGATGTGTTTTGGACTCGTGAGCAGATACAGAAGTTGATTAAAATCTTTCCGGAGGGTCAGATCGTCACAGTCGTTGACGATAAAATAGTTGGTTGTGCTCTTTCTATTATTGTTGATTATGATAAAGTAAAGAACGACCATACGTATGCACAGGTTACGGGTAAGGAAACATTTAATACACATAATCCCAAAGGAAATATCCTGTATGGCATTGAAGTATTCATCCACCCGAGCTACCGAGGTTTGCGTCTCGCACGTCGTATGTATGAATATCGTAAGGAGCTTTGCGAAACATTGAATCTGAAAGCGATCATGTTTGGCGGACGTATACCGAATTATCATAAATATGCTGACAAAATGCGTCCAAAAGAATATATCGAACGGGTACGTCAACGCGAGATTTATGATCCGGTACTTACTTTCCAGTTGTCGAATGACTTTCACGTTCGTAAGGTAATGACTAATTATCTGCCAAATGATGAAGAATCAAAACATTATGCTTGTTTGCTCCAGTGGGATAATATCTATTATCAGCCACCTACACAGGAATATATCAGTCCCAAAACTACGGTTCGTGTAGGACTGGTGCAATGGCAGATGCGTAGTTATAAAACGTTGGATGACCTGTTCGAACAAGTAGAATTCTTTGTGGACGCAGTATCCGATTATAAAAGTGATTTTGTTCTTTTCCCGGAATATTTCAATGCTCCTTTGATGTCGAAGTATAACGATAAAGGAGAATCGCAGGCTATTCGCGGATTGGCAAAGTATACGGATGAAATTCGGGAACGGTTTATGAATCTGGCTATTAGCTATAATATCAACATTATAACCGGGAGTATGCCATACGTAAAAGAGGATGGATTGCTTTATAATGTAGGTTTCCTTTGCCGACGGGATGGAACCTACGAAATGTATGAAAAATTACACGTCACTCCCGATGAAATAAAAAGCTGGGGACTTAATGGTGGTAAACTTCTGAATACTTTTGACACGGACTGTGCAAAGATTGGAGTTTTGATCTGCTATGATGTCGAGTTTCCTGAACTTTCCCGCCTGATGGCAGATCAGGGAATGCAGATATTATTTGTTCCTTTCCTGACAGATACCCAGAATGCCTATTCCCGTGTTCGTGTCTGTGCGCAGGCACGTGCCATCGAGAATGAATGTTTTGTAGTCATTGCCGGAAGTGTCGGAAATCTTCCCCGTGTGCACAATATGGATATTCAATATGCCAATCGGGTGTATTTACCCCATGCGACTTTGCTTTTCCAACAGACGGAAAGAGGGCGGAGGCAACTCCTAACACCGAAATGATTTTGGTATCGGATGTTGACTTGGATTTGCTGAACGAGTTGCATACTTATGGTAGTGTACGCAATTTGAAAGACCGTAGGAATGACCTGTATGAGGTGAGATACAAGAAATAAAAAGAGTGACGCTATGCTGTCCGGATAGCGTCACTATATGCCTTGGATAGCGTCACTATCCGGGGCATATAGTGACGCCCTTTTGATAGAATACTTTTTTATTTGGAAGACGTGCCACTCTCCAATATACTAACGATAGAAAACAGCGTAAAGCAAATAGCTCCGAGACCTACCAAAACACGTGCCGGAATGAAATAATCAGCATGTATAGTGGCAAACTCGAATACAAAAGCCGCCAGGAACAGGCAAGTCAATGCCGTTAATACCGGAATCATAGGAATACGGTTGGCTAATTTGAACTCTTGCTCCATATCTTAGCCAGCAGGATTACTTTGCTGGAAATACTGTAACATACCAACCCCAATCCGAGCATAATATATCCGGTGGTACCGTTTGCACTTCCGGAATCTGCCAAAATCACGAATAATCCCCATACAAAAGAGATAGATCCCATTAATAAAACCAGTTTCGGCCATTTATTCCGTTCTTTTTCTGAATAATCATTACGTATCTGGCGTGCTATGGTAGCTACCAGTGCAATCAAACTGGTACAAATACATGCCAGACCGACCATTACATGCCCCGCCACAAAATAAGCAGGATGAGAATGACTGTTGCCCAATAATACAAATGCCCATATCCATGCGATCAGCGAAACGATGATGGCAACAATTACCAATGCCCGTCTCTGATTAAGGGAAAAAGCTCCTTCCGGAACTTCATTACTTGTCGCTTTTGAATTCCTCGGAATTAAAGAGAATCGGGTAGAAGAGGTGGCGGCGGTAGCTACACAAGTAGTAATAAATCCAACGCCGGTGATAACGTGTCCTGCAACAAATGCAGAGGTGGAAGTGGCATTACTGAAAATGCAGATGCCTCCAATAATAGTAATGATGGCTGCCAGATAGCCTATGATCGGCAAAACGTATTTGGCCGATTTATTATAAGTATGTATGATTTGCCGGATGATAGTGGCAGCCGTGCAAAACAGTGCAATGCATATCATACCGAGTGAAAACACAACAGGACCGGCCACAACACGACTCCCGTCATCTCCATAACCATAAATAAACGCTCCGTATCCGAAGCAAAAAATAGCCATCGCCAAAGGGATTGCTCTGAATAAAATGCTAATACCGTAATTCATAAGTTAAAGTGCTTTTAGGTTTCCCACTAAAACAAGGAGATACTTGTTTTGTTTAGGCTGTAGGCGGTTTATAATCGTTAACTTCACACGAATCCGATTAAAAGTCCTAGCTTTTTGCTCAACTAAACAAATGTTTTTGTAAATTTGCACCCTTAAAAATGGGGATACCCCTCAAATTGTAAATTGTAAATAGTAAAATCGTAGACAGCTATGGGTAAGAGATTTACTGAATATTCGCAGTTTGACCTTTCGCAGGTGAACAAAGATGTGCTGAAGAAATGGGACGAGAACCAGGTTTTCGCCAAGAGTATGACAGAACGTGATGGCTGTCCTTCGTTCGTGTTTTTCGAAGGACCTCCCTCGGCTAATGGTATGCCGGGTATTCACCATGTAATGGCTCGTACCATTAAGGACATTTTCTGTCGCTACAAAACGATGAAGGGTTATCAGGTGAAGCGTAAAGCCGGATGGGATACGCACGGACTGCCTGTGGAACTAAGTGTAGAAAAGGCATTAGGTATCACAAAAGAAGATATTGGTAAGAAAATCTCTGTTGCCGACTACAATGCGGCTTGTCGGAAAGACGTGATGAAATATACCAAGGAGTGGGAAGACCTGACTCATCGGATGGGATATTGGGTGGATATGAAGCACCCTTATATCACGTATGATAATCGCTATATTGAAACATTATGGTGGCTATTGAAGCAACTGCATAAAAAAGGATTGTTGTATAAAGGATATACGATCCAACCGTATTCACCGCTGCAGGAACAGGATTGAGCTCACATGAGTTGAATCAACCGGGCTGTTATCGGGACGTAAAAGATACAACAGCCGTTGCCCAATTTAAAATGAAGAATCCTAAACCGGAAATGACGGAATGGGGAACTCCTTATTTTATCGCCTGGACAACTACTCCATGGACATTGCCTTCAAATACGGCTCTTTGTGTGGGACCCCAAATTGACTATGTGGCTGTACAGTCTTACAACGCTTATACCGGAGAACCTATCACGGTTGTTCTGGCAAAAGCTTTATTGAATGTACACTTCAATGCAAAAGCTGCTGATCTGAAATTGGAGGACTACAAAGCTGGAGATAAACTTGTACCATTTAAAGTGATTGCCGAATACAAAGGCACTGATCTTGTTGGTATGGAATATGAGCAGTTGATTCCTTGGGTGAAACCGGTTGAGGTATCCGAAGATGGCAACTGGAAGCCTAGTGATAAGGCTTTCCGTGTAATACCGGGTGATTATGTTACTACAGAAGATGGTACAGGTATTGTTCACATTGCACCTACATTTGGTGCAGACGATGCGAATGTGGCACGTGCTGCAGGAATCCCGTCATTGTTCATGATTAATAAGAAAGGCGAAACTCGTCCGATGGTGGATTTAACTGGTAAATTCTATCTGTTGAATGAGCTGGATGAGAATTTCGTAAAAGAATGTGTTGATGTAGATAAATACAAAGAATATCAGGGTGCATGGGTGAAAAATGCTTATGATCCTCAATTTATGGTGGATGGCAAATACGATGAGAAAGCTGCGCAAGCTGCCGAATCTTTGGATATTGTCATTGCATGATGATGAAAGCAGACAACAAGGCTTTCAAGATAGAAAAGCATGTTCACAACTATCCGCACTGTTGGCGTACAGACAAACCGGTGCTTTATTATCCGTTGGATAGCTGGTTTATCCGTTCTACCGCTTGCAAGGAGCGAATGATGGAATTGAATAAAACCATCAACTGGAAACCGGAATCTACCGGAACCGGCCGTTTCGGCAAGTGGCTGGAAAATCTGAATGACTGGAACCTTAGCCGTTCTCGTTATTGGGGTACTCCATTACCTATCTGGCGTACAGAAGATAATACGGATGAGATATGCATCGAATCTGTAGAAGAACTTTATAATGAAATCGAGAAATCGGTAGCTGCCGGATTTATGAAATCCAATCCATACAAGGATAAAGGTTTCGTGCCGGGTCAATATTCGGAAGAAAATTATGATAAGATTGATCTTCACCGTCCTTATGTAGACGACGTCATATTGGTATCGAAAGATGGCAAACCGATGAAGCGTGAATCAGACTTGATTGATGTATGGTTCGATTCGGGTGCTATGCCATACGCGCAGATCCATTATCCGTTCGAAAATAAAGAACTGTTGGATAACCGTCAGGTATATCCGGCTGACTTTATCGCGGAAGGAGTAGACCAGACTCGTGGTTGGTTCTTTACCTTGCATGCTATCGCTACCATGGTATTTGACAGTGTGTCCTATAAAGCTGTTATTTCTAACGGTCTGGTGCTCGATAAGAACGGTAACAAGATGTCTAAACGTTTGAATAACGCTGTCGATCCGTTTACTACGATTGAAAAGTATGGTTCCGACCCGTTGCGTTGGTACATGATTACCAATTCTTCTCCGTGGGATAACCTGAAATTTGACGTTGAAGGAGTGGAAGAGGTTCGTCGTAAATTCTTCGGTACCTTATATAATACGTATTCATTCTTTGCGCTTTATGCGAATGTAGACGGATTTGAGTATAAAGAAGCGGATGTACCGATGGCAGAACGTCCGGAGATCGACCGCTGGATCTTGTCTGTATTGAATACATTGATAAAGGAGGTAGATACATGCTATAATGAATATGAACCGACAAAGGCAGGACGTTTGATCTCTGATTTTGTGAATGATAATTTGTCCAACTGGTATGTTCGCCTGAATCGTAAACGTTTCTGGGGTGGTGAATTTACACAGGATAAATTGTCTGCTTATCAGACATTGTACACTTGTCTCGAAACAGTTGCCAAACTGATGGCTCCTGTATCTCCGTTCTATGCAGACCGCCTGTATACTGACTTGATTACGGCAACAGGACGCGACAATGTAGTTTCTGTCCATCTTGCCGAATTCCCGAAATATCAGGAAGAAATGATAGACAAGGAACTGGAAGCCCGCATGCAAATGGCACAGGATGTTACATCTATGGTGTTGGCATTGCGCCGCAAGGTGAATATCAAGGTACGCCAACCGCTGCAATGTATCATGGTTCCGGTGGTAGATGAAGAGCAGAAAGCTCATATCGAAGCTGTGAAGAACCTGATTATGAATGAAGTGAACGTAAAAGAAGTCAGATTCGTTGATGGTGCAGCCGGTGTATTGGTGAAAAAAGTGAAATGTGACTTTAAAAAGCTAGGCCCGAAATTGGCAAGCAAATGAAAGCAGTAGCCGCTGCGGTTGCAGAAATGTCACAGGAAGCCATCGGTGAATTGGAGAAAAACGGAAAGTATACATTAAACCTGGATGGTGCGGAAGCTGTTATTGAAGCATCAGATGTCGAGATCTTTAGTGAAGATATTCCGGGATGGTTGGTTGCCAACGAAGGCAAACTGACAGTAGCGCTTGAAGTGACTATTACCGAAGAACTGCGTCGCGAGGGTATCGCTCGTGAACTGGTGAACCGTATTCAGAATATACGTAAGTCAAGCGGCTTCGAGATTACAGACAAAATAAAAATAACAATCTCGAAAAATACGCAAACAGATGATGCGGTAAATGAATATAATACTTATATTTGTAACCAGGTTTTAGGCACATCTCTTGAACTTGTAGATGAAGTGAAAGACGGAACAATGCTGGAGTTTGACGACTTCTCATTGTTTGTGAACGTGATAAAAGACTAATACTATATTGATTAACCTTTTAAAATTGTAAAGTTATGGCAGAAAAGACTAGATATTCGGATGCGGAACTCGAGGAATTCCGTGCCATTATTATGGAGAAACTGGAATTGGCACAACGTGACTATGAACAGTTGAAGAAAAGTTTGATGGGACTGGACGGCAATGATACCGACGATACATCTCCTACGTATAAAGTATTGGAAGAAGGAGCTAATACGCTCTCCAAGGAAGAAACGACCCGACTGGCACAACGTCAGCTGAAGTTTATCCAAGGATTACAAGCTGCTTTGGTACGTATTGAGAATAAAACGTACGGCATTTGCCGTGAAACCGGAAAGTTGATTCCGGCAGAACGTCTGCGTGCTGTTCCTCATGCTACATTAAGCATTGAAGCAAAGAACAGTGGTAAAAAATAACAGATAGCAAGTAGGCTACAGGTAACGAGCTACAAGTAGCTGCGCAAAGTTTACGCACGGCACTTGTAGCTCGTTATGTTTAACTTATAATAAACACATGAAGAAACTATTCACGAAGGGGAGAATTGCCCTTCTCGTTATCTTTTCCGTATTGATTATTGACCAGATCATCAAGGTCTGGATTAAAACTCACATGTACTGGCACGAAAGTATACGTGTGACCGATTGGTTTTATATCTATTTCACCGAAAACAACGGGATGGCTTTCGGTATGGAAATCTTCGGCAAGTTATTCCTGACAACATTCCGCATTGTTGCGGTAGCATTGATAGGGTGGTATCTCTATAAAATCATAAAGAAAGGGTTCAAAACAGGTTATATCGTCTGTGTGGCTCTTATTCTGACCGGTGCTTTGGGGAACATCATAGATAGCGTGTTCTATGGAGTTATTTTCAATGAAAGCACTCATTCGCAGATTGCCAGTTTCATGCCCGAAGGTGGTGGATATTCTACCTGGTTTTACGGAAAAGTGGTGGATATGTTTTACTTTCCGATTATAGATACAAACTGGCCTACATGGATGCCGTTTGTGGGTGGAGAGCATTTTATATTCTTTAGTCCGATCTTTAATTTTGCGGATGCCGCTATCAGTTGCGGTATCATTGCCTTGTTACTCTTTTATAGTAAATATTTGAATGAGTCTTATCATTCGCTGGATAAAGATAAAAAGGAAGCTACGGATCATGAAAAATAAATTTCGGTTTCATCTGTGTCTCATCTGCATGTTCGTTTTTGCGGTAGCCGGGTGTAAAGTGAAAAGACCCAGTGATGTAATCTCGGAATCGAAGATGGAGAATTTGCTGTATGATTATCATGTGGCAAAGTCTATGGGAGATAATTTGCCTTATAGTGAGAACTATAAGAAAGCATTGTATATCGACGCCGTTTTCAAGAAATACGGGACTACACAAGCTGCATTTGACTCATCCATGGTTTGGTATACCCGTAACACAGAGATTTTATCGAAAATTTATGATAAGGTGAAAAAACGCTTGAAAGACGAACAGGAACTTGTTGGCGACCTGATAGCCAAGCGTGATAAGAAACCGAAAATGACTAAGCAGGGTGATAGCATCGATGTCTGGCCGTGGCAGCGTATGGTACGTTTGACCGGTGAAATGATGGATAATCAATATGTATTTACTTTGCCGACCGACTCTAACTACAAAGACCGGGATACACTGGTATGGGAAGTGCGGTATCGTTTCCTGGAGCCGATGCTTGCCGACTCTTTAAGAGGTGTCACTATGGCTATGCAGGTGATTTATGAGAAAGATACGATCAATCATTGGAAAACGGTGACTGAACCGGGTGTGCAACAAATTCGTTTGTTTGCAGACACATTAGGTTCGATGAAAGAAATAAAAGGGTTCATTTATTATCCGATGGATAGCCAGGAAAAGGCGGGGCAGTATTGGCCGACCGCTTCATGATGACTCGTTATCATTGTACGGATACGCTCGCATTTGCCGTACGCGATTCTTTGAATAAGATAGAAGCATTGAAAGCGGATTCTTTGAAGAAGATAGCTACTAAAGAAAATGCCGACTCTTTACATAAGGTCATAGACAAGAATAAAGATGACATTCAGCGTCTAACACCGGAAGAGATGAACCGTCGTCGTACGGGAACTCATCGTGAGAAGAAGCCGGAGCAGATTCAGGTGGAACAGCATATCCAAAAGGAACGGATAGAGCAAAGAAAAGAACGCCAGATGAATCAACGCAGGCAGCGACAACAAAGACGTTCAAACAACTGATTGTAATGAAACGCTTTGCTTCTCATTATTTGCTGATACCTGCCGTTGGATATATGAAGCAGCAGGTAGTGGAGATCACTGACGAAGGAGTTGTCCGAGGTGTGTTCCCATTGACCGAAGAGATTGAATCGGTTGAATGGATGCCGGGAGTGATAGTGCTGCTTTCTGAAAGTCAGATGGAAGAAAATAAAAACACTGATGATTTTAAAAAACATCCCAGTGTTTCAAATTAATCTTCCCAGTGTTTCGAATCAATCTTCCCAATGTTTTAATGAGTATCTGCAGGAAGCAGAAAAGAAGGGGGAAGCTTTATTTCCTTATTTGTTTTATCCTTTTGATTTTACTTCCATGCAGCCTGTCGACGGAACTCGGCACAGATTACTGCGGTAGCAATGGCTACATTCAGAGACTCGGATGTCTCTTGGCCTGCCGGATAATTGGGGATATATAATTTTCTATTGATTAATGTGGCTACCTCTTTCCCTATGCCATTCCCTTCATTTCCCATTACGATCAAGCCATTGGCCGTTAATGGTTGTTCATACATATTTTTCCATCCAGGAACGTACCGAACACAGGAGTATCTCCGAGCGACCGGATAAAATCGGGGAGGGAAGTATAATGTACTTTCACCCGGGCAATTCCACATAGTGGCTTGTATGGTCTTAGGGTTATATACATCTACCGTATTCTGCGAGCAGATAATATGTTCGATGCCAAACCAGTCGGCCAGACGGATAATGGTACCTAGATTTCCGGGATCCTGCACATCGTCCAATGCAAGGCAAAGTGATGAACGAACTGCCTCCGGATCCAAAGTATATTGTGGTTGTTCGAAAATAGCAAGTACCTGTTGGGGAGTTTTCAATAAACTGGCCCGTGAAAGATCTTCCTGTGAAACTTCTACCAGTTCACTTGCATCTATATCGGGATGTTCCTGAAGCCAGGAAGAAGTGGCTGCTAAAAAACGACAAGGAAAATGTCCGAGTAAATCACTTACCAATTTAGGACCTTCAGCCAGAAATACTCCCTCTTCTTTGCGTATTTTCTTCAGTTCCAGCGAGTGGATATACTTTATTTTGTTTTTACTTAATGATGCCATAGATTTGATATTCTTTTGCAAAGCTATAAAGATATTTCCAATCTATCCTTACTTTCCTCTCTTTTTCTTAAATTATTTTCCCCGTCAGAAAATATAATTTATCTTTGTAGGCGCATTTTTCATGCTATCGATGTAAAACCGTATGAGGAGAAATTTTCTTTGTTTGCTTGCTTCTGCTGCTGTCTTGTCACTTGCTTCGTGTACTACCACTAAGTTTGTGCCGGATGGTTCTTATTTGCTGGATGAAGTTAAAATTCGTACGGACCAGAAAAACATACGGCCTTCTTCCTTACGCATGTATGTTCGTCAAAATCCTAATGCCAAGTGGTTCAGCCTGATAAAGACTCAACTTTATGTCTACAATCTGTCGGGGCGTGATTCAACCAAATGGGGAAACAAATTTTTAAGAAGGATAGGGGATGCTCCTGTAATATATAGCGAGGACGAAGCGAAACGCTCTGAAGAAGAGATCACTAAGGCTGTGCACAATATGGGATATATGGCGGCAACCGTGAAGCGTTCGACTAAAATAAAAAAGAAAAAGATTAAGCTGTATTATGATGTAACGGCCGGCAAACCCTACGTTGTTCAATCTATCAAATATGATATTTATGATCCTAAAATAGCCTCTCTTCTCAAACAGGATTCTGCCAGAAGCTTGTTGAAGGAAGGAATGTATTTGGATGTGAATGTATTGGATGCGGACAGACAACGTATCACGAATAAGTTGCTTCGGAATGGCTATTATAAATTTAATAAGGATTATATCGGATATACGGCCGATACGGTTCGTAATACTTATAATGTAGATCTGACTCAACATTGCAGATGTATAAAGCGCATGCGAGTGATTCGGCAAGGGCACATCAGCAATATTGGATCAATAAGATTAATTTTATTACGGATTATGACGTTTTGCAGTCTTCTGCCTTGAGCAGTGTGGATATTAATGATTCGGTTCATTATAAGGGATATCCGATTTACTATAAGGATAAGCTCTATTTACGTCCTAAAGTGCTTACGGATAACCTCCGATTTGCTTCCGGCGATTTGTTTAATGAGCGTGATGTGCAGCAAACTTATTCCAGTTTCGGGCGTTTGTCTGCATTGAAATATACGAATATCCGTTTTATCGAGACTCAAGTTGGAGATTCAACAATGCTCGATTGTTACGTGATGTTGACTAAGAGCAAGCATAAATCGGTATCCTTTGAGGTAGAGGGAACCAATTCTGCCGGTGACTTGGGAGCGGCAGCTTCCGTTTCTTTCCAGAATAGGAATCTCTTTCGCGGGTCGGAAACGTTTATGATAAAATTCCGTGGAGCGTATGAGGTTATTTCCGGGCTTCAGGCAGGCTATTCAAATAATAACTATACGGAGTATGGAGTGGAAACGAGTATCAACTTCCCTAATTTTCTGTTCCCTTTCATTTCCTCTGATTTTAAACGGAAAATCAGGGCTACAACAGAGTTTGGTTTACAGTATAATTATCAGTTGCGACCGGAGTTCTTGCGTACGATGGCTTCTGCTAACTGGAGTTACAAGTGGACACAACGTCAGAAGATACAACACCGTATTGATTTGATAAATATTGCTTTCCTTTATTTACCCCGTATCTCTGAAAGGTTTAAAGAAGACTATATAAATAAAGGACAGAACCATATATTCCAGTATAATTATCAGGATCGACTGATTATAAATATGGGATATAGCTATAATTATAATAGCGTGGGAGGATCGATTATCAATAATACGATTGCTTCTAATTCATACTCCATCCGTTTTAATTTCGAATCGGCGGGAAATGTAATGTATGCTCTGTCAAAGGCTGCAAACATTCGGAAGAACAGTAATGGTGAATACGCTATTCTGGGAATTCCTTATGCTCAATATCTGAAAGGGGAGTTTGATTTTGCTAAGAATATCAGAATCGATTATCGTAACTCTTTTGCGTTTCATGCTGGTGTGGGAATAGCTGTACCTTATGGAAATGCGAAGACTATTCCGTTTGAGAAACAATATTTCTCTGGTGGAGCCAATAGTGTCCGCGGATGGAGTGTTCGCGATTTGGGACCGGGCTCTTTTGCAGGAAATGGGAATTTGCTCGATCAATCCGGAGATATTAAACTGGATGCCAGTATTGAATACCGAAGCAAGTTATTCTGGAAGTTTCAGGGGGCGGTATTTATTGATGCTGGTAATATCTGGACCATCCGGAGTTATGCCAATCAACCGGGAGGGGTTTTCAAGTTTGATAGGTTTTATAAGCAAATAGCAGTGGCCTACGGATTAGGTCTCCGCCTGGATTTGGATTTCTTTATTTTGCGTTTTGACGGAGGTATGAAAGCTGTCAATCCTGCCTATGAAACGAGGAAAGAGCATTTCCCCATCATTCATCCTAAATTCAGTCGTGACTTTGCTTTCCATTTTGCTGTGGGATATCCTTTCTAATCAGCCATTTATTATTTACTCTTACTAATTCGAGCGTATCTTGCAGGGAACTTACGTATTCCATTTTCCTCCGATGGGATGAATGACGAATGCATTTTTGATTTGGCAGACAACCGACGCTTCTTCTAAATTAGCATCTATCTCACTTGAAATAACAGAAACTTTTGCAGCGCCTCGTGTCTTAAGTTGCTCCAGATGGGGTTGCCCGACATTAGATGCTAAGAAACTAAGATAAGATTGAGAAGAAGGCGTGCTCCATTCTTTGGCGACCGGATAATTGAAATTATAAAAGGCTTCACAAAAATCTATGGCTGTCTGTTCTATTTGAGTTTGAGGAGTCTGTTGCTGACAAGATAGACAGGTGAAGATTAGAACAGAATAGATAAGTGTATGTAGTTTATTCATAGTACAAAAGATTCTTGATAGAAGAAGATAAGATTGAAAAAGGAGATGAAACTCCTATATGATGTTTCATCTCCTTCGTATTTGTTTTTATTTTTAGCGGGCGGCAAACATAAAATTGCTCATTGTAGCCTGGCGTGCTGCCAGCATGCCTTGAGCATCCAGCGTTACATTCATCTTTTCGCCATTTGGCAAGAACAAATCAGCAGTGCCATCATTGTTCATTTTTACTAATTCAGCGCTTTCACCGTTTGCAACGACATTCCATGTGTTGGCTTCTTTGTTGTAGATCAGGTCCATTGAAGCAGTTTCGCCCTCTTTAGTAATGGAATATCCATTCTCAAGAGTTTTCACCATGTAGTTGCCGTTTTCTCCTTTTACTTTCTTTACGTCACCTACATTAGCCATCGGATTGGAGCCACTCCAGAATTCGATTGAGTTGATAACTAAAGCATCAGCCAGGTAAGCTACACCATAAACCGGAACAATGTTGAAAGCAAGGAATACGAGTTCGTTTACAAACTTGTTTCCAACTGATTGATTCCAGGAAGACAGGCGGTTGAATAAACCAAATGATCCTACACAAGAACTGAATAATAAGCTACCACTAAGTACTACTGCGACTAAAGTCAGTTTTCCTCTTTTCATGTTAAAATGTTTTTGATTAATAAAAAATATTGATAATTTCTCTCTTATGTGTATGCAAATATAATATTTTTTAATTAATCGGGGCTGTTATTTCTAATTTTTGTATGCTCTTGACTTCCGCCGTGACAATTCGTTTCCTATGATATGGTCTATTGAAAATTTACCGGGACCGGCAATATACATCAATATAAATACAACTAAATAGATGAAAGCTAGCTCTTTAACCGCAAATACGTCATTAGCATGAACAACAAAGAAGGCTACTATCATTGTGAAAATCATCGGGATCATTGCCAAGCGATACAGGAATCCGATGATAAATGCCATCGAACATACGAGTTCGCCAAAAATTGCTAATCCGAGAGATAGGGGACTTCCTATTCCAAGCGGATCAGGAAATACTGCTGACATCTCCTGGAAGTTACTCCATTTCTGGATACCGTGGTTCATTAATAATATACCGAAGATGATCCGGACAGCCAATAGCAACAAAGATACTTTCGTTGTATTCGATTTTGTGGGAAATAAAAAACTATAAATCATAAGTTGTTCTATTTTAAGTTTATATCTATTTATATAAACATAAAAAATCTTGAAATTGTTCTCTATTGATAGTAAAATTTGTTTGGACCTTATTCCTTATTTAAAACATAATGGTCTGCAAGTTCTCCGGTTATTTCTTGTTTATCCATTGTTAGTTTGCGTAAATGATTTTCTTCTACTTTATAATAAGAAAGTTCTCCGCCTTCTTCATTAAGAGTCAATAGGTTGTCTTTTAAAGTATATGTACCTTTTTCGTCAAATGAGCTGTCTCTATCGATATATACGGAATGGAGGCTGAATGTTTTGTCCGGATTTAATGTCAGGGTTGTTTCAATACCCGGACAATCGGCAGCGGGGAAAACTCCTTTATAAGTTCCTTCGTAATCAAGTGAATTTTCCGCATTATGGATATCGGTTACTTCGATTGAAGTACTGTCTGCACCGGCACTCTTGTTGGTTTTCGCGCTATTGTTGCATGCTGCCAAAAGAGCACATGAACATACTAAAATGAAAATTTTCTTCATAATTATTGTTTCTATTAGTTAGTCTAATTGAGTATATTGGACGTAAAGGTATAAATTTAAAATGGAATCTTTATAGTAAAAAGAAACGAACAACTTTATTTATGAATAAATAAACTTTGTATCTTTGCGGAAAATTCTAAAGATATGGCACAACATACTTATGACAATGAAGCTGTTCAGGAATTATTGAACTGGGCAAAAAAGATGATTGAGACAAAGAATTATCCTACAGAAAGATATCAGGTCAATAAATGTACTACCATTATTGATGGTAAATCGTATTTGGAATCTTTGATTGCAATGATTTCCAGAAACTGGGAGAATCCGACTTTTCATCCTACTATTGAGCAATTATGGGAGTTTAGGGAAAAGTGGGAAAATAAAGAAGCGTAGTAAATTGTGATTCAATGTTGAATGATAAATCATTTATGAATATAGAAATGCACTCTAATCATGTCAGATAAGAGTGCATTTCTATTTTATTAGTTTGATATTTATCAGCTTCCTAAAAAGGCAGCCATCTTTTCTTCTTTTTCAGGGATGTTTTTTCTTCTTCTCCGTTTTGGCTATAGATATCTGCAAACGTCTTTTTCTCTTTAATCATTTCGTAAATGACTCCCCAGTCTGGTAAACCACCCAGATTTCGATCGTCAATGAACATGTCGGCTTTCAACTTTCGAGAGAATCCCTGATGGCCTTTCTGCTCTTCAGGATAATCCTTATTAACGGCATAAAATTCTAAACCTCTGGCTTTACACCATTCGACAGCTTCGTCCAGAAGTGCTCCTTCACGCACACTCCACAGTATTAAACGATGCTTTTCTTGTTGCAATAACTTCAATGTGTCAACAGCGAATGGAATCTCTTCACCAATGCGTGGATAACGATGTTCTACAATCGTTCCGTCAAAATCAACAGCTATAATCATAGTTTTTAATTACCTAATTTGGAACAAAGATACGGACAGTAAGCCAAAAAAACGTATCTTTGTCTCAAATTAACATTTTAATAAAAATATAAATACATGAACAATTCCCCTCAGCGTACTGCTAAAGGCTTTACGAGAGCATTTTGGGTCAGCAACACAGTCGAACTGTTTGAGCGTATGGCATATTATGCCGTTTTTATCGTTCTCACTATTTATCTATCTTCCATTTTAGGTTTTAATGATTTCGAAGCAAGTATGATTTCCGGGCTTTTTCCGGTGGATTGTATCTGCTTCCTATTTTTTCCGGTGCTTATGCTGACAAGATCGGTTTCCGGAAATCAATGATTATAGCATTTTCCTTATTATCCATCGGATATTTAGGGTTGGGTGTACTGCCCACTTTACTGGAAGCTGCCGGTTTGGTTAGTTATGGTGTCACTACTCAATTTAATGGTTTGCCTGATAGCTATACCCGGTGGATCATCGTGCCGGTTTTGTTTGTGCTTATGGTGGGAGGTTCTTTCATTAAGTCCATTATCTCCGCTTCTGTGGCTAAAGAAACAACGGAAGCAACTCGTGCCCGTGGTTATTCCATATTTTATATGATGGTAAATGTGGGTGCTTTCACCGGTAAAACGATTATCGATCCTTTGCGTAATGTCATTGGTGAACAAGCGTATATCTATATTAATTATTTCTCCGGTGCGATGACAATAGTTGCTTTACTTGCTGTTATTCTTCTTTATAAATCGACGCATACGGCAGGTGAAGGAAAAAGTCTCCATGAGATTGGACAGGGATTTATGCGAATCATCACAAACTGGCGTTTATTGATTCTTATTTTGATTGTTACTGGTTTCTGGATGGTGCAACAGCAGCTTTATGCCACTATGCCTAAATATGTGATTCGTATGGCTGGAGAGACGGCAAAACCGGGTTGGATTGCCAACGTGAATCCGTTTGTGGTGGTTTGCTGCGTTAGTTTTATCACTCGTTTGATGGCCAAACGCAGTGCGATTACTTCGATGAATGTGGGAATGTTTTTGATTCCTATTTCGGCATTACTGATGGCATGTGGAAATTTGTTGGGTAATGATCTTATTACAGGTATGAGCAATATTACTCTGATGATGATTGCGGGTATAGTTGTGCAGGCGCTTGCCGAATGTTTCATTTCACCGCGTTATCTGGAATATTTCTCTTTACAGGCTCCGAAAGGAGAAGAAGGAATGTATTTAGGATTCAGTCATTTGCATTCATTCCTTTCTTCCATTTTCGGTTTTGGTCTGGCGGGAATTCTGCTCACTAAATATTGTCCGGATCCGGCTTTGTTCGAGACGCGGGAAGCATGGGAGGCAGCTAGTGGAAATGCCCATTATATATGGTATTACTTTGCTGCTATAGGCCTGATTGCCGCTGTAGCGCTACTTTTATTTGCAAAAATCACCGAATCCATCGACAAAAAGAAGGAGGCTTCTCGGTAATTCTCTGCTTTTTTATGTATATTTGCCGTCACTTTGCTGTAAAAGTTGACGCATTTTGCATTTTAATAAAGAGGATAAAACATGAAAGTAAAATTTATAAGCCTGGCGAGTGGCAGTAGTGGGAACTGTTATTATTTGGGCACTGAAACCTATGGAATACTGATAGATGCCGGAATCGGCATACGTACTATCAAAAAATCACTGAAAGATTATAATATCTTGATGGATAGTATTCGTGCGGTATTTATAACGCACGATCATGCTGACCATATTAAAGCAGTAGGTAATCTGGGAGAAAAAATGAATATTCCTGTTTATACAACCGCACGTATTCATGCTGGAATTAATCGTAGCTATTGTATGACGGAGAAACTTAGCTCGTCAGTTCGTTATCTGGAAAAGCAAGAGCCTATGACGCTGGAAGATTTTCACATCGAATCTTTTGAAGTGCCACACGATGGAACGGACAATGTGGGGTATTGCATTGAAATTGATGGCAAAGTCTTTTCTTTCTTAACCGACCTTGGAGAGATTACTCCTACAGCTGCTCATTATATCAGTAAAGCCCATTATTTGATACTTGAAGCCAACTACGATGAGGAAATGCTCAAAATGGGGCCTTATCCTCAATATCTGAAAGAACGGATTGCAAGTAAAACCGGACACATGAGTAACTCTGATACTGCAGAGTTTCTGGCGGAAAATATCACTGAACATTTGCGATATATCTGGTTATGCCATTTAAGTAAAGACAATAATCACCCGGAGCTGGCTTATAAAACGGTGGAATGGAAATTAAAGAACAAAGGTGTTATTGTAGGCAAAGATGTGCAACTACTTGCTTTAAAGCGAAATACGCCTTCCGAGCTTTATGTGTTCGAATAAAGACGAAAAAAAGATAGTAAAAAAGCTGCATGATTGTTTGGTCAAATAAAATAAAAGACCTACTTTTGCAACCGCAAACGAGGAATTAAGCACTCTTAGCTCAGTTGGTAGAGCAACTGACTCTTAATCAGTGGGTCCAGGGTTCGAATCCCTGAGGGTGTACAAATTCAACGTTGCAATAAAAATAAAATGTTGCACTCTTAGCTCAGCTGGTAGAGCAATTGACTCTTAATCAATGGGTCCAGGGTTCGAGTCCCTGAGGGTGTACAAAGATTATTAAAAGGAGAACTTAAAAGGTTCTCCTTTTTGTTAAGAGCTTTTTGGGTTGTTACTGTTCAGCTATAGGAATAAAAAATACCGCTACTCAAAGCTATATTCGACTTTGGTAGCGGTTTTTTATAGTGTAACTACTATCTATTAGAACTTGAAGAAGTTCTTGGCATTGTTGTAGCTGATATCTTCAATCATTTGGTTTACACGATCCATTTCAGATGCCGGAATTTCTCCGTTTTCTACGTCACGTCCTACCAAGTTACACAATGTACGGCGGAAATATTCATGACGCGGGTAGGATAGGAATGAACGAGAGTCGGTCAACATACCTACGAAGCGGCTCAAAAGACCGAGTACTGACAAAGCATTCATTTGTTTTTCCATACCATCCTTTTGATCGAGGAACCACCATCCGGAACCAAATTGGATTTTTCCCGGGATAGAACCATCCTGGAAGTTACCCAGCATTGTTGCAATTACTTCGTTGGCGCATGGGTTCAAGTTGTAGAGGATTGTTTTAGTCAATTTGCCATTAGTGTTTAGGCGATCAAGGAATTTAGCCATTGCTTTGGCAGTTGTGAATTCACCGATAGAGTCGAAACCTGTATCAGCACCCAGTAATTTAAACATCTTCGTGTTATTGTTACGAATAGCGCCGTAATGGAATTGTTGAGTCCATCCTTTTTCCCAGTCCATTTCACCGAAGATCACAAGCATTGCTGATTTGAATTTCAGAATTTCTTCCTTGGTCAATTCTGCGCCACCATATACCTTATTAAAGATGGCTTTGATTTCAGCATCTGTATAATCTTCTGCGTAGAATTCTTCAATACCATGGTCAGACAGACGGCAGCCTTGTTCTGCGAAGAAGTCATGACGTTGCGCAAAGCAGCGATCATATCATCAAAGTTGGAGATGATAACACCACTTATCCATCATA
>ENA-OQDE01000156-OQDE01000156.1-human-gut-metagenome-genome-assembly--contig:-NODE-156-length-43883-cov-6.670925_pt1 | contig 43883 bp, 45 predicted proteins | sample MGYA00242768_ERZ504595 | MGnify/ENA primary metagenome ERZ504595 (study PRJEB26092, sample SAMD00036307) | human gut metagenome | host: Homo sapiens | study: EMG produced TPA metagenomics assembly of...
ACAATCGCAGTCCATAAACACTCACTCATTCCAAGTATCGTGCAATCTCGGTTGCCCGCTGACGGCAAATCACTTCCTTTACACCAGGACGCCGCCTGCCACCATCAAAGAAGACATTTCCAGACAGGATAATTTTCGCTTCCTCCTCTTCCGGATTTCCCTTTTTCGACATTACAAACAAATAGCCAAGATATACAAGAAACAGTACCCATAAGACTATGCCCTCGGCAAACGTTACTTTTCCTCCTGTGATTCCGCATATCATTAAAACTACCGTAACAAACATCATAAACGGTATTTCATAAAACAAGGTAGACCTTTGTATTGCCACATTTGTTATTAATGCCGTAAGTCCGAGAATAATAAAAATATTCAAAATATTGCTTCCAACCACATTTCCTATCGTAATTCCTGCGTTCTGCTGCATCGCTGCGGTAATACTTACAGCAGCCTCCGGCATACTCGTTCCCATTGCAACAATGGTAAGTCCGATAATCAGCTGGGGAATTCCAAACTTTCTTGCTATGCTTGCAGACCCTTCCACAAACCAGTCTGCTCCTTTTACCAGAAAAAGGAAACCCACTATCAAAATCCCTGCCTGTAACATCATACGTATCTTCCTCTCTTTCTTTTGCATTCTTTGCAGCAGGTGTTATAGGCATAAAAAAAGAGACTCCTACTGCATCTACAGTAAAAGTCTCGCTATTTAATCACTTTCCGAGTTATTGAATATCAATAGCTGTACTGACGAAGAAGTGAACACGGTTGGCTAGCTACTCCCTTTTATTTTTCCAGTTTATCAAATTTCTTTTTTTTCGTCAACGTTTTTGTTTCTCCTAGTTCCTTATTTCCAGATATTCTTATCTTCATTACACTTCTTTAGTATATCCAACTCCTCCTGATCATACGGAGTAAAATCTGCATGATACAAATTATGCATCCATTCTGTATTAATCAGCGGACGATTAAACTGTTTCAAAAACTTTACCATTCTTCGTGCATGCATATAATCACCATAAAAATGAAATGTAATAATGTCCGAGAGTTCTATGTTTTCCCGATCCACCTCACCATGAAAACATGGGTTGTTTAGCCATTCATAATAGTTTCCCTTTACCCGTTTTTTCTTTGATCCCGCTTTTTAAACTCCATGTAAAATTTATTTGCTGCTTTGATCATACTATATCTACATGCTCTTTTCTATATCTCTTTTTCCATTACCGTTCACTCCTCTTAATCTGACAATAACCCTCACAATCCTCTTTTCCAGTTTTGTTTTACAAAAGAACGGTTCCATACGCCTGCATCATTTTTCCGTTTTACTTTATTTTTTCTTTCTTGCCGATAGTATTTTTTCTCAATTTTTGCTATACTGAAAATGTATGCGTATCAAACTCCGGCATTGCTCTTTCAAGCTGCCGACACATACATAAAATTCATAAAAGGGGGTATCTTTTTCATGGATACGTATGTCATTTTAAAAGACCTGGCAATCATTATCGTATTCGCAAAATTGTTTGGTATTCTTGCCAGAAAATGCAAGGCTCCGCAGGTTGTGGGCGAGCTGATTGCCGGTATTGTCCTTGGACCCAGTGTGCTGGGACTCGTTCAGCAGTCTGACTTTCTCGCACAGATGGCGGAGATCGGTGTCATTTTGCTGATGTTCTCCGCAGGTCTTGGCACCAGCCTGAAGGATCTGCTCCGCACCGGAGTGAAATCCCTGCTGATCGCCTGTGCCGGTGTTTTTGTTCCTCTCGTTCTTGGAGCCATCTTATACATGAGCTTTTATGGCTTCTCTGCTGTCGGAACGGAAGAATTTTACCACGCTGTTTTTATCGGTGTTATTCTGACTGCGACATCGGTCAGCATCACCGTACAGGCCTTGAAAGAACTCGGCAAGCTGAAAACAGAGGTTGGAACAACCATCTTAAATGCAGCATCATCGACGATGTCATTGGTATCATTGTGCTGACTGTTGTCATCGGTTTTAAAGATCCGACATCCAATCCGCTGAAAGTAGCAGCCTCCACCATTCTGTTTTTTGCCCTTGCGATTGTGCTCGGTTTTCTCTGCTTTAAGCTGTTCAACCGCATGAACTCCGTATTTCCGCACACCCGCCGTCTCCCGATTCTGGGTCTTGCGCTCTGCTTCGGACTGTCCTACATTTCCGAAAAATATTTCGGCATCGCCGATATTACCGGTGCATACGTTGCGGGCGTTATCCTGTGTTCCCTCGATTCTTCCGATTACATCGAAGAAAAAATGGATATCAGCTCCTATATGATTTTCGGACCGATTTTCTTTGCAAGTATCGGACTCAAAACAACGCTCAGCGGCATGAACGAGAAATTCGTACTCTTTGCCATCTGTTTCGTCATCGTCGGCCTTGTCGCAAAAATCATCGGCTGTGGCCTGATGTCAAAGGGATGCGGCTTTACCTGGGGCGACAGCCTGAAAATCGGTGTCGGTATGATGACCCGCGGTGAAGTCTGTCTGATCGTCGCGCAAAAGGGTCTGAATGCAGGCTTTTTATCCGGCGATTTCTTCAGTGCCGTGATTCTGCTGATTCTCTTCTCGAGTGTTGCAACACCGATTATACTGAAAATCTTATACGCGAAAATGCCGACGGCAAAAGATTCTGCAAAGGCATCCTGACTTTCCTTTTACCAAAACAGGGCGCTGTGCCATTTCCTGCACAGCGCCCTGTTTTTTCGTATCAACCGGTAAGTCTGATTTCTTCTACCACAGAATCTTCTCTGCCTCAGCTCCATCCGCAAACGGTCCCGGCATTGCTGCCACGCCGCGGTGCTCGCCGAGATAATCCTGATCGAAGATAATCGTGCTTCCGTCCGGATCTTCGAATCTCTGCTCCGGCTCGAAGGCGTATCCTAAAATATCACTGTTGATAATTCCCGTCCGGAAATCCTTCAGGAACTCATACACGTTCGTCTTGATGGAATAGTGGCCGTCTTTTTCCACAAGTTCCACCTTAACCTGGTTCTCGTTATCCATAAGATTCTCTTTTTCATTCACACACGCCTTTGCTCCGTTAAAGTAAGCGTTTCCGTTTACCCAAACCGGCAGATGACATTTATTGTGATACGGCTCCAGCTTGCTCATGTCGGCCGGTTTATCCAGCTCAAAGTGGCTGATCCACTCGTCATAGGTCGGATACTCGTCGAACACATGCGTTCCGACCTCCTGGTTATCCTCCATCTTGAAGCCCATGTCCTCAACCGTTTCTGTTTCCTCAACCGGGTAATTCTGGATAAAGATGTTGTTGTAGAACCGGTCATCGCCATGCAGGAATGTCATGAATCCGGCAACCTCGGTACGGTGACGGATGTGATACGGCGTGTAACGGTCTCCTGTTCCGCCGCCAACTGCAGTTAATGAGCCAAGCATCAGATTGTGTACGCAGGCAATACCATCGGTCGCCATACGAACGCTGACCGGTGAGAGCATAATGTTGTTATCGATCAGTGTCGGACCATGGCCAACCTCGATGAAAATATCCTGACTCATCATTGCGCCCTCTGCCTTTGGTGTTCCCTCCGGCGGGCAGTTGTCGTGCAGCAGGTTCTGGGTCAGGCGTGTTCCCTGTGCCTCCCAGTCACACCAGATGCCCATCGTACAATGATGAATGTGATTTCTTCTCATCACAACATCGATCGCTGCATGCATCTTGATACCGGAAATCTCGGCCCCGCCAAGCTGCTGCATATTGTTGATGTTGTGAATGTGGTTGTCCTCAATGATACTGAACACACCGCCCATCCGTCCGACAATACCGGTCTGCTCACAGTGATGGATGTGGCAGCGGCGGATGATATGGCTTCCGATGTTCTCCTTCGTCCAGCCGTGATACTGGCCGCGGCACACAGCATCACGCTCCATCTGGGTCGGGCTTTTTACGTGTTTTCTGGTAAAGTAATGGTCGTTCTCCGGATCGTAATATTTTCCGAGCGAAATACCGCAGCACTTGCTGTTGCTGACCTCACAGTCCTCAATAATCCATCCCTTCGACCAGTGCGGACCGATCATACCGTCCTGATAAGCAGCCGGCGGCGCCCATGTCGTTGCTGCCTTGCTGACATCAAATCCACTGAACGTAATGTAATTTACGCCTGTTTTCGACGGCATAAAGCAGTTCCGGCGCACGTTGATTTCTACTTTTTCCTCCGTCGGGTTTTTACCCTGGAAGTTTGCGTAGATGACCGTCTGATTTTTCTCTTTGTCCTGCTCGGTATACCATTTGTAAACCGACCACTCCGGCTCCCAGGACGGCGCATAAACCTCGCCCTTGATACACTCCTCGAGCGTCTCTGCCTCGTATAACTGGCGGTCATTCAGATAAACCGCGCCGGTATGGCGTACCACCGGTGCAAAATACCAGTCACCGCCGACCATTGTCGTGTATGGGTTATAATTGCCAAACACTCCGTTGTCTACACGGCATACCCACACATTATCTTTGTAATGCTCCCAGTCATTCATCGTTTCCGCACCGGTGATCTTTGCGCCGAGCGGCTTCTCACTCTTATAGACGATTCTTGCATCCTCGGTTCCTCCGTTGACCGGATCAACATATTCATGGTAAATACCAGGTGCAACCAGAACTTCATCTCCTGCCTTTGCAATTTTTGCCGCATCGTTGATGAACTTGAACGGCATCTCTTTTGTTCCGTTTCCATTCTTCGGAGCGGAATTATTGACATAGTAAATCATTTCTCTATACTCCTTTTTGTTATAGTAAAACCCGAAAACACTGCAAAAAAGGCTGTGACGCAATCATTCACTCTCTGCGGCGCTGAATTTTTTACGCTATTTTTTTGCGGGTCTATAGAATTTCTTTACGATAATGCTTCTTCCGCAGCCTCTTTTGATGCAAACGGGCCCGGCAGCGGATGAATGCCCTGACGGTTTCCGAAGTAGTCATATCGGAACACGATCGGCGTTCCATCCGGATTCTCATATTTCTGTTCCGGCTCAAATGCCATGCCAAGCGTCTCCGTTGAGATCACTGCACAGGCATTCTGCGGCAGATAATCGTAAACATTGGTCTCCAGTTTCCATTTTCCGTTCTCTTCTTTTACACCGATGGTGATTTCATGCTCGGTATCCACTACAGCGTCCTGTTCCTGTTCTGCCGGCTTCGCCCCATTGAAGTAAACGTTGCCGCCAAGCCATACCGGCAGCTTCTCGTAATACAGATCCGGTGACTTTCCGGAGCCCATTCCGCAATAGCCCTCAAATCTTGCCACGTACTCCTCCAATGTCGGATATCCGCTGTACGGTGCGGTTCCTGCTGTCAGATTTCCGTCATCCCACTCATTATCTCCGGTCAGTTTACGGATTTCTTCCATTCCCGCACGAACCGGCTTCTGGATGAAGATATTATTGTAGAACCGGCAGTCACCGTGAAGAACCGTCATAAATCCGTTGATCTCCGTGCGATGCGGCACATGGTACGGTGTGTAGCGTGGCGACGGCAGCTTTTCGGAGCCATTGTTGACACCGCGGCCGACAGCAGTAAACGATCCCGCGATCAGGTTATGTACTACCGCAACACCCTGCGTTGCCAGCTTCATCGCGCGGTCCGAAAGCAGTACATTATTGTCCACCAGTGTCGGTCCGTGGGAAATTTCAATAAAGATATCCTCGCCGATACCGTCCATACCTTCTGGATTTGCATTTTCCTCGTTCGGCAGCGTATTGTCATGGAACAGGTTCTGCGTAACACGTGTGCCCTGTGCCTGCCAGTCGAGCCAGAGGCCTCTCGTACAGTGATGGAAATGGTTTCTTCGAATGATCACATCGATTGCTGCATGCATCTTGATGCCGCCGATCTCCGCACCCGCAAGGTTCTGTTTATTATTGATATGGTGAATGTGGTTATCCTCAATAATCGAGAACACACCACCTAAGTGGCCTACAATACCCGTCTGTCCACAGTCGTGGATGTTGCACCGGCGGATGATGTGGCTTCCGATGTTTTCCTTTGTCCATCCCTCTCGCTGCGCCTGGCAGATACAGTCACGCTCCGTCTGTGTACCATCTTTGAATTTCCATTTGAGCCATTTATTGTCATTGTTCGGCTGTCTGTATTTTCCAAGGGAAATGCCCGAGCACTTCGAATCTGAAATCTCACAATCCTCGATGATCCATCCTTTGACCAGTGCGGGCCGACCATTCCTTCCTGATATGCCGTCGGCGGAGCCCACTGAGTTGCCGCCTGTTTTACAACAAAGCCGGACAGAGTGATGTAACCGATGCCCTCCTTCGACGGATAAAAGCAATTCTCACGTACATTGATTTCTACGGTTTCTTCGTTCGGATTTTTTCCCTGGAAATTCACATAGAAAACGGTCTCATTCTTCTCTTCATCCTGCTCCACATACCAGGTGTAAACCGTGAATGCCTGATCCCAGGATTTTTTATAGATCTCCGGCTTTTTCACCTGATCCAGACTTGTCACCTCATACATGGATTTTCCATTCAGATACACTTCTCCGGTGTGTGCCGTGTAGGATGCGATAAACCAGTCACCGCTGACCAGTGTCGTATATGGATTGTAATCCCCAAACAATCCGTTCGAAACGCGCGCTGTCCACACATCACCTTCCAAATGCTCCCAGTTATCCACAATTTCCGCACCGGTAATCACAGCTTTTCCCGGTTCCACAGAACGGTACACAATTCTTGCATCCTCACATCCCGCATTCGCCGGATCTACATATTCCCGATATACGCCAGGCGCTACAAGCACCTCGTCGCCGGGCCTTGCAATTTTTGCCGCCTCGGAAATCGTCCGAAATGGATATTCCTTCTGCCCATTTCCGCTTCGCACAGCATTTCCATCTACATAAATCTGCATTTTTCGCTTACCTCTCACTTCTTCACTTTTCATAAACTTTTATTGTGAATTTTCGCCAAAATCACATCACTCTTTTTCCGATTTCTGCCGTTCTTCACAATTTTCATATCTTAACCATAATACAGATCCTCGTAAAACACTACTTATATATTGCCGATCATTGCCCAGATGTTTCGATTTTTTCTATATTTTTTCTCTCTTCTGTTGTATAATACCGTTTATCAGATACGGAGGATTCTTTTGCCATGAAAAACGATTCGACTTCTTTTTTCGAAAACAATCATTTTGCTAACAGCTATGTTTACGATATCTCTATTTCGCATGTCCCCGCCTATTTCGGTCTGCACTGGCATCACTATATTGAAATTGTGCTTGCACAGGATGACGGCATTATCTATGAAGTAAATGGAGAAACCTTTCCGCTGAAGCCCGGTGATCTTCTTTTTATCTGGCCCGGCGAGCTGCACGCTGTTTCCACAACCAACAGAGAACATCGCCTGATCATGCTTCAGCTCGATGCAGATTTTCTGGAAAAACGCGTGGATTTCCAGTCTGTTGCTTATCTTTTTTATCAGATCCGTCTTCTGAATCAGAACAACTTCCCGGAAATCGAAAAACTCCGCGGATTTCTGACAGAGCTGCGCAGGCTCTCCCTCTCCGGTATCAGTTTTTCCGAGCTGCGCGGATGCGTTCTGCTGTATCAGTTTTTTATTCTGCTCGGCGAAAATCTCTCCGTGCCGACCGAAACTGCCGCACCGCAAAAAACAGGCCATTCCGCACAGGTACACCGCCAGATGATTGCTGCATGTACCTGGATCTCGAGTCACTGCACCGAACCGGTTTCCCTGGAAGAAGCATCAAAGGTCGCCGGATTCTCCCGCTGCCATTTTTCCAAGCTGTTCCGCGCATACACCGGCCTCTCCTTCACGGATTTCGTCACCAGGGAACGGCTCCATATCGCCGAAAACCTGTTAAAAAAACCGGATCTCACGATCACCGAAGTGTCGCTCGAATCCGGTTTTAACAGTATTTCTACGTTTAACAGAGTCTTTTTGAAATCAAAAAATGTAAGCCCTACCGACTTCCGTCAGATGTACCTGCAATCCTATCAGAAATAGGCTATGAATTCGGCATGGCTCCGGTCTTTCGCAGGTGGATGGAACCTTCTCAAATGCACCCGTTTCCGCACTCTTCATAATCTGATCGATCATATCGAGTACGTGATATGCCATTTTGGCACTCGCACGGTTTGGTCTGCCCTCGGCAATTGCTTCTGCCATCTCAGACGGGCCAAGACCACGGCTGTTTTCGCTGTAATCAAAGCCATAATGTAAAACTTCCGGAACAGCCTGCTGTGTCCAGTCTTTTACACCCGGAATATAGACAACATCGCCGCCGAAATTGTTCGGATCAACAAGCTTTAAGATACCTTTTTTACCGTAAATGGTGAATACCGCCTGATCATTGATGACGCTGTCACCATTGACGCAGAATGTACCGGTCACGCCGTTTTTCATTTCCAGAATCGTGAAAGCCTGGCTCTCGTTGCTGTAGTCAAATTCCTGGCCGTATTCCGGGCTGTCCGGGACGACATTGACGCGCTTCGGCGCAAGATTGCGCACGGAGGAAACGACACGGTCCACCGGGCCGAAAAGGCTGACGATGGCGGTCAGATAATAAACACCGAAATCGTAGCAGATACCGCCTCCCGGCATCCGCAGAAAACGGAAGATGCTCGCCAGCAAATCAAGATCGCGGTTTGCGCATGCTTCGAAAGATGTCACCTCGCCGATCAGCCCGTCGTCGATCGCTTTTCTTGCGGTCTGCAGTGCCGATCCAAGGAAGGTGTCCGGTGCGGAACCGAGATAGAGATGTTTCTCCTCTGCCAGCTCGATCAGTTTCGCTGCCGTTTCCGGTGCGAGGGTCATTGTTTTTTCAGTGTAAACGTGTTTTCCGGCTTCCAGTGCCTGACGGATCAGCCCCTCGTGGTCGGTGCCGGTGTCAGAATGACTACCATTTCAATCGACGGGTCTGCCAGAATTTCCTCGTAGGTACAGCCCTTGATGCCATACTGCTCTGCTTTCTTTTTCGCATGTTCAAGATGGCCTGCGCAGCATGCTGCTACCTCAAGATTCTCAAAGTTATGAATCATGTTCGTCAGATAAATATCACTGATCGCTCCGCAGCCGACAACGCCGACTCTCATTTTTTTCGTTTCTGTTGTTCCCATTTGTAAAAATCCCCTTTACTCTTTGTTTTTTGATTCTGTTCTGATAAAAACCCTTATCTTTTTTATACAACGAAATGTCTGAAAAAACAAGCATTCCGGCTCATATTTCACTTCAAAATAAAAAAACCGCCCACGGTTTCTGCAGATTCTCTGCATCACCGCGGACGGGCCTTTTTCTGTTGTTTACTCCACGCTTTTCAGCGATTCAATCATATCAATTTTTCTTAACCGGTAGAACATCATAAAGTTGACGAACAGGGCAAACGCCAGGGTAATCAGGCGCTCCAGCCGTAGCTCCGCGGGAACACGTTTCGTCCGAACATCATCATATCGACCTCGACGGTCTGAATTACGCAATGATGTAAAAACGTTCCAATTCCCATGCCCGCGATAACGCCGAACAGTGTCAGCACCATGTTTTCCCGGTACACGTACGATGCCACCTCGCCGTCGAAGAAGCCGAGCACTTTCAGCGTTGCCAGCTCTCTCTGTCGTTCGGTGATGTTAATGTTGTTCAGGTTGTACAGCACCACAAACGCCAGCAGGCCCGCCGATACGATCAGCACCACGATGACGATGTCGAGGGAACGAAGCATGTTGTCAATCTGATCAATCAGGTCGGATGTGAACGAGATTGCCGCTACACCGTCGTACGTCATGATTTTTTCTCCGAGTGCTGTCTCATAATTGCTCGACGTGTCCTGATATTTCATCAGAAGCTGGTTGTAATCCGGCGCTCCGCCGAACAGCTCCTCGTAGAGATCCGGGGCCAGATACAGATAATGGCGCACGTAGTTTTCGACGATGATCGAAATCTTTACGTCCACAATATCGTCGCCTTTTTTCAGCTGAACCGTGTCGCCTGCTTTTACGCCGAGCATCGTTGCTGTCTTTTCGCTGATGGCTGCGCCGCCGTCGGTCGGGAATTCGTAAACTTCTCCGCTTTTCCGGTCTCGGAAGGCATAGAAGTCATTGAAATTCGTCAGTTCTTTCGGCACTTCAAGCACTGCATCCACGGTCTTTTTGTCGGTCTGCAGTTCGATGTTCTGGCAGTACATTTCCAGCAGCTCATCGATGCCGCTGTGGTTTTCCAGATCGGTCTGCAATGCTTCTTTTTCGGATTCATCCACATCTGAATTCAGCACAGCATTCGCCTGATAGGTGAAGAGGCTGACGAACTGGTTTTTCGCAATCGCGGTGATGGAATCCTGAAGGCCGAAACCGACGAGGATCAGACCCATGCATCCGCCGATTCCGATAACGGTCATGAAGAATCGTTTTTTATACCGTACCAGATTCCGCACGGTTGATTTCTGCGTAAAGTTCAGATGTTTCCAGAGTACGCCGATACGTTCCAGGAAAATCCGTTTGCCGTTTTTCGGTGCTTCCGGCCGCATCAGCTCTGCCGGACCTGCGGCGAGTTCTTTGTAGCATGCCGCGATCGTCGCCACGCCGGTGCAGGCTGCACTCGCCAGAATCGCAAGGCCTCCCTGCTCCCAATTCAGCGGGGTCATGTAATACGGGAGTCCGGTATACAGCATGCCGTAGGCATTCATAATAACCCAGGGCAGGATTTTTTCTCCAACCACCACGCCCGCGAGAGCGCCGGATACGGTGGAGAGCATCGCGTATGCGAAATATTTAAAGGCGATCACGCCGTCGGAATAACCGAGGGCTTTTAACGTTCCGATCTGCTGACGCTGTTCCTCGATCATTCGTGTCATCGTCGTCAGGCTGACGAGAGCAGCCACGAGGAAGAAGATAACCGGGAAGAATTTTCCGATATTCGAGATACGGCTGGCATCCTGACCGAAGCTCTCAGTTGACGTTACCTTATCCCGTCCCCAGACGTACCACGTTGGTTTTTTCAGGTCTGCGAGTGTTTTCTCACCGTCCGCAATTTCCTGCTTCGCATCCGCGATTTCTGGTTCGGCGTCGGCTTTTGCTTTTTCATATTCGGCTTTGCGTCCTCAAGTTCCTTTTCTTTATCGGCAATTTCCTGTTTCGCATCCGCAAGGGAGATTTTTCCGTTGGCGATTTCCTGTTTCGCGTCGGCAAGCTGGGTTTCTCCGTCGGCAATCGTCTGCTTGGCTTCGGCGAGCTGACTTTCTCCATCGGCGATCGTCTGCTTTGCTTCTGCTAACTGGGTTTCGCCATCGGCGATCGTCTGTTTCGCGTCGGCGAGCTGACTTTCTCCACTGGAAATTGTCTGCTTTGCAGCGGCAAGCTGGGCCTCACCCGACTGAATCGTCTGTCGGTACGATGCAATCTGCTGTTCCCCATCAGCAAGCTGGGCTCTGGCAGCCGCAAGCTGAGTTTCTCCGTCTTTTAATTTACTGCGGTTCGTCTCAATCTGAGCTTCTCCGTCGGCAATCGCTGCTTTGGCGGATGCAAGCTGGGCTTCGCCATCCTCAATCTGTTTCTGATAAGCTTCTGCCTGTGCTTCTCCATCCTGAAGCTGGGCAAGAGCCTCTGTAATCTGAGCTTCGCCGCTTTCCAGTTCTTCTTTTGCAGAAGCAATCTGTGCCTCGCCTGCGGCGCATTCCTGCTCTTTTTCTGTTAATTGTGCATCTGCAGCGGCAAGCTGACTTTCTGCGTCGGTAATCTGAGCTTCTGCAGCCGCAAGCCGGGCTTCCGCATCAGCGCTTGCTGCTTCAAACGCTGCGATGTTTTGTTCCAGAAATGTTTTCTGCTCCTGCATCGTGAAAAGCTGCTGTGCTAACTCTGTCTGTTTTGCTTCCAGCGCAGTTTTCTGTTCCAACAGGGATACATATGCTTCATCTTCCTCTGTCAGTCCGTCAAGCTGAGCCTCAATCACCTCGATCTGACCAGTCACTTCTGTCTGCGCAGCCTCCACCATCGGAAGCTGCCTGGAAATCTGGGCTAACTGATCCCTGGCTGTCTCATACTGACTCTTCTGTTCTTCATACGCTGCCTTCTGCGCTTCATACTGTGTGCGTCCTGCAGCGGTTTCTGCTTTCTTGTTGTCCAGTTCCTCGCGTGCAGCGGAAAGCTGTTCCTTTGCAATATTCAATTCCGTTTCTTTTTTGGAAAGCTGCTCTTTTGCAGTATTCAGCTCCGTCTGCTTCCGAGTCAGTTCGGTTTTTGCCACCGAAAGCTGCGTCATTTTTTCCTCTAACTCTTTTTTGCCGGATGCCAGTTCTGTTTCTTTCTCTGCAAGCTGTGCTTTTCCGTCGGAAAGTTCTTTCGCTTTTGCCTCAAGTGTGGTTTTTCCACTTGCAAGTTCATCGGCTTTCTGATTCAGCTCCGCTTTTCCGCTTTCCAGCTCTGCCGCCTTTGCTTCCAGCGTCGCTTTTCCGCTCGCAAGTTCCGCCTCTTTATCTTTCAGCGTTGCCTTGCCGGATGCCAGTTCCTGCTCTTTATCGGCGATGGTTGCTTTCGCACTGAGAAGTTCCTGCTCTTTGTCTGCAATGGTCTGTTTTCCGTCAAGGAGTTCCTGTTCTTTCTCAGCAATCGTCTGCTTTCCGTCAAGAAGCTCCTGTTCTTTGTCCTTTAACGTCTGTTCGCCGTCGAGAAGTTCCTGCTCTTTGTCCGCAATCGTCACTTTCGCGTCGGCAAGCTGCTGTGCACCGTCATCCAGCTCTGTTTTTGCGTCCGCTAATTTCTGCTCTGCATCAGCGACCTGCTGTTTTGCATCATCAATCTTTTCCTGTCCTTCGGTTTTGACTGCCGTATACCGCCGGTCGCACGCCGCATCCTCGAGCGCTTCAATCTTCGTCTGTACAGCCTTCACCGTCTCATCATACGCATCGCTGTAGCTCGCCTCTTCCTGTGCGCCGTCCGCCTGGACGTAAATCTCTGTATAGAGATCCGAGGTAAATGTCTCCGGAAGCAGCAGTGCAAAACTGTTGATGCTTCCGTTTCCAATCGAGCCCGTTCCCCGGTTCAGATCCATATAATAAGGGAGTGTCGCCGAACCAACAATCGTAAACGTGTCCCCGGTCAGCGAATCTGAGAGCGGATCCTCCGTTCCGGAAGTGAACGTTACCTGATCTCCGATCTCACAGCCGGAACTTTTCAGAAACTGCGTATCAACAAGAATTTCATCCTCTTTCTCCGGCATCCGTCCCTCGACCACGCGCGGCTCATTCACACCGTCCGTCAGCGCAATCAGCTTCACAACCTGCTCGCTCTCGCCGATGTCATGCAGCACTTCCACCGTTTTTCCGCCGTAGACCGCTTTCACGCCATCCGTCTTCGCGATATCCGCCAGATCATCGTCTGTCAGCCCCAGCGTTCCAAGGACTTTCAAATCCATATAATTTACTTCATCATAATACCGGTCCGCCGAAACCTTCATATCTCCTTCCGCCGACCGAATGCCCGAGAAAAACGCCGCGCCAAGAAGCACGATGAAAAAGACTGACAGAAACCGCCCCTTGTTCTTTGTGATTTCCCGGATAAAGTCTTTTCGAAATGCTCTCATCGTCCACCTACCATTCTATCTCTTCCACCGGCGTCGGGTTCTCATTTGTTTTCATGCCCGCCACTTTTCCGTTTCGGATTTTAATCACGCGGTCCGCCATCGGTGTCAGCGCCGAGTTGTGAGTGATGACAATGACCGTCATCCCCTTCTCCCGGCAGGTATCCTGCAGCAGCTTTAAGATCGCTTTTCCCGTCACATAATCGAGCGCGCCGGTCGGCTCATCGCAGAGCAGCAGTTTCGGATTCTTCGCCAGCGCACGCGCAATCGCCACACGCTGCTGCTCTCCGCCCGAAAGCTGCGCCGGGAAGTTATTCATTCTCTCTTCCAGCCCAACCTCCGCAAGCACCTCCGACGCATCCAGCGGATGCTTACAAATCTGCATCGCCAGCTCCACATTCTCGAGCGCCGTCAGGTTCTGCATCAGATTATAAAACTGAAAAACAAATCCAATATCCTCCCGCCGGTACTGGATCAGCTTCTTGCCGCGGTACTTACTGATCTCCGCCCCGTCCACCAACACCTTTCCTGAAGTCGCTGTGTCCATTCCGCCTAAAATATTCAGCACCGTCGTCTTACCCGCACCGCTCGGTCCAACAACAATCACAAACTCACCCTTTTCCACATCAAAGCTGATCCCATCCGCAGCCTTGATGGTAATCTCACCCATTTGATAGGTCTTTGTTACATCCTGAAGACTCACATATCCCGCCATGCCGCCGTGTTCCTCCTATGCAAAAATCGATATTTCCTATTTCTTTTATTGTATCAATCTACAGCCGCGGCGGCTAGTCCTAAGTGGACGAATTTACTGTTTTTTATAAATGGCATCTCCCTTTATTTCAATACTGCCCTGATCATACATCTTATCCCAACCAGAATAATCACCACCTCCTGTAATCTCTGTGCCATCTCCATCGCAGCCATGCCCTCTGCTGCCTTCCCGTTCAAAAATATTTCCAGAACGCATCATCCTCTGTCACTCTCCTCTCAAATCTTAACCACTCCTCCCAGGCCGCCTACCAGACGTGCGAACGCCTCTTCCAATTTGCCGCATCTTTTTCCACAGAAACTCACACAAGTTTGACAATTTATGATACACTAAGCTAAGTGACATCAATTCTGAATGTTCTGTGCTCTGCCGCAGATTTTTCGGAACTGAAATTGACTTTTCGATGCATAAACCAAACGATTTGTGGCATACGAAGAAAGGAATTCTTATGAAAATTATCTTTATCCGCCACGGCGAACCGAATTATGAGATTGATTCGCTGACTGAAAAGGGCTGGCGTGAGGCTGAGCTGCTTTCGAAGCGAACGGCGAAATGGAACGTCACCGATTTTTACTGCTCGCCGCTCGGACGTGCGAAGGATACGGCTTCTTTCACACTGAAAAACGCGGATCGCGAAGCCAAAATTCTTCCATGGCTGCGCGAATTTGATGCGCCTGTCATTGACCCGGAAACCGGGAAGCGCCGGATTCCGTGGGATTTTCTGCCGGATGTACTCGACGCAAACCGGGATCTCTATGACAATCATCTCTGGACGAAAAATCCGATCATGCAAACCGGAAATATGGACGAAAATTACCGTTTTGTGACCGACGGACTCGATACGCTGCTTGCACACTACGGCTATGTACGGGACGGCTATCGCTATCATGCCTCTGATGAGACGAACCGCGAGGCTGTCATCGTCTGCTTCTGTCATCTCGGCGTTACCTGCGTGGCACTGTCCCACTTGCTGAATATGACACCAACCAGCTCTGGCAGGGTATGTTTCTGGCGCCGACTTCTGTCACAATCGTCGGAAGTGAGGAACGCAAACCGGGCGAAGTGTACTTCCGCTGCCAGACTGTTGGCGACGTACACCATCTGCTGACTGCAGGCGAGCCGGTTTCGTACTATGGATCGTTTAACGATCCATTCCAGTTTTAAACTTTACAAAAAGGGAGTTTTTTATCATGAATGAAGCAAAATTAAGAGAATACGCAAAGCTGATCGTAAAAATCGGCGCAAATGTACAGAAAGGACAGCGTGTCCGTCTGCAGGCCGGTGTGGATCAGGTTCTGCTTGCTACCATGGTCACGGAAGAGTGTTACAAAGCCGGTGCAAGCTATGTTGAGCTGATCTGGGAGTGTGGTCCGATTAACAAGCTGAGTTATCAGTACGCCACAGCCGAAACACTCGGTACGGTTCAGAATTGGGAGGAGGAGCGCCTCAAACAGATGACCGTAGATCTTCCGGTCCGCATTTTCATTGACTCCTCCGATCCGGATGAGCTTGCCGGCATCTCTGCCGATCTGCTCTCTACCGTCCGTCAGATGCGCGGGAAAGTAACGAAAAAATACCGCGATCAGCTCGACGGAAAACATCAGTGGCTGATCGTTGCCGCTCCGTCACCGGCATGGGCCAGAAAAGTATTCCCGGGCGAGCCGGAGGATATTGCGGTTGAGAAGCTGTGGAATGCTATTTTTGATTGCCTGTATTTAAAAGAAGGCGAAGATGTTGAAAAAATCTGGCAGGCACACTGTGACCGCATGACCCAAAAAGCCAACTGGCTGAATGAACAGGCGTTCCGCAAACTGCATTATACCAGCAAAAACGGCACCGATTTCACAGTTGAACTGATTCCGGACGCAAAGTGGAGCGGCGCTGGTGATATCAACCATATGAACAATACCTTCTATGTCCCGAATATGCCGACCGAAGAAGTTTTCACCAGCCCGATGCGCGGCAAATGTGAAGGCCGCCTCGTTTCCACCAAACCGTTAAGCTGGTCCGGCCAGGTTATCAACAACTTTACCGTTGATTTTAAGGACGGAAAGGTTGTCGACTGCCACGCAGAACAGGGCGAAGAGGTTCTGAAGAAAATGTTCGCGATGGATGAGGGCGCCGCGATGCTCGGCGAGGTTGCACTCGTTCCGAAGGAGTCCCCGATCAACCAGTCCGGTCTGATGTTCTTTAACACTCTGTTCGACGAGAACGCATGCTGCCACGTTGCCGCCGGCGCCGGCTTTTCCGAGGTGCTGGACGGATTTATGGATATGAGTGATGAAGAAATCCTCGCAAAAGGTATCAACGATTCCCTGATCCACGTTGACTTTATGGTTGGATCGGATGACCTGCATATCGTGGGTATTCACGAAGACGGAAGCGAGACCGATGTCTTTGTAAACGGCACCTGCTGAGTAATCTGAATAATCATCGCCCCATTCTTTCCATCACTTTGCAAAACACCACCGCCGCAATCGTACTCGCAGCCGTCGCAGCAAGCGCCGGTCCGACAATTGCTGTTGGGTGGACGCTGCCGTACTGACTGCGGTACGCAATGATGTTGACGGGGATGAGCTGCAGAGAAGAAATATTTAAAATCAAAAACGTACACATTTCCCGGTTTGCGGTTCCTTCTGGAACTGCGGCCGGGTTTCTCATTTTCCGCCGCTCTTCCTCCAGCTCCTCAAACCGCTCCATCGCCGCAAGCCCCGGCGGCGTCGCAGCCGCGCCGAGTCCAAACACATTACAGATCATATTCATCCCCGCCGCCCGCATCGCAGGATGGTCTTCCGGCACTTCCGGAAACAGAAACCGCATCACCGGCCCCATTCGTTTCACCAGCCCGTCAATCACTCCCGCCTTCTTCGCAATCTCCATCAGCCCTGCCCAGAACCCCGTCACCCCAACCAGCGAAACCGCCAGCACCACCGCCTCCCTCGAAGCCTGAATCACCCCATCCGTCACCTCCGGCATCCGTCCCTGCAGCGCGCCATATGCGATTCCGAGAAGCAGCATGGAACTCCATAGAATGTTCATTGCATCACCTGACTAAAAAGATCTTTATAAAAATATGCTGACTTTATATTTTCCATGATTCGAAACTCAAGTATACACCATAATCCCACAAATTTTTATTATGCCGTCGTTTTATAATGCTTTCTAAAATTGATATTTTAGTTTTATACGTATATAATAATAAACATTATAAGGGTGGTGTTTTAAAATGAAGAAATGAGACCTGCATTCAGTGCCTGCTATGAATAATATAATGTGATATATAATTACCGGTCAACACACAGATTTTTCCGTGCATTGGCCGGTAATTTTTTCATTTAAAAATCAGTTTCCTGTCTTCCCTTTTCTCATATAAGGATTTCGATACAGTGAAATCACAAGCTCCGCAGCCATGAAGCACCAGATGATCGGTTCGCACCAGATTACGGCGCTGTAGTGGTAGCGTGGAATGAATACCATGGCAAAGATAATCTTTCCAAACAGCTCAATAAAGCTCGACAGCAACGGCAGAATTTTCTCTCCGAGTGCCTGCAGTGCCAGACGGCTGCAGTTGACAAGACCAAGGGCGAAGAAAAACGGGATGGCTACGCGGAGGTAGCGGGCTCCGTTTCCGAGGACGGTCGGGTCGGATGAACCAGAGATCAGGTGTACCATGGTTGGTGCAAGCGGGGTGACGATTACAATCAGGCACGCGGTTACGCTGAAGCAGAAAATGTAAGCGTAACGGATGCCTTTCCGCACGCGCTCCCAGTTGTCTGCGCCGCGGTTCTGTGCAACGTAAGTGTTGACGGCCTGCGCCATGGAGGAAAGCGGCATCATGGAGAACGAAAACAGCTTTCTCGCAGCGGTATGTCCGGCGATAGTTTCATATCCGAGGCTGTTGATGCCCGGCTGCAGAACGATCGAACCGACATAAATGATACTGCTCATGAATCCCATTGAAAATCCCTGCGCCAGCAGATCTGCGTACAGTCCGCGGTCCAGCGCGAAGTGGCGTTTTTCCGGAAGCAGGATTTTCGCTTTCGTAACAATATAAATCAGGCAGAGCACAACGGAAATGCCCTGTGCAATGACGGTTGCAATCGCGGCACCCCGGACACCCATGCCGAAGGTGCGGATAAACAGCAGATCGAGCACGATGTTCACCAGCGATGAAAAGATCAGGAACACAAGCGGCATGAAGCTGTTGCCGATCGCCCGCAGCAGGCCGGAGCACAGGTTGTAGGCGAACATGACGAACAGGAAAATCGAGAGAATCGAAATATAGCTGTAGGATTCCTCAAGAATCTCCGCCGGTGTTTTCAGCAGGCGCAGCAGCGGATGCATGAAGATCGTCGCCAGAATGGTAACTACCAGTGTCACGGCAACGCCGATGACGATACAGGATGCGACCGATTTTTCATCCGGTCCGTCTCCTGCCGTCCAAAGCAGCGCGCCGTGACGATCGCAAGACCGTTTCCGACGCCGAACGTAAATCCGGTCATCATCTCATAGATGGATGAGCAGGCACCCATCGCCGCAATCGATGAGTCGCCGAGTGTATAGCCGACGATCAGGGTATCCATCGTGTTGTAAATCTGCTGAAACACGCGGGACGCCATGATCGGCAGGGCAAAAGCAGCAGAGATTTCAGGATCGGGCCGTGAAGCAGATTGACCTGAGAACTCCGCCGGGTTTGTGTCTGTGACATAAAAATTCCTCCCTCTAAGTATAATGCATTGTTACCATTATATCAGAAGAGAGGAATTACCGGGCAGATAAAATACCCAAAACCATAAAAAAATACAATAATACAAAACTTTTACGGATTTTCGTCAATGATCGTGCATGTTCCGCCTTTTTCTTCGAAGTAATCCTGCATCTGCGCCGACAGCACATTCACATCCTCGTACTGCTCCGGCCGCACATGGTTCGAAATCCAGGCATCGCCGCCCTCGTACAGGATCTGATACTGACTGTTATAGGAAGCTTCATATACATATGATTCCCCGTCGAGCGTGCATTCATAACGAACCGTGCGAAGCGACGCTTCATCCCGCAGCTGTGATTCCGTGTACACCCGAAGTCCGATCGCCGCTCCAATCAGAACAAAGATCGCCGCAAACACACCAACAAACGCATACCGGATCACTTTCCGTCTCCGCACTGCCTGCTGCACCAGCTGATCATTTAAGACCGCAAGCTGCTGTGCAATCTCATTCAGTTCCGAAGCTGCTCCTCCTCTACTTCCAGCCCGCCGCCCAGCAGCACACTCACCGGCACCTCAAACAGCTCCGCCATCCGATCCAGCATCACCGCATCCGGAACCGAAATCCCATTTTCCCTTAGTTAAAGATATTGTTGGGTAAAAAAAGATGTGTCAGTCGATTTTGCCTATAAAGCGATAGAAAATCTCTACTTCCTGCTCCCGGCTGCCGTCCTCGCCCTTAACCGCTTCATGCACAAAGATTTTTTCAATCAGCGTATTCAGCAGTTCGGCGGTCAGCTCCGTAGGGTTGACATACTGCCTCATCAGCCCTACCCACTTTTCAGCGTCAACGGCGGTCTGCGCAACGGCTTCCATCGCTTCGTGAAGCTGCTGGATTTTCTCGTCCAGCTCCTTTTGTTCGCCCTGATACTTCTCGGACAACATATTGAAGTTGTACTCTGTAATGCGTCCGGCAGCCCAGTCCTCGTACATCTTGGCAAACAGCCCGTCAACCTCTGCTTTTCGCTTCTCGGCTTTTTTCAGTTCGGATGCCTGTTTCTCCCTCGCAGAGCTGCGTTCCTTATCGCTGGCGTTGAGCAGCCTTTTCAGAAGTTTGTCCTCGTCCTGCTGGGCCTGCTGTGACCAGTATTGCAGGCGGGAGAGGACATAGGCGTAAAGCACATCATAGCGGATGTAGTGCATGGAGCATTGGCGCAGTCCCTGTCCGTTCTTGCTGCAATGATAGTAGCCATACGGGGTTTTGTTCTGCTTATTCTCGCCGTATGCCAGCGACCAGCCGCAGTCCGCACACTTTACCAGCCCTGAAAAAATCTGCGTTGTGCCGTCCTTTTGCCGTCTGCGTCTGCTGGCAATCTGCTCCTGCACCTGTCGGAACACATCTTCGGAGATAATCGCTTCGTGGGTATTCTCCACACGATACCATTCCTCTTTCGGCTTGCGTACCTTTTTCTTGTTCTTGAATGAAATGTTGCTCTGCTTATTGTGTACGCTGTGACCGATGTAGGTTTCCTCTTTCAAGATGCTTTTGACCTGCGCTATCGTCCACGCATAGGCTTTTTCCTCCGGCGCTCCGGCATAGATATTGGCGAAAGTGCCGTACCTCTGGAAGTTCAGCCATCCGGGGGTGGGTACTTTTGCTTCCACCAAAATCCGTGTGATGCTGGCCGCCCCTCTGCCATGAACGGCAAGGTCAAAGATCTTTTCGATAATCCACCTTGTTTCCGTGTCAACCAGAAGATGCCCGGTCTTATCCGGGTCTTTGATATAACCCAGCGGGGCGTAGGCTCCGTAGTGTGCGCCGTTTGCAAACCGTGTCCGCATGGCGGCCTTGACCTTTTTGCTGGTCTGGCGGGCGTGCATCTCGTTCAGGATATTCAGGAATGGGGCAAGCTCGCTTTCTCCGTTGAGGGTGTCCACATTGTCGTTGATCGCAATGTAGCGGACGCCTTTGCTTGGGAAGTAGATTTCTGTGTATTGGCCGGTCAGAATGTAGTTTCTGCCTAAGCGGGATAAGTCCTTTGTCACAACGCAGTTGATTTTCCCGTCCTCGATGTCGTCGATCATCCTCTGGAAGCTCGGCCTGTCGAAGTTCGTGCCGCTCCATCCATCGTCAATATACTCGTCTACTACGGTCAATCCATGCTCGGCGGCGTACTGCCGAAGCATCATGCGCTGTGTCTGGATGCTGCCGCTTTCGCCTTGCAGCTCATCGTCACGGCTCAATCTCAAATAAAGTGCGGTGTTATAAACCGTTGTATTGTATGGTTGTTTCATCAAAAATCCTCCTTAAAAAGAAACAACCCACGCTTATACAATACTCGCTGGTACAAGTATATCATAAGCGTGGGATGATTGACAGTCACAAATCTATCTTTTTTCAGGAAGCAGCGGCGGCGTGCTGGATTACATCTTCCAGCAGGCTGTTCAGCGGCTTCCCGTTCTCTGCAAAATGCTCCGATACCTTGATACGAATTTTCCCCATGACAAAATACTGGGTGCCGTCCGCAGCGGTAAGCATAGTGCCGCTGTTGTTGGTGTTATTTTCGCTCTTGGCTTTTACCATAGGCATTTACCTCCATAAATGAAATATGCCCGACAAGGCAATGTCAGGCTATGTGTGGCGTAGACTGCTCCAATGTCAACCAAACCGTGTCAACCGGCACAAAAGACTTTGAAAACAATCCTCAGGCGCTCTATTATTCTATTTTACTTTTTCTTTGATTTCTTGGTTGACATGGTTGACAAAGAGGAGAAGTGCCTGAAATATCAGACTTTTTCCTGTCAACTGAAACGTCAACCAAACTGTCAACCGGGGGCTTTTTCAGAATGGAAGCTCCATCTGCCGGGCTTCTTCCTCTGTGATTTCCCGAAAACCATCCTTGTCTGCTGGGGGCTGGTTGACACGCTCCCAGCCTTTTTGTGAACCGTACTTCTTATATCTCTTAGGGCTTTTGTAGCTGTCCAGCCTGTATGCTGCCGTTTGCAATGCCGGTATTCATAATCTCGCAGATTGCCCGTGTTTCCCACTCTGCCGGGGGATTGCAGTTTCCCAGCGCTTCCTCATAAAGCTGCTTGGAACATACCCTGTCGCCGGTGTAGTCCTCCAAATAGGCGTAAATCATACCGGCCTGCGTGTCCTCCTGCATAAAACCCTGCTGGTGGGCTTTCAGGTAAGCGTTCATTTCCGCGCTGAATGACAGCTTATACTTCCCGCTGCGGTAGATTGTCATGGCTTCCGCCCACATTTGGCTGATATATGTCCTCGCCGCCGCTTCATCGTCCAGTATGTGAACCTCCGCCCGTTCCGGGTACACGGTCACGGGAATAAAGCGCCGGTTGCCGGTGCGGTCACGGGGAAGAAAGTCCTGCCGGTTGGTGGTTCCTCCAAACACGCATTGACGGAGCCGGTCTGCCGGATGGGTTTCATACGGCACTTTATAGGTTTCTTTCTGGCGGCTTAGAAACGACTTGATTTCCTCAATACTTCTGGCGTTGGCGGTGGCGATCATCTCCGACATCTCCATAATCCAATGCCCTTGCAGCTTCCGATACACGTTTTCATCGTCCAGCTTTTTCAAATCGTCTGAAAACCACTCGTCCTTAACTGCAAGCAGTCGGAAAAAGGTGGATTTTCCGGCTCCCTGACCGCCTACCAGACAGAGCATGACTTCAAACTTGCTCCCCGGCTGAAATACCCGCCGGATGGCTCCCATCATAAACAGTTTCAGGGCTTCAAAGGTGTACTCGTCCGTGTCTGCTCCCAGAAAGTGATGCAGAGCATAGCGGATGCGCTCGGTTCCGTCCCATTGCAGACTGTTCAGATAATCCCTGACAGGATGGTAGCGGTTTTCATTGGCTACGATCTGGATTGCATTTTCTACTTTCTTTTCGCTGGTCAGTCCGTAGTGTTCTTCCAGATACAAAAGCAAATATTTCATATCCATATCGGTCAGAGTGGCGCTGGTCCGTTCCCATCCCAGCGGCTTCACAATATCCACCTTTCGGAAAGAATGTTGTAGCTGACTGCTCCACGCAGCAGCGGGTCACGCTGGAACACTGTCAGACAGTTCTTGATGCTGTTCTTCACGCCGCCTTTCTGCGTCCCCTCCAGCATTTCCCGGATTTCTTCCTGCGTCTGCGCCGGTTCCATTGCGTCCATCGTCCGCATAACTGCTTCCTGCGCTGCTGGCGGTAAGTTCTGAAATTCGCTGCTCAAGCCGCACCACCTCCTTTCCCTGTTCGGCAATCAGCGCCGCTTTTTCTTCCATTTCTCCAAACAACAAAATATCCAGCAGATATTCTACATAGCTGTTTTTTTGCAATGCTTCCACGAAAAGAGGATGCCAGGCGGCATCCTGTGGCTGTGGAGCATATTCGATTTTCCAGCGTTCCAATAGATGCAGATAGTCACATAGCACTTTGAAGCAATGCTGTTCCGCCTGCCGTAACCTCTGCTCCGGCGTAGGCTTGGGCGGCGTTCTCTTTGCTGCCGGTGTGCGGATGGCTCCGTCATAGGGGATTGAAAAATCCTCTGCCAGTCTGACCGCCGCATCCCGTTTTCCCAAACCATGCAGGGAAGCGGCAAAGTCGATCACATCCCCGGAAGCGCCGCAGCCGAAGCAATAGTAGCGGCTGTCCACTTTCATGCTGGGCGTTCTGTCATTGTGAAATGGACAGCAGGCCATGCCATTTCTCCCTACCCGTATTCCATAGTAAGAAGCAGCCTGCCGGGTAGTGACGGACTGCTTCACCGCTTCAAACACATTCAAATGCTTCCTCCCGTAAATGTCATAGTTCTATATCCTGTTTCTTTTTCGGCGCTTCCTGTTCTGGCTGCCGCCGCTGCAATACCCGGTCAACGCAGTACTGTACTCGGCGCATTTTCATTAAATCCTCCGAAGCGGCTTATACTGCGGGGACAGCTTGGCATACTCCGCTTGCAGCCGGTCATATTCCTGTTTCCATGCGGCCAGGGTGATGGGCTTCCTGTCCAGCTTCTCTTTCAAAATCCGGCGGGCCGTATAAAACAGCCGCAGATCAGCGTCATGGGCGGTTTCAAATTTCTCCCGCTGTTTTTTCCACTTGATACCGTTCAGCTCGTCATACACCGGCTTCAGCCGCTTGTAGTTCTCGGCCTGCCGTATCAACTCCTGCAATTCTTTCATCCGGGCTGACTTCGCTTTCATGGTGTCGCTCAATGTGTCAAACTCTGTGCTGACAGCAGACAGGCGGGATTCCAACGCTTCCAGCGTCAGCAGCTTGTTTTCCATCAGGTAGTTGACCGCTTCCGCAAATTCTTTCAGGTTCTTGCCCTTAGCTTTCTGGCTCCATGCCCCGGCGTTTCTGTCCTGATAATAGGAGATCAGCAGGTCGGCAAGGCTCGGTGTCTTAGGCTTGGAAAGTTCCTCTTTGACTTCTGAAATCCAGCCGAACAGGGATTTAATTTTCTTTTTTATGTCCAGCATCAGCCGGTTAGTCGCCTTAATCCAGCGGTTCAGTTCGCCCTTGTCGGTACGGATGCCCTTTGCTTCCATCTGCCGGACAGTCGGCCCCTCATGGACGGTGGGGATCAAGTCAATCCCCTGCCGCACATAGGAGCGGTGGTCAATACGAACATCCAGCCCCTTTTTCGCAAACTTTTCATTGACCATCCGGCACCATGCTTCCCGCCATTCTTCCAGCGTTTCCGGGCTGCCCCAGTCGGTAGTGGGTACGGCGTTGAACATGGGCTTGCCGTTCCTATCCAGCACCCGGTTTCCCTCATCATCCAGCACATATTCCCGGCGCTGCTTCTGTCCCCATGTGCCGTCTGGATTGATGGGGCGCATGGTCGTCATCACATGGAAGTGCGGGTTGGGGATGCCTCCGTCCTCCTTGTCCGGGGCATGGACGGCAAAATCGGCAACCATTCCTTTGTCCACCAGACAGCGCTGCACAAACTCCCTCGCCAGCGCAATGTTTTCTTCCATCGAAAGTTCATTCTGCAAAGCAATATCAAAGCTGTAAGCAAGCTGCGCTTTCTTGTGTTTCTCTACTTGTTCCACCGTATTCCACAAGGTCGCCCGGTCCTGGTATTCCAGCGGGGCATGGGGCGGCAACAAAATTTCGGAACAGATCACGCCGCCCTTGCGGGTGTAGTCACTGTACTCGCCGTAGTAATCACTGTAAAGACACTCCCCGGCCCGGTAAGCTGCGGCGGCAATGGCGCTCTGTCCGGCGCTGCGTCTGATCTGGCTGACCGTTAAATGATAAAGCGCCATCGTCAGTTACCATCCTGCGGCTGGCTGTGATTTTCAACCGCAAGCCGTACCATGTTCTGAACCGGCTGCCATTCGGCAATGCGCTCCATCAGGGAATAAAATTCCTGCTCGGTCAGTATCTTCACTTCCGGCATGACGCTCTCAATCGCCGCCCCACGGGTAATCAGCCGATGGCTGCGCTGTTTGCGGGAACCGCTGTCCAGATAGGATTTTCGGTTTTCCAGTCGGCGCAACTTTCGTTTTTCCTGTTCCAGTTTGACGGTGTTTTTCTCGTACTCTCTCTGCAATTCTTCCAAAGATTTGCTCATGTTCTCACTCCTTTGCTCTGAAATAAAAATGACCGTATGGATAACGGTCAGGGTGTCGGTATTCGTCTATCAAACCCGATGAAAAGATGCAGACGCAAAGCGGGTGTATCTTTTCATCGGGTGCGCAGGGATAGCCGCTTTAGCGGCGCAAGGGGTGCAGCCCCTTGTACGGAACGAAGTGACGCAGGCCCCCGGATTGCTGATGCTGTCAGCGGTCAGGGGGCGGCTCCGCAGGACGCACGATACATGGTCGTCAGACTATGTATAGAAGTGCGCCCTTTGTTCCAAAGGGATTTCTGCCGTTTCCGGCTCTGCTCCGTTTTCCCTCTTTTTTTCCGCTCCTTTGCGGGAACGCTTGGAAAGATACTTCGGACATTCGATCACGACTGCCCGGAAGCTCTGCTTGCAGTCACGGCGGCATCTGCGGCATAGCTCGTTATAAGTGACACGGCTGCGGTCATTTAAGAAGAAAGACCACTCCAACCGGCGCTTCTTGCTCATTCTCGGCGTAATTGGCTCCTTTCCCCGTTTCTATCCGACATACGCAGATAGACGGTTTTGGTGTAGCGTTTCGGTGTCATTTTCAAGGTTTTTCCCCTCTGTATGCGCCTTTGAAAATGGCGGCAGTATTCCAGATAGGGAAAGATACCATGCGCTCATTTGTTGCCTTTCGGTACGGTTTCCGTACCCTTTTCCATCCAGTCAAAGAACGCCTTTTTACTGACCTTAATCAGCCTGCCGCTTCTGAACGCCGGAAAACCGGGGGTGTGAACCAGCTCATAGGCGCTCACTCTGGAAATTCCCATAATGCGCCGGATGTCCGCCACGTCCAGCACCAGCGGAAGATCATCATAATTTTTTAATCTCTTGTTATCGCTCATTTAGTTCCTCCCATATTAAAATCAATTCTCTTGCTTCCTGTTGCCGTTCTACCCAAAAGCCGTTATCCTGCCCCATTCCTGCGGCGTTTCCTTGCATTGGTGCGCCGGATGCGTCACTTCTCCTGCCGGTCATATCCCTTTTGGACGGTCATTTACTTGCCAAGGTACTACATGGAACGAAATTACCATGTGCAATTATCATAGCGACTTCTCCTTGACGAAACAATACTTTTACGATACTATGAGTGTAACTGATATAACAGAATTATAAAATTACCATAAGCAAAGGTAGGAAAATAGAATGGAAATGGAATTTGTGCGGCATGAGCCGTGTTATGACCGGATTTTGTTCGTCCTGACGCTGGACAGGAAGAAAATGAAAGAGCGGATTTTAATTGGGGAAGAATTACAGGTGCGCTTTCGATTACAGGGGGATATGGATGCGGATGTGCTGTGCGATACAACACGCCCGCTTGGAACGTTCCTTGCAGAGTTTGAACATGACTGACGGGGAATGGAACCGCTTTGGCCTGGCTCCGCTGAGGGATGCCCTGCACTCAAACCGCTGGAAGCAGCCAGCCTTAGAGCAGGCCGCAGGGGAATTTCTGAAAACAAAGTTTGATACCGGCGATCCGCTGCGGATGTATGCTGCGTTCCGTATCTGGAATGGCTATCTGCTGGCAAGGGAACCGGCGAAACGTGCGGAAGCCTGTGACCGCTTCATGGATAAAATTAGTCACTTTACCATGACCTTTCAGCAGAGAAGCCCGCTTCAATTTGACAGCGATACCGGTAGGCCGCAGCCGTTCCATATTTCCAGCCGGATATTCGGCTCCGTACCGGCAGCGGAAACACGGCTTGACCTTTGGTATCCGGACAACCGGCGTACGACAGAATGTGTCGCGGCCTATACCACGTTCTATCCGCTGATAACCTACTATCTGAACCGGCTGAATGATTGGGGGTTGTGCTTCCGAAAATGCAAAGTCTGTGGACATATCTTCCTCGCAAAAAGCCAGCGGTACGAACTGTGCAACGACAAATGCAGAAAGAAGCAGGCACTTCAAAACAAGAGGGAGTTTGACGAGAGGGCAAGAGAAAACAACTACGATTTGCTCTACAAAAACGAGTGCCAGAACTGGCGCAACAAGATCAACAAGGCAAAAAGGACAGCGGGCTTCCCGGCTGACCGGCTGGAAGAAATGCTGACCGCTTTTGAAGCGTTCAAGAAAGAAGCGTTGCAGAGAAAACGGGCTGTAAAAGAAAGAACAGCCAGCCCGAAAGAATTTACGGACTGGTTGTATCAGCAGAGTAGTATTATTGTAGAATTGGCCGAGAAATCCTCTTGAAATCCCTTGCTTTATTTCGCTCAAACGAATATAATTATATCAGTTTTCAAAATCCAAAATACAGGTTCGAGGTGCCGCAAGTGAATGGGTATATAACAGTTCAGGAAGCTGCTGAAAAATGGGGCGTAACGCCGCGTCAAGTTCAAATTCTTTGTAAAGAGAACAGAATTGTTGGCGCTATGCGTATGAGCCGCATTTGGATTATTCCTGAGAATGCTCAAAAACCGACCAATACCAAACGAACTTCAAATAAGACGGGAGGAAAAAAGTTTGCTGCAACGCACTCTGTATAAAAAACAAAATATCGACTTGTCCTCCGCGCCTTGGACAATGCATGAATTCTTTGCCGGAAGCGGTTTAGTCGCCTACGGCTTAAAAGGTATGTTTGCACCAATTTGGGCTAACGATATTAGCGAACAGAAAGCGGCTGTATATGAAGCTAATTTTGGTTGCGAACATTTTGAACTTGGCGACATAAAAGATGTGAATGGTAGGGATTTGCCTTTTGCTCATTTATCTTGGGCCAGTTTTCCATGCCAGGATTTGTCTTTGGCTGGTTCTTTAGGCGGTATTCACGCATCCAGAAGCGGATTGGTGTGGGAATGGCTACGTGTGTTGGATGAGATGGAAGAAAAGCCACGAATATTGACTTTAGAGAATGTAACCGGCTTGCTTTCCACAAATGGCGGCGATAATTATCGGGTTCTCCATATGGCACTTGTGGAGCGTGGTTACGACTGTGGAGCTATCGTTTTAAACGCTTCCCATTTTGTTCCGCAGTCAAGACCGAGGGTTTTTGTTATTGCTGTGCAACATGGATATGCAATCCCGGCGTATCTGACCGGAGATGCCCCTTGCTGGCTGCATAATAAAGCTGCCTCTGATTTGGGTCGGTCTTTACCCGGATGGATTTGGTGGCAAGCGGAGAAACCTCCGCGCCGCCACAGCACATTAAAAGATATTATTGAAGAAGAAACAAAATTTGATAAAGATACTGTCCTGCCGCTTGTTCCAGAACGGCACCAGATCAAGCTAAATGAGCATGACACGGTTTATGCTACGGCTATCGCCGAACACGTCATGGAGAGCAGCAGCTAGAATTGCGCTTCGATGGTATTGCCGGTTGTTTACGAACGCCAGAAGGCGGAAGTAGCAAACAGTATTTAGTTGTGAAAAAAATGATGAGATTCATGCTCGCCTATTGACTGTTCGTGAAGCCGCTCGATTGATGGGAGCGCCGGATAGTTTTATTCTCCCCGGTAGCTACAACGATGGTTATAAAGCGATGGGAGATGCTGTCGCAATGCCGGTAGCTCAATTCATAGGAGAAAATTTCCTAACAAAACTTGCGGAGGCCGTATACGATGATTAGTACAGAAGAAAGATTAAAAGCATTTCAAGAGGAAAATAATATCTATACGAAAGGGCCGCTGTCGCTAGTAGTTCAATTTACTCGACTTGTTCAGAACAAGGATTTTCCCTTAAATCCAGACGATTTTCAAACAAGCAGTAAAGGACAGGTTGCTGGACTTGGCGGCGGTAATCTCAAAAAAATATTAAAAGAGCATGGCATTACACAACAATTATCCGCAGAAGGCGGGCGCACCAGTCGCGGAAGTATGGGGTTAATGATAAAGTACGTTGATTTTCTCAACGCATGGAACGAAGAAGAAACTGTTGATTTTTCAATCGTGGAAGAATTTTGGGCGGAACAAGTTAGAGAATATTTCAGAAATCAGCCGTTTGTTTTGACCGCCGATACTTCCAAAACTATTGGAGCAAACTTAGACGAACTATTTGAACAGGCTAAGAAACGTCAGAAACAAAATCCGGGAACGCAGTATTTGGGAACGGTTTTGCAGCACTTAGTAGCCGCGAAATTATGTCTTATTATGCCTGAAAATGCATTTGAGATTCATGGCGCTTCTGTTGCGGACGCGCCAACTGAACGAAGCGGCGATTTTGTTATAAACAACACGATTATCCATTGTACAACAATGCCCGGCGCTTTGCTGATTGAAAAATGCAAGGCGAACTTGCGCGGCGGATGCCATCCTGTCATCATTACAATTTTTGAGCGTGTACATACAGCATTAAATCTTGCGGAAGATGCGGGCCTTGCCGGGCGCGTTGAGGTTTGGGATATTCAGCAATTCCTTTCGTCCAATGTATATGAACATAGCCTTTTTGATGAAAGCAAGAGAAATTCTACGCTTTCAGATATTATTGGTCGTTATAACGAAATTGTTCTTGAGGCTGAAACTGATCCGAGCCTTCGCATTGAGTTTGAGGCGAGATGATTTATCATGGCGGATATTTTTAATAATGAAAAACGCTCTGAAATCATGCGAAAAGTTAAATCAAAAAAGAACAAATCAACAGAACTGCGATTGATAGACATATTTAAACAGAATGGTATTACTGGATGGAAGCGCAATTATCCGGTCAAAGGACATCCCGATTTTGTGTTTCTAAAAGAAAAAGTTGCAGTATTCGTAGACGGTTGCTTTTGGCATGGTCATGATTGCCGAAATACACGCCCGGCAGAAAATAAGGAATACTGGCAAAAGAAATGCGAACGTAATATGAAGCACGATAAAGATGTGACTGCCATGTTTGAGGCACGCGGATGGAAAGTTCTGCGTATTTGGGAATGCGAATTAAAAAAGAGAAACGAAACTATATTAGTCGAAAAAATTCAGTCAATATTGAGTCGTTCTTCTGAAAGGACACAACGATGACAATTAAAGCTGTTGATTTATTTTGCGGCGTAGGCGGGCTTACCTATGGTTTGCAAAAAGCGGGAATTCCAGTTGTAGCAGGAATTGATATTGATGATTCTTGCGAATACGCTTATACTCACAACAACAACTGCACATTTATTCATAAAAGCGTTGAAGATGTCACAGGAAAAGAAATACGCGCCCTTTTGCGAGGCGCTGACGTTAAAATACTCGTCGGATGTGCGCCATGTCAACCTTTTTCAAGCCATCAAAAAGATAAGCAAAACCGTTCTAAACATAAAGACTGGAAATTACTATACCAATTTGGGCGGTTGGTGGAAGAAACTCGTCCCCACATAGTATCAATGGAGAATGTGCCAGAATTAGAAAAAGAAAAAGTTTTTAAAGATTTTGTTTCCACGTTAGAAGGCTTGAATTATATTGTAAATTATCAAGTTGTAAATGTCGCAAATTATGGCGTACCGCAACGGAGAAAAAGGTTGATTTTGCTTGCGTCGCGTCGCAAAGAAATAAAACTTATTGATGCAACACATCAAAAACATCTGACAGTTAGAGACGCTATTGGTAGCTTACCGAGAATTTCCGCTGGAGAGGCAAATGAAAACGATAGGCTTCATATTTCGCCAGCACTCTCTCCTATCAATTTGGAACGAATACAACATTCCGTTCCCGGCGGTACATGGCGTGATTGGCCTGAACGTTTAGTATTAAACTGCCATAAAAAAGAAGGCGGAAAAACTTATGCATCAGTATATGGTAGAATGAAGTGGGATGATTTGTCTCCTACTATCACCACACAATTTATCGGTTATGGAACCGGACGTTTTGGACATCCAGAACAGGACAGGGCGATTACTTTACGGGAAGGCGCTATTTTACAGTCTTTTCCTCCTGATTATCAATTTTCGCCTAGCAATGTTGAAGTTCCGATAAGGAAAATAGCACGCCATATAGGAAATGCTGTTCCGCCTCGTTTGGGCGAAGTGATTGGAGAAAGTATAATTAGAAGTTTACCTAAAAAGAGACAAAAGAAAGCGACGATTGCAAATGAAAGAGAAAGAATACAAACTTAATATTGATCCCCGTATTTTGGAATTATTAGGTCCAAGCCTGTATACAAACATTTATTATGTGCTAGCTGAATTAATTGCTAATGCTTACGATGCAGATGCCCACAATGTATATATCATTGCTAACAAGGATGATATTACCGTTGAAGATGACGGCAAAGGAATGTCATATGCTGACGGCGATATCCAGAAATACCTTAATGTTGCCGCGGTTTCTAGAAATACCGATGCCGAATCTCTAACCCCTATGAAACGGAAGAAAATGGGGCGTAAAGGCGTAGGAAAACTAGCTGCCCTATCGGTTTCTGAGAACGTTCTTATAAAGACGATTTCAAATGGAGAAAAATCAGGGTTTGTATTATCTCGCCATATAAACGACAATAATTTACTTGTGCCGCTCACTGACGAGCAAATTTCTTTCGAAAGAGTATCTGGCAACGGTACTTCTGTCGTTATGCAGAATCCGCAGTACAAACTTCATAGTACATTAAAGGCAATTAAACGCAATTTACTTAAGATATTCCCGTTAGTAAATGAGAAGTTTAAAATTCACCTAATTCGGGGAACGGAAGCGGAAACCATTGAGAACTTTGATAAGGAAATGATTTCAGAACTCTCTACTCTAATTACTTTAGGGGATGAATTTACATATCTTAATGATTTTTCCAGACGCCATATGGAAATGAAATAGCAGAACTCCGCAAAAATAAACCTTTAGCAACAATGCCCATTAGTATGGATGACAAATCTGGTGTTGAACATACATATAACGTAGAAATCAAAGGATGGATAGGAACTTATACATCAACTCGCGGCAGAAAAGTAGAGTTAACGGATTTTCCTGATAATTTTATTTCTCTGTATGCCAACCAAAAAATGGGCGAATTTAATATACTTCCTGTTGTTGGACAAAATAAATTGAATGAAGTCTATGTCGTAGGTCAACTTCATGTTGATATTTTTGAACTGACGGAGTTACCCGATATGGCTCTAAGCAATCGTCAAGGATATAAAACGGATGATCCTCGCTATCAGGCGGTACTAGATTATGTTAGAAAAACTTTATTGCCTGATATCTTGAAAATGCGAGATTTGTTTGTGTCTTTGGGCAAAAAGAAAAAGAAGAAAAAAGCTAGAACAGCAACGTCAAAACGAAGCTTCATTTAAAAAGTCGGTAGATACTTTCAGAAAAAACACCGCTAAGAAAGCAGCTCAAAAAATTTCTTCTCGTTTAGGTATTAGTACAGAGCAAGCTGATGAAGTAGAGGCAATACTTTCTGATGAAATAAACACCAACAGTCCGGATATGGGGATTAAAAGCATTATTGATTCTCAAAAGAAGAAATTGCTAATTAGTCAGACATATCGAGACAAGGATTTGGCGGATATTATTTACAATATGTTGGTATTTAACAACGTACCGCCCGAAGATATAATTTATACAAACTGTGATGATGAAGTATCACGCATCCCAGAAGGCGACGTAGGAAAAAGTGGGATATACGACTATTTGCGAGATTTCTTTGTTGATAGTTATTCTACGCAAAAGATTTATGTTATTTTCGTTACAAGTCATAATACGAAAAGTTCATGGGGTGCATTGATGGAAGTTGGCGCAGCATGGATAACTCAAGTTGAGCATAAAATATTTAACATTTACGATTTTCGCCCCGAACATCCTTTAGACGATGAACAGCAATGGCATTCAAGTTCTAGAGATGATGACGGTAATCTTTATATGTCAAAATTGAGCGTAGACATTTTTGCTCAAAAAATCGAATATATATGCGATAAATTGGGCTATAAAAAAAGAACCCGTCAGGAAAACAAGGATCATTTGTCAACATTGGTAAAGGTTACACCTCGTTAAATATGAAAGCACGCCCCAATTTTACTAATCAGTAATTTGGGCGTGCTTTTAATATTATATAAGCGTGGCGTTGTTATGTCTGATGCGGTATCTTTAACTATGGGAAACTCCTTTCTCCCATTTCGAAATCGTCTGCCGCACCACATGCAGCTGCTCCGCCAGCGTTTCCTGGGAATATCCTTTTTTCTTTCGCAGTATTTTGATGTTATCACTCAGCATAACTGTGTCCTCCGCGTATTTGATGGGCCTATCATACGATAAAACTGGCGTTGCGGCAAGCAACAAAAAATAACACGGCAAATTAGGTTGTATTTATCCTAAGATTTATATATACTATAGAAAAAAGTCTTAAGGAGGTACCCAAAATGACTATCGACACAAAAACCTTAATTTCCATTTCCGAAGCAAATCAGAATTTTTCCAAAGTCGCCCGCCTGGTAGACGAATACGGTTCTGCTGTGATTCTGAAAAATAACATTCCAAGATATCTTGTCATCGACTTCAGCAAAGCCGAGCAGGAAACCACTGCATCCGAAGAGGATGTGTTAAGCATCTCAAAACGCCTGATGGAACAAAACAAAGAAGCATACGAGGTACTTGCTAAATGAAAAGACTGAGTAAAAAGCAAATTCTCATGCTGCATACTCAGTTGATTCAGCAAACTGGCGGAAGCGACGGAGTCAGAGATTACAATCTGCTGGACTCCGCTCTCGAAACGCCTTTCCAGTCCTTCGGCGGAGAAGACTTGTACCCCACCCTGCAGGCAAAAGCCGCAAGACTGGGCTATGGCCTGATCAAAAATCATTGTATGATTCTTTCCCCAGCAAATACTGATAAATATCCCTCTTCGTCACCCCACGATCCTTCGCCACGAGTTTCATCGCTTCTTTTCTTGCAATCCCCTGATCTTCATACCGTTTCATATGTTCTTCAATCGAAATCTCCTCAAACGCCGCCTTCGCCTCGTCCTCGATTTCTTTCTGGCTTCGGCCTTCAATCACAAGCACGCATTCCCCTTTCGGGTCTTCCTGTTCGTAGCGGGTGATGGCATCTTCAATCGTGGTCTGCCATGCCGTCTCGTGTTTCTTGGTCAGTTCCCGGCAGAGTGTCAGCCGCCGGTTGCCAAGCGTCTCCAGCAGCTCCCGCAGCGTTTTCAGCAGATGATGCGGCGCCTCGTATACGATCATCGTCCGCGTCTCGTTTTTCAGCCGTTCCAGCGCCAGTTTATGTTCTTTTTTATCCGGCGGAAGAAATGCTTCGAAGACAAATCTTCTCGTCGAAAGTCCCGACAGTGTCAGTGCCGTCACACACGCGCATGCGCCCGGCAGGCTTGTCACTTCGATGCCTGCCTCGTACGCCATCTTCACCAGCTCCTCACCCGGATCAGAAATTCCCGGTGTTCCGGCATCCGTGATCAGCGCGATATTCGTTCCCGCCAGCAGCTTCTGCACCAGCTCGCGGCCCTTGTCGTATTTGTTGTATTCATGGTAACTCGTCATCGGCGTATGAATCTCAAAATGGTTCAGCAGCTTAATGCTGTTTCTCGTATCCTCCGCCGCGATCAGATCGACCTCCTGCAGAATGCGGATTGCACGGAAGGTCATGTCCTCCAGATTTCCAATTGGTGTTGCACACAAATATAATTTTCCTGCCATGTTCTTATCTCCCGTCTCCATATAATTCCCGGATGTCCTTTGTATACACGCCCGGCATCTCATACACAATCAGCGGTTTCTCCACGGTAATTCTCGGATTCCCGCCTTTCATCGCCTCGATCAGCACCATGTTCGGCTCCTTGTCCACAAACGGATAAACGAGCTGCATCCTTTTTGGTTCCAGATGATATTTTTTCAGCGTCGAAAAAATCTCCGCCAGCCGGAACGGCCGGTGCACCAGATAGAACCGTCCTTTCGTCTTTAAAACCGCCGATGCCTCTTTCGCAATATCATCAAACGAGCACAGCACCTCATGCCGCGCAATCGTCTTCGCCTCAAGCGCATTCGTCAGCCCGTGCTGCCCCGTCATGTACGGCGGATTGCACGTTACCACATCAAACACTTCTTTTCCAAACTGCTGCGATGCCGTCTTCACATCTCCCTGGAAAATCTCAACATCATTTTCCAAATGATTGTACCGCACACTCCGCTGTGCCATCTCGGCACTGTACTCCTGAATTTCCAGCCCGGAAAAATGCTCGCCGTTTGTCTTCGCCTTCAGCAGAATCGGCACAATTCCCGATCCCGTGCAGAAATCCATCGCCCGCTCCCCGCGCTTCACCTTCGCGTAGGATGCCAGCAGCACCGCGTCAATGCCATAGCAGAAAAGGATGGATTCTGTATCATCCAGTAACCGTTCTGCAGATCATCGAGCCGCTCACCCGGCTTCAAAAATTCTTCTTTTCTATCCAATGAAAATCCCTCCTCCTGCTGACCGCCCAGCGCCGCATCACACAAAAAGAAGCGTCAGTTTTACCCGGCGCTTACTTTTTTCAAAATGCATTCCAAATCAATCTTATTCCGGCTATTTTGCCTCTTCCGAAGAAGCCTGCTCCCCGGAGCTGTTTCTGTCTTTTTTCTTCTCTTTGCCTTTTTCCTTCTTATGCTTCGGCTTGAACTTGAGCTCTTCCACCGGGCACTCCCGCATTTCCTTCTCATCGTTCACATCCACCAGCACTTTTACGAGCTGACGAAGCACATTCACACCGGAAACCTCACCTTTCATGCCGTCCGGCAGCGTTACGATATCGCCGACACCCGGCAGCTTGCGGTTCAGGTATTCATAGGTTTCCTGCTCGTTTTTCAGGCAACACATCAGTCGTCCGCAGACACCCGAAATCTTCGTCGGGTTCAGGGACAGGTTCTGCTCTTTTGCCATCTTGATCGAAACCGGTGCAAACTCGGACAGATACGTATGGCAGCAAAGCGGTCTGCCGCAGATGCCAATTCCGCCGAGGATCTTTGTCTCATCGCGGACACCGATCTGGCGAAGCTCGATTCTCGTCTTAAAGACAGCCGCCAGATCCTTTACCAGCTCACGGAAATCAATTCTTCCGTCGGCGGTAAAGTAAAACAGCATCTTGTTATTGTCAAACGTATACTCTGCATCGATCAGCTTCATCTCCAGGTTGTGCGCCCGGATCTTCTTCTGGCAGATTTCAAACGCTTCTTTTTCTTTCTTGCGGTTGCTCTCCTCCCGCGCATCATCCTTCGGCGTTGCAATGCGGATGACTTCTTTCAACGGCTGGATCACTTTGGAATCGTCAACTTCTTTTGGCCCCAGCACAACGAAACCATACTCTACGCCGCGCGCCGTCTCAACGATAACGTGGTCGCCCACGCAGATGTCCAGCTCTCTCGGCGAGAAATAATATACTTTTCCTACGTTTCGAAAACGTACTCCTATAATTGTTATCATGTTATCAGTTTTCCTTCATTGTCAGGAACATAAGCTCCATGGTTAAATCAAAATTAACATTCGCGTTCAGGCGGCTCTCGCCTTCTGAATCGCCTCTATAATCTTCTCCAGGCCTTCGTATGAGCTCTTATTTGCTCTCTCACGGATTCCATTCAGCTCCTGCTTGAACACAAGGGAATCGACCTCTTTTGTCGCCTTAAAGAGCAGAACATCGCGGAACCATAAAGAAAAGATATCGAAATAATCATCAATATTGTCTTTTTCGGCCGTCAGTTTTTTGATCGTCTCCACGATTTCATACAGCGGCATACTGTCGGCGTACTTTGCCATGCGGAGTGCACTTTCCAGCGTCTCCTCGTATTCCGGAGAACGGGCAATCCGCTCTGCTTTTCCGATATTTCCCTGCGCCAGGGACGCATCAACCTCTGCCTGGTAATCCGGCACATGCATTTCGTTCATCAGATAATCTTTCACAAGCTGGTCTCCCACTGGTTTTAAATTTAACTGCACGCAGCGTGACGAAATCGTCGGAAGCAGCGCATCCGGGTTGTCTGCCAGAAGCATGACAACTGCGTAGGCCGGCGGCTCCTCGATCGTCTTCAGCAGCGCGTTCTGCGCCTGAAGTGTCAGCTTCTGCGCCTCGTCGATGATATAAATCTTGTACGGACTGCTGTACGGCTTGATCATCACATCGTTAATGAGCTGCTCGCGGATTTCATCGATGCTGATGGTGTTCGGCTTTTCATGCTTCACATAAATGATATCCGGATGATTCTGGCTCTGTGCCTTTTTACAGGACGGGCATTCCATACAGGGCTCGACCCCGTGCTTCTCGCACTGAAGCGTCATCGCAAACAGTGAAGCCATCATTTTCTTTCCCGATCCACTCTCTCCGCCAAAAAGATAAGCATGAGATACTTTATTCATCGAAATGGCATTCTGTAAATGCGTTATGATTTCCTGATGTCCTACAACCTTCTGAAAACCCTGCATAAAATCACCCCCTGGAGTTCTTTTGTATTTCTTACTAATACTGCATTAAGTATATCACAACTTTTTCTGTTGTTCCACAAAATTCTGAATTTCGGAAAAACAGTCTTCCGGCGTAGAATTATTGGAAAATCTGCGGACAATTCCAGCTTCCGCAATTTTCTCCTCCGTAAAATCCTCACAGTCCGCCAGGAATCTCCGGCACATCTCCGCGTATTTCGGCTCTGTCTGTTTTCTTTCCCGTTCCAGTGCCCGCGAAAGCCGCAGCCCGTCGTCCACCTCGACATACAGCGGAACCATCGCCTGCTCCCCGAAGTATGCCTTTAATTTCAGATACGATTCCAGTGTCCCGATTCCGAGATAATCATGCTTCGCAAGATCAATCTGCCCGTCATCCGCCGTAAAATAATACCACGGCCCCTGCACCGTCGAATACATGCGCTCCTCGATAATCTTTCCGGCCTCCCGCAGTTCCGAAAGCCGTTTTTCATCCACAAAGAAATACTCTCTTCCGTCCTGCTCCCCGCTCCGGATCGGCCGTGTTGTATACAGGACAAACGGTTTTAAATCCAGCGCCGTCTCCTGGATCAGATTCTCATAAATATGATCTTTCCCTGACGCACTTTTTCCCATCAGATAGTAAATTTTTCCCATTTTATCTCTCCCCGAAACACAGATTCTTTATGCCTTAAACCGATATCCAACGCCCCAGATCGTCTCGATATACTGCGGCTTTGCCGTATTAAACTCAATCTTTTCACGGATCTTCTTGATATGCACCGTAACCGTCGCAATATCTCCGATCGACTCCATATCCCAGATCTCCCGGAACAGCTCCTCTTTTGTAAAGACGCGGTTCGGATTCTCCGCAAGGAAGGTCAGCAAATCGAATTCTTTTGTCGTAAACTGCTTCTCCTCGCCATTCACCCACACGCGGCGTGCCGTCTTGTCAATCTTGATGCCGCGGATCTCCACGATATCATTTTCCTTCTTGCCGCTTCCGACCAGACGTTCGTACCGTGCCAGATGTGCTTTCACGCGCGCAACCAGCTCACTTGGGGAAAACGGCTTTGTCATATAGTCATCCGCACCAAGGCCCAGTCCGCGGATTTTATCAATATCATCCTTCTTTGCAGAAACCATGATAATCGGAATATCCTTCTTTTCACGCACTTCGCGGCAGATCTCAAAGCCATCCACCTCCGGCAGCATCAGATCCAGGATCAGCAGATCAAAATCCTCCTTGATCGCCCGTACAAGACCGGTGTCTCCCTGGTTTTCAATCTCCACCTCAAAGCCCGAAAGCTCCAGATAATCTTTCTCCAGATCTGCAATGGATTCCTCATCCTCAACAATCAGTATTTTACTCATGAAACAGGTACCTCCTGATATTTTCTTAATACAAAGTACATCGTGGTGCCCACCCCTTCTTTGCTGGTGGCCCACACTTTTCCGCCGTGGTCTTCGAGAATTTTCTTCACAATCGAAAGGCCAATTCCGCTGCCGCCCCTCGTGCTGTTGCGGGACGCATCGGTGCGATAAAAGCGATCGAAAATCTTCGTCAGATCCTTCGTCGCAATTCCCTTTCCGTTATCCTCAATCTCCACCTGCACAAAATCTCCGACATCGCGCAGACGGATGTTGATGACCTTATGGCTCTTGTCCATATATTTGATGGAATTGCTTACAATATTATTGATGACACGCTTGATCTGCTCCGCATCCGCAATGACGACCGGGTCGTCCTCGAGGTAATTAAAGTATGTCAGATCCACATGCTGCGCGTCAAGTTCCAGATTCAGCTCCTCCACGCAGTCATCAAAGTAATCTGCGATGTGGATTTTTGAAAACGTATACGGAATACGGTTCGTGTCAATCTTGGAATAAAACGTCAGCTCATTAATCAGACGATCCATCTCATTTGCCTTATTGTAAATCGTGCGGATGTAACGGTCCATCTTCTCCGGCGTATTCGCCACACCGTCCATGATGCCCTCCACATATCCTTTGACCGCGGTAATCGGCGTTTTCAGGTCATGCGAAATGTTGCTGATCAGCTCTTTATTCTCTTTGTCGAACTCAACCTTTTCCTCCGCCGTCTCTTTCAGCCGGATGCGCATCTCCTCGAAGTCCTCGCAGAGATCATTGATCTCTGCCACACCACACGGCTCCACGGTAAAGTCAAGATTTCCGTCTTTGATGTTCTGCGTCGCCTTCTTCAGCTGTCCGAGCGGGCCGATCACACCGCGGTAAATCCAAAGGCTCAGGCCAAGGCTGGTGAACACCAGAATCAGAACCGTCACAACAGCAAGTTCTCTTGCCATACCCGTAATCTGCGGCGCAATCTGATCTGTCTTGGTTACGATAAACGCACTGCATTCTTTTCCGTCCACGTTCTCATAGTCCACCTGTTTGACCATCCACTGTTTTTCATTTCGGAAATAAACACCGCCTTGGGAATTGGCGCCTGGATCGCCGTATTTCGGCAGCTCATTTTCCAGTTCCTCCGACGACAGCTCTGCCGATCCGTTGTAAATGATGGTTCCGTTTTCACACACCGCAATAAACGACTGTTTTTTCTTCAGTCTCGCATTCAGAATGGCGAGATAATCCGTTTCTTCCAGCATCGAGGTATCCGATTTTGCGGTCTTCTCCACCTCGTCGTACTCTTCTGCTGTCATCGCATTCAAAAGCAGCGTATTGTTCGAAATGGTTCGATACGTTGCGTTTGCGAGACCATATTTTTCACCAATGCTCTTCGTCTTATACCCTACAAAAAAGTAAAACGTTAAGGCGCACATCACAATCGGAACCAGTATGATGATGAAAAAAGAAATGATGACTCTCGTCCGTAATTTCATGCTTTTTTTCTTTTTTCCATATAAAATTCACCTGTTTTCCAACACATATTTCGTATTTTCCGCGCCCGCAGGACAGAAAAAAATCCTCAGTACGCAGTCTAAATTTATTATAGCACAACGCCTGAGGATTTTTCATTAACTTAGATGAATCTTTCTAAACTTTCTATAAAACACAAGGTTCGTACGAACAACCGTGTTTTAAAGGTATTTTTTCAGGTCTTCTACCTTGTCCAGTTTCTCCCACGGCAGATCCAGATCGTTTCTTCCGAAGTGGCCGTAAGCGGAAGTCTGTTTGTAGATCGGACGGCGCAGATCCAGCATTTTGATGATTCCAGCCGGGCGAAGATCAAAGTTCTCGCGAACGATATCGGTCAGTTTGTTGTCGGAGAGTTTTCCTGTGCCGTAGCTGTCGATCATGATAGAGGTCGGATGAGCGACACCGATTGCGTAGGAAAGCTGGACCTCGCATTTGTCGGCAAGACCTGCTGCTACGATATTCTTTGCTACGTAACGTGCTGCATAAGCTGCAGAACGGTCTACCTTTGTACAGTCTTTTCCGGAGAAAGCTCCGCCGCCGTGACGAGCGTATCCGCCGTAGGTGTCTACGATGATCTTACGTCCGGTGAGGCCGGAATCTCCATGAGGTCCGCCGATTACAAAACGGCCGGTCGGGTTGATGAAGAACTTGGTGTGCTCATCTACCATGTCTGCCGGAATGATTTCGTCGAATACGTATTTTTTGATATCCTCATGAATCTGCTCCTGGGATACTTCCGGATCATGCTGAGTGGAAAGAACAACCGCATCAAGACGGAACGGTTTGCCGTTCTCATCGTACTCTACGGTTACCTGTGTTTTTCCGTCCGGACGCAGGTAACTTAAAGTACCGTCTTTGCGGACTTTGGTCAGCTGGCGAGCCAGTTTGTGTGCCATGTAGATCGGGTATGGCATGTACTCTTCGGTCTCGTTGGTTGCGAATCCGAACATCATTCCCTGATCTCCTGCTCCAATGGCATCGATCTCCTCATCGCTCATATTGTTCTCTTTTGCTTCGAGCGCTTTGTCTACACCCATAGCGATATCGGTGGACTGTTTGTCAATTGCAGTTACAACAGCGCAGGTATCTGCGTCAAATCCGTATTTTGCACGGTCGTAGCCGATTTCGCGAACGGTATCACGTACAACCTGCTGGAAATCAATGTGTGCGTTGGATGTAATCTCACCCATTACCATCACGTATCCTGTTGTAGTACAGGTTTCGCAAGCTACACGGCTCATCGGATCCTGCTCAAGCAGCGCATCCAGAATCGCGTCAGAAATGGCATCACAGATTTTGTCCGGATGTCCTTCGGTTACAGACTCAGAAGTAAACAGTCTTTTTTCCATTCTTTTTCTCCTTTTTTTTTCTTCTCTTCTCTTTTGCTTTTCGTTCGTGGGCTTTGGCTTTCCCTGAACATTTTTTTCGTAAAAAAAGATCCGCAATTTTTAGCGGACCTGAATAGTAATGTTCAAATCCCCTTATTGTTCGAAAATTTCGCTCAGGCTGGCACCTTCATGCAGACCAATCTGCCGGGGGTTGCCGTGGTTTCACAGATCCTATGTATCTCCACCACTCTGAATAAGAGAAAAGCAACTCAATTTTTGATTTTGTTTTTTGTTACTCTGATACACTATCGCAAAATACGCCATTCGTCAAGAGGAAATAAAAGGATTTGAGACATTTTCTTACTGTTGTCCCAAACATCCTTTCTTTTTTTCTGATTTTTCGGCTGTATCTTCTGTTATTTGTGAACAGATAAGAAACTCTCCAAAACAGAGAGTTTTCTTATCTGCTGTATCTTTTCTTCTACTCTTCTGCTTTCATCTCACGGACAATCTTCCGCAGCTTCAGAATCATGGACGGAGCAACAGAAAGCTCATCCACACCCATTCGTACAAACTGCTCCGTCAATGTCAGATCTGCACCGAGCTCCCCGCAGATTCCTGCCCATTTTCCGCATTTGTGTGCATTTTCCACCACCATGCGAATCATCCGAAGAACTGCTTCATGGTGTGGGTTGTAAAAATCATCCAGCTGCTCATTCTGACGGTCAATCGCCAGGGTATACTGAGTCAGGTCATTCGTTCCGATGCTGAAGAAATCCACCATTTCCGCCAGACGGTCGCTGATCATCACGCAGCCGGTGTCTCGATCATAATGCCCTGCTCCGGAATTTTATACTGCACTTCCTGTGCTTTCAGCTCTTCCTCTACCTCTGCAACAATTGCGTAGATTTTTTCTACCTCTTCTGTTGATGTGATCATCGGATACATGACAGAAAGGTTTCCGTAAACGGCTGCGCGGAACAATGCGCGAAGCTGCGCTTTAAAAATTTCCGGCTGTTTCAGACAAATCCGGATTGCACGGTACCCAAGCGCCGGATTTTCTTCTTTTCCAAGATTAAAGTATTCTACCTGCTTATCTGCCCCGATATCCAGCGTACGGATAATCACTTTTTTGCCTGCCATGGTCTGCACGGCCTGTTTATATGCCTGAAACTGTTCTTCCTCCGTTGGGAAATCATTTCTTCCAAGATAGAGAAATTCACTTCGGAAAAGTCCGATTCCGCCGGCATCATTTTCCATCACATAGCCAAGGTCACCAACACTGCCGATATTTGCATAGATGTTGATCTTACGGCCATCCGGTGTAATATTTTCTTTTCCTTTCAACTCCTCAAGAAGCTTCTGTTTTTCTGCTTCTTCCTGCATTCTTTTTTCGGTTTCCTTCTGCACATCCTCCTCCGGCTCAAAGATAACCTGACCTAAAAAACCGTCTACAACGGCCGTCATGCCTGTTTTCAGACCGTTTAAATCCATCGGGACGCCGATTAACGCCGGAATATTCATCATTCGCGCAAGAATCGCAGTATGAGAATTGGTAGATCCATGTACAGTCACAAACGCAAGTATTTTTTCTTGTCCATCTGTACAGTTTCACTCGGACTTAAATCGTCTGCCACTATAACAGATGGTTCCATAGAGCTCAGGTCGTTATCTCCCTCTCCGCTTAAATTGCGGACCAGAACGTTCGGAAATATCTTTACA
>ENA-OQDE01000157-OQDE01000157.1-human-gut-metagenome-genome-assembly--contig:-NODE-157-length-43857-cov-10.118065_pt1 | contig 43857 bp, 51 predicted proteins | sample MGYA00242768_ERZ504595 | MGnify/ENA primary metagenome ERZ504595 (study PRJEB26092, sample SAMD00036307) | human gut metagenome | host: Homo sapiens | study: EMG produced TPA metagenomics assembly of...
GTCCGCCGTACCCGAGTTGCGCGACTGGACGGTCGTGTTCCGCGGCGTCGCGCCGGTTGACGCGGCCAGCGGCGTGCGTGCATGGTCCGGCGAGGCTCCGGTCGAGGCGACGGTGGCGTACGACGAGGCGACCATGAGCCTGACCGTGTCCGTCACCGGCATCAGCTCGGCTGCCAGTCTGCGCATCGAGATTCCCGGCGGTCTGCGCATCGCCGACAATCCGGTCGAATCGGACGCGATGGACCTACTGCTGCACGCCCAGATGCTCTACCGCACCAAGGAGCTCGCGCTGCAGGCGGTCCACAAGCTCGGCATCGGCGCGATCGGCGCCCTGCGCACCATGAACCGTGGTCCGCGCTACGCCAACGATTTCTGGATCACCGACATGCCCGATGCGGTGGCCGGCGCGCTCGAAGAAATTTTGCTGCGCAGCTGAGCCCGGTTGCAGTTTTCTGCAACATCCGGGTGCGCCCCGTATGCGGCGATAAGTTCGGCATGGTTGCCGAAGAGCGTGGCATACCGGGTGCAGTGCGTGGGATGGCCTTCGCGATTGCACTCATCGTGCGGTCAGTGGAAAGGAACTTTTCATGCACAAGGTGAAACAGCACAAGGGCGTCGCGGTGGCCGCCGCAGTCTGCGCGGTCGCGATGGCGGCCTCGCTCGCGACCCACGCCGGCGCGGCCGGGGACCGGCGTTATTGACTGGCTGGCGTTATCGAGTGATTGGCGGTATCAATTAGCCGGCGTTATTGATGAGCCGGTGTTGTCGATTAGCCAGCGTTATCGACCGGCACTGAAGCATGCAGTACCCACTGCCCGCGTTTCTCCCGCACATCCCAATCCCCGTGCGCATGCAGCACACGCTCCCGATAGTACGCAAGCCCGGAATGCCGCCCCTCAAGCGTCGTGCCACCTTGACGTGGGCGGTCCGTCACATCAATGGTGACGCGGTCCTGAGCGGCGGAAACCAGCACCACGTAACGCTGCGTCGGATCGGCATACCTAGCGATATTGCCGAACAATTCCCGCAGAAAATCGGCGACAAACACTGTGTCTGAGTTATTCAGCGCATCGATGCCCCCAGCGACAATAACGTCGCCGACACACCCCATGCGCCGCAATCGCGCGCCGCCGCTGGCAAGTCTGATGGCAAGGCTGATGGCGCGCCCCAGTCACCCCTTGCAGTTTTCTGTATAAGTGGATTTTGGCTCCAAACGCACCACTCCGTCATCGCCGTCAGTCACTCCCACAAAAAACTTGAGCCAAACATACTCAACTTTTTGTGTTGAAATTGGGAATAGAACTTGCCAAATGGAAGTTGAGTGATGTAGGCTCAAGTTTGGAAGGTCCAAGAGACGACCAATCGGAACTTGGGCAAAGAACGTAAGAACAAACGAGTAATTAAGGAGCACACATTATGGCACGTGCAGTTGGTATCGATCTGGGAACCACGAATTCCTGCATCGCAACTCTTGAAGGTGGCGAGCCCACCGTTATCGTCAACGCTGAAGGCGCGCGCACCACGCCGTCTGTGGTGGCCTTCTCCAAGTCCGGCGAGATCCTCGTCGGCGAAGTGGCCAAGCGTCAGGCCGTGACCAACGTTGACCGCACTATTTCTTCCGTCAAGCGCCACATGGGCTCCGACTGGACGTCGACATCGACGGCAAGAAGTGGACCCCGCAGGAGATTTCCGCGCAGATCCTGATGAAGCTGAAGAGGGATGCTGAGGCCTACCTCGCGAGCCCGTCACCGACGCCGTCATCACCTGCCCGGCATACTTCAACGATGCCCAGCGTCAGGCCACCAAGGACGCCGGCAAGATCGCCGGCCTGAACGTCCTGCGTATCATCAACGAGCCGACCGCAGCCGCTCTGGCCTACGGCCTTGAGAAGGGCAAGGAAGACGAGCGCATCCTGGTCTTCGACCTCGGCGGCGGCACCTTCGATGTCTCCCTGCTGGAGATTGGCAAGGATGACGACGGCTTCTCCACCATTCAGGTTCAGGCCACCAACGGCGACAACCACCTCGGTGGTGACGACTGGGATCAGAAGATCATCGATTGGCTGGTTTCCGAAGTCAAGAACAAGTACGGCGTCGACCTGTCCAAGGACAAGATCGCGCTGCAGCGTCTGAAGGAAGCCGCTGAGCAGGCGAAGAAGGAGCTCTCCTCCTCCACCTCCACCAGCATCTCCATGCAGTACCTGGCCATGACCCCTGACGGCACCCCGGTGCACCTGGATGAGACTCTGACCCGTGCGCACTTCGAGGAAATGACCTCCGACCTGCTGGGTCGCTGCCGCACGCCGTTCAACAACGTGCTGCACGACGCCGGCATCTCCGTGAGCGACATCGACCACGTGGTGCTCGTCGGTGGTTCACTCGTATGCCCGCCGTCAAGGAACTCGTCAAGGAGCTCACCGGTGGTAAGGAAGCGAACCAGTCCGTGAACCCGGATGAGGTTGTGGCTGTCGGTGCCGCCGTGCAGTCCGGCGTCATCAAGGGCGACCGTAAGGACGTCCTGCTTATCGACGTGACCCCGCTGTCCCTCGGTATCGAGACCAAGGGTGGCATCATGACCAAGCTCATCGATCGCAACACCGCCATCCCGACCAAGCGCTCCGAGGTCTTCTCCACCGCTGAAGACAACCAGCCGTCCGTGCTGATTCAGGTCTACCAGGGTGAGCGTGAGTTCGCTCGCGACAACAAGCCGCTGGGCACCTTCGAGCTGACCGGCATCGCTCCGGCTCCGCGTGGCGTCCCGCAGATCGAGGTCACCTTCGACATCGACGCCAACGGCATCGTGCACGTGTCCGCTAAGGACAAGGGCACCGGCAAGGAGCAGTCCATGACCATCACCGGTGGTTCCGGCCTGCCGAAGGACGAGATCGACCGCATGGTCAAGGAAGCCGAAGCTCATGAGGCTGAGGACAAGAAGCGCAAGGAAGACGCCGAGACCCGCAACCAGGCCGAGGCCTTCGCCTACTCCACCGAGAAGCTCGTCAACGACAACAAGGACAAGCTCTCCGACGACATCGTCAAGGAAGTCACCGACAAGGTCAACGCTCTGAAGGAAGCCCTGAAGGGTGACGACACCGAGAAGGTCAAGACCGCTCAGACCGAGCTGATGACCGCCGCCCAGAAGATCGGCCAGGTCCTCTACGCCCAGCAGGGTGCCGAGGGTGCTGCCGCTGGTGCTGACGGTGCCGGCGCTTCCGCTGGCTCCGCCTCCGGTTCCGACGACGACACCGTCGAGGCCGAGGTCGTGGACGACGATGACGACAAGGACAACAAGTGATGTCCGAGTTCAACAAGGACGACTACCTGAACGACCTGCCGGATCCCTCAGATGCTGAGGCTGCGCTCAGGCCTCTTCAGGGGCTGACGCCTCCGCCGAGTCCGGCTCTGCGCAGGATTCGGCTGCCCAGGCTCCTTCCAATGAAGGAGCGACGCGGCTCCTGCCGCAGCTGAGGGAGAGAAGACTGGCGAAGGCCAGTCCGATTCCGCAGACACCCTCACCCCGCTCGGCAAGGCCAAGAAGGAAGCCGCAGACTACCTCGAAGCCCTGCAACGCGAACGTGCGGAGTTCATCAACTACCGCAATCGCACGCAGAAGGAGCAGGAGCGCTTCCGCCAGCACGGCATCATCGACGTGCTGACCGCGCTGCTGCCCGCCCTCGACGATATCGACCGCATTCGCGAACACAGCGAGATGGACGACTCGTTCAAGGCCGTCGCCACCAAGATTGACAAGCCTTCGAGAAGTTCGGTGTCGAGAAGTTCGGCGAAAAGGGCGAGGACTTCGACCCCACCAAGCATGACGCGATCCTGCACAAGCCGGACGCGGATGCCGAAAAGGAAACGGTTGACACCGTGGTCGAGGCCGGCTACCGCATCGGCGATCGCGTAATCCGCGCCGCCCGAGTAGTAGTAGCCTCCCCGCAAAACTGACGGTCAGCTCGCTGCAATGAGTTGATATTTACCTTGCTCCCCTCTCTGAGGGGAGCCAATCATAAAGACTTTTCTAGAAAGGAGACATGAATGGCTGAAAACGAATGGCTCAGCAAAGACTTCTACAAAGTCCTTGGTGTCTCCAAGGACGCTTCGGACGACGACATCAAGAAGGCGTACCGCAAGCTCGCCCGCAAATACCATCCTGACGTCAACAAGACCAAGGAAGCCGAGGAGAAGTTCAAGGACATCTCCGAAGCCTATGACGTGCTGAGCAAGAAGGAAGATCGCCAGAAGTACGACGCGATTCGTCAGTTCGGCATGGGCGGTGCCCGCTTCGCCGGCGGTTCCGGCGGCTTCGATGCTTCCGGTTTCTCCGACATCTTTGGTTCCATGTTCGGCCAGGGTGCCGGCGGCAATGGTTCGCGCATCCGCTTCTCCACTTCGGGCGGCGGCCCCAACAACATCAACGACATCTTCTCGATGTTCGGCGGTGCTGCAGGTCAGGGCGGCCAGCCGTATGGCGGCTACGGCCAATCGCCGTACGGCAATGCCGGCGGCTATGGCTATGAGGAGGCCCCGCGCCCCGAAAACGGCGAGGACCGCAACTCCAAGATCAGCCTGACCCTGCGTCAGGCGGTCAAGGGCGCTACCGTGTCCCTGTCCGTGGACGGCAAGAAGTTCAAGGCCCACGTGCCTGCGGGCGTCAAGGACGGACAGAAAATCAAGCTGGCCGGCAAGGGCAAGCTAGGCATCAACGGCGGCAAGGCCGGTGACCTGTACCTGCACGTCACCGTCAAGCCCGATGCCACATTCTCGATGCGCGGCCATGATATCGTCATGGACCTGCCCGTCACCGTGGGCCAGGCCGTGGCCGGTGGCAAGGTCGAGGCCAAGGATATCGACGGCAATCCCGTTACCTTCAAGGTGCCGGCAGGCTCCAGCTCCGGCGCGGAAGTCAAGCTCACGGGACTTGGCGTCCAGCGCAGCAACCAGCCGGGCGATCTGATCGGCCGTGTGCAGATCATGGTCCCCGCCAAGCCGGGTCTGGCCGTCAAGCACGCCGCCAAAGAATTCGACGAAAAAGCCGGCGACTATCTCAGCCTGTAATCAGGAGGTGAACAATGGCGCGGTTAGCCAACCAGATGAAGCAGTTATACGCGATGTGCGCAACCGCGCTCGTGATGGGCAGGGCCGATCTCGACGGAGCCGATGACGTCGGCTTCGACATCGAACTGCCCATCTTCACCGTCGGCCAGACCGCCGAGTTGGCCAACATTCACCCCCAGACTCTCCGTCAGTACGACCGCCTCGGTTTGGTTCGTCCGCAGCGCACCGATGGCGGCGCACGCCGCTACTGCCTGCGCGACATTGCCCGCCTGACCCGAGCTCAGCGCCTGAGCCAGGATGAGGCATCAACCTTTCCGGTATCGCGCGCATTTTGGTCCTCGAAGAAGAGAATCGCCAACTGCGCCGCGAAGTCAAACGCATGCAAACCGGCGACCAGGAGAGCGTTTTCGCCGCAGGCCGTGACGGCAATATCGTGGAGATACAACGCTCCAACCGCGCCCGCCTCTGGCGCAACGCCATCCGCCGCGAAACCCGCGAACTGCCCGGCCGCGATACTGCCGCCGATATCGCTGCCGGCGCCACCGGCGACTCCAACTACACTCCCGCCGACTCCAAGTCCATGGTCCTGTGGGGTTGGTGAGTCTGGCCGCATTGCTTCGATTCCTTCTCCATTCGTAAAACTGTTTGTTATCTCACATCGGGCAGCTGCCGAAAAGCACGAATCTTCTTGACGGAGATGTCAAGGTTTGTTACGGTGACGTGCGAAAACCGATTCGTAAGGGGTGCTTTAGGCTGAGACGGTATGTGCCGAACCCTTCGAACCTGTGAGCTAACACTCGCGTAGGGAATGCGACGGTTGAACTCCTCTGTTCGGCTCGGCATCCCATATGCGCGTTGAGAGAGAGGAAGCGTATGTCAATACGCAAGGAGCTGACCGCCCAGAACGTACTGCTGGGTTTCCAGCATGTGCTTGTTTCCAACGTCTGGCTTGATCCGGTGTTTGTGGCCGGAGCAATCGGCTTACCTATTGCCCTGTCGTCGAACATGATTAACGCCATCTTCATCGTCTCTGGTCTGGTTACTTTGGTTCAGGCCACTCGGCTGGTTCGCCTGCCGGTGGTGCAGGGGCCGTCAGCCGCGTTTGACGCGTTGATGATCGCGGCAGGTACGGCCGGCATGCTGGGGGCGGCGAGTTCGTCCATTCTCATCGCTTCGCTTGTGTTCCTGTTGCTGTGCCTGACCGGTGTGATAGAGCGGATGCGGTTCCTGTTCTCTCCGATGATTTCGGGCGTGGTCATCTTTATGGTCGGTGTCTCGCTGTCTGGATTCACGCTGAGCGAGTTTCTAGGCGGGGCTCCCGGCGACAAGACGTTCGCCGATCCGCACATCCTGACCGTGTCGATTCTGACCACGGCGATTGTGCTTGTCCTGTCGTTGCTCGGCAAGGGCCTGCTCAAGTCGTTCTCATTCCTCATCGCGCTCGTCGTCGGCACCGTGGTCGCCGCAGCGTTTGGCATGGTGGACTTCTCTCCTGTGGCATCCAAGGGATGGTTGGGCCTGCCGACCTTCCTGCCCTACGGTCCGTTCACATTTGACTGGAAGATCTTCATCCGTTCTTCATTGCCTACATGGTTGCCGTCATGGAAGCTCTCGGCGTCTATCAGGCGGCTTCTGAGATTCAGGCACGTCCCTCGAACGCAAGCAGGTGCGCTACGGTCTTGCCGGCGAGGCGGCCGGTTCAGCCATTTCCTCGCTGATTGGTGGATTCACCACCACCGCCTACCCGCAAAATGTCGGCCTGCTCAACCTGACCGGCGAAGGCAAGTTGCGCACGCGCACGCCTGTGATCATCGCCGCTGTGCTGTTGCTGATTCTGGGCTTCGTGCCAAAGGCGGGCGCGTTGCTGTCCGTCATTCCCTCGGCAGTCGTCGGAGGCATTTTCCTGCCGGCTGCGGCCAGCCTAATCGTGACCGGCCTGCGCGCCCTGCGCAAGGTCGCTGATGACGAGCGCCGTCAAACGGTCATCGGCATGTCTCTGTTGCTCGGCATCGCCCTGCCCAAGGCGCTCTCCGGCCTGACCGGCGGCGCAAGCGTGTTCTTTGGCAACAACATCATGGTCGGTGTATTCAGCGCCATCATTCTCAATGCGCTTTTCGTCGCTCTTCCGGATTTGGTGGCGAAGCATCGTGCGCCGGCGTCCGTGGATGTTCCAGCAGCCGATCCGGCGGATGGGACTGGCGCTGCGGCGTACGATGAACGATAATGCTGGTTGATATTGGATATTGACAGGAGCGATGCAATGACTGATGTGATGGATGACGCGCGTCGTATCAAGCGCGGGATTCTGGATTTTATCCATACCTATGGCTGTGAGCAGGCCCCGGAAGAGGCGTTTGGTGCGTTGGCGCGCGACGTGTTCATCTATCAGTACACGTATGATCTGCCGTACCGTCGTTACTGCGCGGCTAAACGCGTCACCCCCGCAACGCTCAAGGATTGGCGGGAGATTCCGCCGATGCCGGTGGACGGGTTCAAGCACCTTGACCTTTCGACCATACCGACCGAGCAGTGCGAAGCCGTATTCATGACGAGCGGAACCACGCATGGCGGCAAGATGCGTGGGCGCAACTTCCATCCCGATCTTGAGGTGTGGGATGAATCAATGATTGTGCCGTTCCGTCATTTCATCATGCCGGATCGAGAGCGTATCCGCATCGCCGTGATTTCGCCGGCATGGGACATGAACCAGAACTCCTCCCTGTCGCGCTACCTTACCAAGGCCGTGGAGTGCTGCGGCAGCGAAGGCAGCGGTGTGTTCTTCGACGAGCATGGACTCAAGTTCGATGAAATCATCGCCTTCCTTAACCGTGCGGTGTCTGACGGTGAACCGGTGATGCTGATGGGTGTCTCGTCGTCCTATCTGTATCTGTTCGATTACCTGCATGAGCATGATCTGACGTTCGCGCTGGCCCCCGATAGCCGGTTGTTCGACACTGGCGGCTTCAAGAGCACTAAGCGCGACATCACCGAAGACCAGATGCTTGATGAGCTGGAACAGACACTGGGGGTGCCGCGCCACCACTGCGTCAACATGTATGGCATGACCGAGTTGAGCTCGCAGATCTATGACCAAAATATTCTGTCGTGGTATACGGATGGCACCAGCAACTATCTCAAGGCGAACCCCGCCTGGGTGCGCACGGTCTTCCTCGATCCGGAAACGCTGACTCCCGTCAAGGATGGTGAGACCGGTGTGATAGCCCATTACGACCTTGCCAATTGGAATTCATGCATCGGTATTCTGACCGAGGACCTCGGCCATCGGACCCCGGACGGATTCCTGCTGCAGGGCAGGGCGAAGGGAGCCGAGGCTCGTGGGTGCTCAATCGCGGTAGACGAGGTCATCAGTGCCAACCGTTGATGAATCCGTGAGTCAGGCCATTGATGTCTTCCACCTGCCTCGGGAGTGGATGTTTCGGATTACGAAATCTATGAGGTCGCCACATCGGATGGGGTGAAGCGTTTGCGCTATCCGCGACTGGATGGCTCAAAGGTGACTTCCCTTGCCAAGCAGCTTGTCGATGTTCGCAACCGCACGCTTGCCGCGATGAGTGTCAACGATATTCTCGACATCGTGGCCGACGCGGCCCAACTATGGGCCGATCCGGATTTTGAGCTGCGGCGTCAGGCTGAACTGCTGATTCCCGCAATCACCGGATATGAGCCTGACATGGTGCGGATTGAGCTCAAACGGTATATGCGCCAGTTCAGGCGTCGTGAACTGCTCCGGTTCCTTGACTCCGAAATCGGTCAGCCGTCTATGCTCGACGAATTCCGGCCGAACAAGGCGGGGGGATACTCTAAATATGTGGGCCCAGCGCTCACCTATCAGGTGTTCTCCAGCAATGTGCCGGGGATTCCCGTGTGGAGCATGGCGATGACCCTGCTGGTCAAAGGCGCGATTCTTGGCAAATCTTCATTTTCCGAGCCGGTGATGCCTGCGTTCTTTGCTCGCAGCATTGCGATGGTCAATTCCGACCTCGCTGATGCCATTGCGGTGGTTCCATGGAAGGGCGGCTCGCAGCAGCTCGAGGATTCAGCCATCGATGCGGCCGATGCCGTGATTGTTTACGGTTCTTCGCAGACTACCAAATTGATTGCGGGCAAAGTCGCCGGGTCCAAGCCCTGTCTAGGTTACGGAGCAAAAGTCGGGTTGGCGTTCATTGGCCGAGAGGCTTTGCGTCCTGATACCTATGCCGATACCGTGCATCGTGTGGCTGTTGACATCGCCACATATGACCAGCAAAGCTGCCTGGCTCCGCAGACCGTGTTCGTGGAGACTGATGGAGCCCTCACCCCTCGTGAAGTGGCTCAGCTGCTCGGTGGCGAGCTTGAGAATCAGCAGCGCAAATATCCGCGCTCCGTATTGAGTGACGCCGAGAACGTGGCCATTCAGCGGGCGCGCACCGACGCTGAGATGAGAGCCTTGATGGGCGGGAAGGCCGCGGTGTTCGCCAGTGGCCATAGCACGGCATGGTCGGTGCTGTATCGAGAACTTGACGGTAGCGGTGCCGACGAGGATGTTGCTTCGCTGATGTCGCCGTTGAACCGCACCGTCAACGTGGTGGCGGTGCCAGATTTGTTGGACGCTGCCAGAAGACTGACTTCCTGCCGTGGCTGGCTGCAGAGCTGCGGTGTCGCTGTGGATTCAACCAGACTGTTTGGTCTTGCGGATACATTGGCCGAGGTCGGTGTGAATCGCATCTGTCCGCTCGGTGAGATGGATCGGGCGAAATCCGGCTGGCATCATGATGGGGGCTTCAACCTCATCGATCTGTTGCGCGCGGTGGATGTCGAACGCGGCAGCGACGCGTACAGCGATTCGTTCGATATGGATATGGAATAGGCCTGTGCTGTTGCGGGCAGCAGAGGCTGGTAGCAGGGCGAAAGGCAAGGGTAATGACAGAGCAAAGCGATATGGCACGGCGTCCAATGGTGAATCTGGATGGCAGAACAGCGATCATCACCGGTTCCGGCAAGGGCATAGGAGCGGCTGTGGCGAAATGCCTGGCATCGCACGGAGCCGCTGTCGTCATCAATTACGTACATGACGCCGCCAGCGCGCAGCGCACCGTTGAAGACATCCACTCGCTGGGAGGCTTGGCTATAGCTGTACAGGCGGATGTTTGCGATGAATCGCAATCTTCCAAGCTAGTGGGTACCGCTGTCGACTCATTCGGCGGCGTGGACATCTTAGTGAATAATGCTTTCGGACGCTTCTCCTTTGACCCGCGTCGCCGTTCCACTTTTGCTGGAGGCGATTGGATGAGTTTAGCGCACAGATCGAGGGATGCCTGCATGGTGCATATCTGATGTGCTCACATGTGGTGCCGCTGATGCGAGCCCAGACCTCCGGGCGTATCATCAACATCTCCAGCAATCTGGTCGATTCGCCCATCGTGCCCTACCATTCGTATATCACTGCCAAAGGCGGCTTGGTCGGCATGACCCGCTCTCTGGCCCAGGAGCTGGGCGGCTTCGGCATTACCGTTAATGCCATTGCCGCAGGTTTGACGGCCGGAACCGCATCCAGCGCAGCCACCACCGAGGATGTTCGTGAACGAATCATTGCCATGACGCCTCTTGGCCGCCTTGCCCGTCCCGATGACATCGCCGGAGGGGTCGCGTTGTTGGCGTCCGACATGGCCGGCTTCATTACCGGACAATGTCTGCACGTCGATGGTGGGCTGACCATGCGCTGAGGCGCAGGGGCGGTGTGCTGACGCGCTATGGTTGTCGCATCCGATTGGTGCAATGGAATGCAGCAAGAGTAAGGCGCCAATTGGCGTGCGGGCATGTGGACGGAGGTAACTATGCTGCTCAAAGCCGTGTTCTGGGATTTGGACGGTACTCTCATCGATTCTGAGCCGCTCTGGCATGACGGTGAGATTGAGATCGCGCACAACAATGGCGGCGAGTGGAACGAGGACCTCGGTTGGGAGTGCTCCGGCACTCCGGTACCACACGTGGCAGAGGTCATGATTGCGCATGGCTGCACATTGAGCGTTCCCGAAATCGACAAGCAGCTCAAGGATTATGTGTTCAAGCGGAGGTCGAACGTCTGCCGTGGATTCCTGGTGTGCAAGACGTGCTGCATTCGCTCAAGGAAGCCGACATCCCATCCATGCTGGTCACTACTTCGCCTCGCCGCATGGCCGAGAACATCATGAAGCAGGCTGATGGATTGCTTGCCGGCTACGTCTGCGGCGATGATCCGTACGAGCACAAGCCGAGCCCTGCCCCATATCTGGCCGCGGCTGAGAGACTCGGCATCGCGCCTGAAGACATGGTCAAGTGCGTGGTAATGGAAGATTCCTCATCCGGTCTGCGCTCCGGCGCCGCCTCGGGGGCCACACTGATTGCGCAGACTGGCTGGATTCGCACCGACACTTCCGGCCTTGGCCAGTTTGCCTCCATCGACTCGTATGAGGGCATCGATGCGGCCGCGCTGGACGCCTTTGTGCGGCAGCGTTTGGGGGAGTAGAAATTTCGTTTGTATTGCGGAGTTTGTGTGGGAAACCCCAGTCGACCTGATGTTATAGGCCGGCTGGTAGGGTATTTGACGGTTTGCATATAACTGTCTGGTTCATTGGGCTGGCAGCTCAATACAAGATTTAGGACTCATAGGAAACACATGGGCTTCGTTAATTTCATCATCGAACTGCTGAAGGATCCGCGTGCCGCGATTGCCGGTTGGATTGCCATGGGCGTGGCGCCGACCCTCGGATTCATCTTCCTCATCGTATTCATCGAAACGGGCGTGGTGTTCTTCCCGTTCCTGCCCGGTGATTCGCTGTTGTTCGCGGCCGGCGTGTTCGCAGCCCCGGATGCTGCGACCGGCAAGGCCGCGCTGCCGCTGTTCTGGTTGCTGCCGGTGGTTTGGTGCGCGCCGATTATCGGCGACCAGTGCAACTACTTCATCGGTCATTTCTTTGGCCGCCGTATTATCCAATCCGGCAAGGTGAAGGCGCTGACTCCTGAGCGACTGGCCAAAACCGAGGGCATGATTGAAAAGTGGGGCCCGCTGGCTGTGTTCCTAGGCCGCTTCTTCCCGTTCATTCGTACGTTCATGCCGTTCATTTCCGGTATTTCCGGTATGCGTTGGAGCCGTTTCACGCCGTTCTCAGTGCTCGGTGGCCTGTGCTGGTCCACGTTGTTCACGCTGCTGGGCTACTTCTTCGGCAACATTCCGGCCGTGCAGGATCACTTCGAACTGGTGATCGTGCTGATTCTGCTGGTTTCGCTCGCCCCGACCATCATCGGTCTGCTCAAGGCCAAGTTCGGCAAGAAGAAGCCGGCCAAGGTGACCGATGCTCAGTTGGACGTCATGGAAGACGGCATCAAGAACCTCGATAAGTAAGCAAGGAATGTAGATTACCGCATAAGGAATCGTCGTGAAAATGAAGGCCCTGACTGTGCATATGAGGTCAGGGCCTTTTCTGCATGAGATGGGCGTGAAACAACAGCGTGGTTATCCACATTTGTCGTGGACGACATGCCGGGGTGTGGATAACTCAGCAAGCTAGAACCACAATGGTCGATTCGTGTTGAGCATTGAACTCGGACACGTTTCAATCGGCTTATGAATAGCAACACCACACCCCGCGTGGCGCGTAGGATCACCTCGCCAGCGGTAGCACCTCCGGGCATTCCGCTGCCCACGGACGATGCGCCGATTCCAGCGCATCGCTACTACACTCCGCCGCCCAGGCGTTGGCTCATGCGAACGGCAGAGATCGGGCGAGGCTCCGGCACTCGCCCTAACTACAGACACCAGCTTCCATAACATTGTGACGATGACGTCAGGTCATGGAGGCGTGGGGTTGAGTGTCATGGCTTCCATGCTTGCATGGACATTGGCGAGACGTGAACACAGCTGCGCTCTCATAGACGCTGATTTCGTGGCCGGATGCCTTGACCTGCTGCTGGGTGTAGAACGAGAGCCGGGTTTACGATTCAGCCAAGTCGACGCACCCCTCGGCCGCATCGAGGGCGATGCGATGAACCATGAGCTGATGATGTGGGAGGGTGTGCGAGTACTTCCCTATGACCCTTGGAGCGCGCGCCAGCCTGACTGGTGGGAAGTTCAAGCGGCCATTCGAGCCTTGGCGGAAACGAACGACGTTGTCATCGTAGATGCCGGTCAGGGTGGACTCATTGAGACCGTACCCGATCTGCGCAGTGGCATGCAGGTGATTGCCGCGGAATTGTCGGTGATGGGGCTGGCCAGAGCCAAGTCGCACCGGTCCAGACTGGATTCATGGGGCTGTGAAGCGCCACATATCGTCGGCGTGGAACCACGTGGCGCTCCACGTGGGAGAGGCCACGTGGGTATTGGTGAGGCGCAGGACTATTTGACTGCCACGGTATTGGGGCCTGTCAAACCAAGTGTCAATCTGTGTGGAGACGTACTGGAAGGCCTCGGCATCAGATCGGTGACCAAAGGCAGCCGCAAAGCCGTGAGCTTGCTTGCCGATCTTGTCGAGCAGGCCATTCGCCCGGTTTCGGGAGCTTCTTGCAAGGACCGGTGATGCGGTATGGCTGCCGTAATCACTCGCTGATGAGCCCGGCGCAGTGCCCAGAACTGTGTTCTTCGGTCTATTGAATGATGTGGCATCCGACCCGCAGGTTACCGATCTGGCGGTGACCTGTGATGGCCGCGTTTGGGCGGACCGCGGCAACGGCATGCGAGAAACAGTATTGCGTGTGCCGTTTCGCTCGCCGCAAGTAGTTCGAGAATACGCCGTCCAACTGTGCGCGCAGCTTGGGCGCAGACTGGATGATGCCTGCCCGATAGCGGACGCCGCCAGTCCAGACGGCATCCGCGTGCATGCGGTGATTGCCCCATTGGTGCCACAAGGTGCCGCAATCTCCATACGGTTCCCTGACAGGACCATGGCATCGTTGCGACATCTGAGCCAATTAGGTGTATTCCCGGCTGCTTGGCTGCCGATGTTCGTGGGACTGGTGCGCAGACATGCCACAGTGCTGATTACCGGCGGAACAGGCGTGGGCAAGACCACCTTGCTCAAGGCGCTGCTGGCGCAATGCGATGTGAACGAGCGCATCGTCACCGTAGAGGAAGTTCGTGAACTGGGAGAACTGGGGCGTGGCGATCATGTGTCGTTGGTAACGCGCGAGGCGAATGTGGAGGGCGTCGGAGCCATAAGTCTGACGGACTTGGTCAAAGCGACGTTGCGAATGCGCCCCGACCGCGTGGTGCTGGGCGAATGCCGTGGCGCGGAAATCGTCGACCTATTGCGCGCGTTCAATTCTGGTCATCACGGTGGCATGACCACTGTGCATGCGGACGGCGTGAACCGAGTACCGTCCAGGCTGATTTCGCTTGGATTACTCGCCGGAGTCAGTCCACAGGCGTTGGCCATGCTGGCGGCAGGCGCTTTCGACGCGGTGGTGCATTTGGAGCGAGTGAACGGACAGCGGCGTATCACGCAGATCGGCGAACTGCGTGTAGCACATGGTGAACTGGCAGGAACACCGCTGGCGGTATGGAATGGCTGCCATCCTCCTCGGTATGCCGCCGAATGGGGGCACTTCATTGAACGATGGGGCATCGTTCCCGGGCCGAGTGGTGGTGGGTGATGATGTGGTGTGCTGTTCTGGTGGCGCTCGCCGTGCTGATATGGCCGGGGAACAAGTCCGGGAGGCTGTATCGGCTGGCTTACCGCGGGCGTGCGGTCGATTCCGCAGCATAAACGAACCTCGATATGCCGGCTCACCTCGCGTGGGCGTTGCGCAGGTGATTACGTCCGCCATCGCGCGATTGCGAGGTGGCGGCACATTGGTTGAAGCATTCGAGGAACAATCCAGCAGACGCTTCGCCACTCAGCGCATTACTGTGGAACGGCTCATAACGGTGTTCGAACAGCGGCGTCTGCCCGACGAATCACCAGCGCAGGTACTTGAAGCTGCACGCGGGGTCACCGCCGCAGCGGTTTTGAGCGATGAGCTCGGTTGCCAAGCAGTGCCATGTCTGGAAGCGGTATTGACTGCTTACCGGCAGATGAGGCTGATGCAGAACCTGCGATCGCAAGCATGTGCCGTTCCTAAAGCCACTGTGGGGCTGCTGAGCGCGCTTCCGGCCGTCACTGTGGCATTGGGCGAGCTTCTGGGAGCTAGACCATTGGCGTTCTTGCTTGGATCGCCACGCGGTGTGGTCTGCTTGGTATTAGGGGGATGTTGTTATGCTGCCGGCTTGGCATGGATGCGGGCATTGTTGAAAGGCAGCGGATTATGAGTACGGTGTGGGTACACGCCGCGGCAGGCTGTGCGGCGATCGCTAGTTGGCTGTATAAGGCTCCGTCTTGTCATGACAGCCGCTTGCCGGGCGAGGAACCGGCCGTAGCGCATGATTGCGGGTCGTCATGGACCATACTCATATTGCGTATGTCGCAGGTGTCCTTGCGTCAGGGCTCCTCGATTCCCCGGGCGCTTGACATGGTGGGCAAAGCCGTCGGCGGCGACTGCGGCGCTCGCATGAGCGAGGTCGGGAGATCCCTGACCAGAGGGGTTCCCTGGGCTGATGCGTGGCATGCCGCTATGGCTGTTCAGCATGAGGGTGCGCCAGCTGATAGTTCATCCGGAAAACGTACCAGCAGAACGCAACGAGATCTTGGCCTGCTGCAATCGGCTTTGGAATCGTCATGGACGCATGGCGATATGCCTGGCGTGCGCCTCGAATCCGCCATTGAACAGCTGGACCGTGACGAGCGTGCCGCCATCGAACGGAATGCCGCGAAGCTGTCGGTAAAGCTACTGATGCCTACAGGGCTATGTTTTCTGCCGGCATTCGTGCTGGTAGGAGTCATTCCGGCGATTGCGTCCTTCATGATGTGAATATAGGCGTGAACTGAGTGCGCTTAGGGTGAATCTTGTTGTATCGCTCGGTATTGCACTTGGCTGCGTTTGGTTATCCACATTGGTGGTGGACGACACGTCGGGGTGTGGATAACTCGGCAAGCTAGAACCACATACCCCGTTTTTCCTGGTGCATGAAGCGTTGATAGTCCACAGTGGTATGCACCCCGCGTCAACCCGGCGCGGGGGCCAACCACTCACACACGCATGGGGAAGGTGCGAAGCCACTGCGCAGCTTCCCCTCCTTACCGAAAGGAACGCCAATGAATACCCCTATCCCCGTCATCGTCGACGGGCAGGCCGGCATCTTTGCGCACAGCAAGGCTCGTGTGGCCACGCTGAACGCCAAGGCGAAAGAACGGCTATGCCTCATGGACGCACGCATCCGCACCCTCATGGCTGAGCCCGAAGAAGGCGCGGCCACTGCGGAATACGCAGTCGTACTCGTTGCGGCTACAGGCTTTGCGGCGGTGCTGGTCGCCATCCTGAAGTCGGATGCCATCAAGACGTTGCTGACCAACATCATCAAACAGGCTCTGAAAGTCGGGTGACAGCCATGAAGACCATGACATGCCGGTGGCGGCTCGCCAGACTGCCGCCAGACCTATGCACGGGGTCGGCCACCGCCGAATTCGCGATCGTATTGCCCAGCGTTATCGCCATCGCCGGGCTGATATTGGCAATAGGACGTGTGGTCATCGTTTCCATGGACTGTCAAAGTGCCGCGGCAGCGGCTGCACGCGAGTTTGTGGTTACCGGTGACGAATCATCCTCGCGCAGCATAGCTGCGGACGTTGCCGGGGGAGAGCCTCGCGTCATCATTGCCCACGACGGCCAATCGACGAGTGTGATGGTCGAATGTTCGGTATTGCCTGGTCCGCTGGATGTCACTCCAACGCGGGTTACCGGCAACGCTACGGCGATAAGCCAATAACTGGTCGGCTGGCTGGGCGGCCGCAACAGAAAGGAACTGCGGTGCAGGGAATGCGTTATGAGGAGGGATCGGGCACGATGGCCGGAGCCATGCTGGTTATGGTGGTGGGCATTGCGCTCGCGGTGGCGGCAAGTGTGGGCAACCTCATGATCTGCCAGAACCGAGCGCGTTCCCTCGCCGACCTTATCGCCTTTGACGCCGCGTATGCGCTGTGGCATGCGGATATCGGTGATCCATGTGCGCTCGCCGCCAACATGGCTGAAGCGAATGGTGTAGTTTTGGGCTCCTGCTCCGTGCGGGATGAAGACGTGTTGGTAACCATCAAGGTGGAAACCATGGTCCTGGTGGCATCATCCGTGGAGCGGATGGCTCGGGCCGGACCGGTGAGTTGTACGGAAGGAGACAATTATCACAATAATGGACCGTAAAGCACCGATACTCTGGCGGGCTTCTGGGCCTTTGGCTAAGGTGAGAGCATGAGCGAGAGTGAACGCAACGAGCGCCGTCGCGTGGTGGCCATGGTGGGCAACCCCACTTCCGATAAAGGCCGTGGCGCTAAGGTGGACGCGCAGGTATTGGGTCTGCTGGAGGAAGCCGGCCGTGCCCATAACTTCGACGTCATCGACATCACCGGCACGAGTTTCGACGATTCCCTGAACCAGGCGCGTGAACGCGCGCACGAGTACGACTATCTCGTAGTGGTCGGTGGCGACGGCATGATCGCACTTGGAGCGAACGCCGTGGGCTGCAGTGGCAAGCCGTTGGGCATCGTGGCCACGGGGTCGGGCAACGATTTCGCACGAGGACTGAAGCTGCCGGTCAACCGTATCGAAACCGCAGTGGAAGGTATCGTCGGTGCTATCGTGCGCGGATCACACATCGATGTGGACATGGGACGCGTGACCTCTTTGGACGGCGGCTATGCGTGGATCCCTCCACTGGCGAGGAGTACGAGTACCAGGAGAGCAAGTCCGCCGAGCATCCGATTGACCGGTACTATGCGGGCATGCTGTCCTGTGGTCTTGACGCGAGCATCAACGACCGTGCGAATCATTCGCATCTGCGACCGGCACCATGCGCTACTTTGCGGCGGTGCTGGTGGAGCTGACGCATATGAAGCGTTATGGTTACCACATCAAAGCCACATTGGCGGACGGTACCACGGATGAACGAGACATCATCACACCATTGCTGACGATTGCGAATTCGAGGCATATCGGTGGCGGCATTGAGGTCTCGCCGTACTCCTGCTTCTCCGATGGATTGTTGGACCTAGTGTGGATGGACCACGTGCCGAACTTCGGCGAATGCGCGGTGGCCATTTCGAATGCCTATAACGGCAAGCTACTTGCTTCAAAGGTGTTCGGCTGGAAACGTATCCGTGAAATCGAAGTCACGCGGGCAGCGGAAGGCGACGAGCCACCGGTGCTGATGGCGGACGGCGAATATATCGGGCATTTGCCATTTAGGGTAGTGGCCGAGGACTGCGCGTTGCGCGTGCTAGTGCCGCCGGCCGTAGCCGCCCGTGAGGTGGATTCCCGACAGGAAGTGCTCGACGTCATTGCCCGAGATGGTCGCGATCCCGTGACCGGCCAGTTCGCGTGACCCGATTATATTGGCTCCCCTCATTAGGCTGAGCCGTAAAGCAAACAGCCCAGTGGGCTGTTTGTAGGCGAGGGTTCGACGATAGTCGAACCAGAAGAAAGTCAGCCGTAGGCTGTCCGCAATTGCGGACGAGCTGGCCGCGAAGCGGACTGAGGGGAGTGCGGGAGAGCGGTACCAGAGCCAATGCCCGTCAGACCTCAGACGACATAGCTTTCGATATGCAGCGTCTGCGCCATGACCTCTTTGATGGTTCGGTCGCTGATGTTCGGATGCGAGCGAATCAGTGAGATAAGCCCCACAATCAGTGTGAAGAACGTCTCATGGACGTTGGTGATTGGCAGGCCATGCATCTGCTCGAAATCACGTACGGTGGTCTGGGCAATGTAGTCGGCAATACGGTCCGCCGCGCGGTCAATGAACTTGATATACAGTTCGGCGTTGCGTCTTGGATCATACGGTTTGAGAAGGGGCTCTCGTCGGCGATCAGGGAGCGGAGTACATGCACGATGTCGTCTAATGCCTTGTTCACGTTGCCTGTTTCGCGCGCTTGGTTCCACTGCTTCAACGTGGTGAGGATTTCGTCGATGACGTTATCGAGTACTGCGTCAGCTACGGCTTCCTTGTCTTCGAAGTAGTGGTAGAACAGCGAACGCGTCATACCGACTTCGCTTGCGATGTCGGAAACGGTGATTTTGGAGAAGCCTTTTTCCAGACACACCTTGCGCGCGGCTTGCACGATGGCGTCGCGCCGGGCATCGCCGCGGGTGGGGCGTTTCTCGTCGAGGATATCGCTCATGGGTGCCTCCTGACCACAACCGTTATTGACACTATGTTAATACAAAGAAAGCGGTTAATAACAATAAAAATGCGGTAACCGTTGTCAGGTGAATGTCGTTGGAATATAAAGAGTTTTCCCGATTCGGCAACTATGAGCCCGGTTTATCTTGACTTTTTATCGGTTAATTCTGAGGGCAAAGGTAGGTTAGTAGCTATGGCACTTGCACTGTATCGTCGCTATCGTCCGGACACCTTCGAAGGGGTCATCGGCCAGGACCAAGTCACGGTCCCGCTGATGCGCGCCTTGGACGAGGGCAAGCTCACACATGCCTATCTGTTCTCAGGGCCGCGAGGCTGCGGCAAAACCAGCTCCGCGCGTATCCTGCCCGTTGCGTCAACTGTGCCAAAGGGCCGACTTCCCACCCTGCGGCGAATGCGAAAGCTGCAAGGACCTGGCCACCGGCGGTCCGGGTTCCATCGACGTGGTCGAAATCGATGCGGCCTCGCACAACGGTGTGGATGATGCTCGAGAATTGCGAGAACGCGCTGGGTTCGCCCCTGCGCGCGACCGCTATAAGATTTTCATTCTCGATGAGGCCCACATGGTCACGCAGCAGGGCTTCAATGCGCTGCTTAAAATCGTTGAAGAGCCGCCTGAACATGTGATGTTCATCTTCGCCACCACCGAACCAGACAAGGTGATCGGCACCATCCGTTCGCGCACCCACCACTATCCGTTCCGTCTGGTGCCGCAGGAAGTCATGGGTCCCTACCTGGAGACGATCTGCGACAAGGAAGGCATCAAGCCCGAGCCCGGTGTGCTGAAACTGGCGATGCGCGCCGGTGGCGGCTCCATGCGAGATACCCTGTCCGTGCTTGACCAGCTGATGGTTGGTTCGGTCGAAGGCGTTATCACCCATGATGCCGCTGTAGCCCTGCTCGGCTTCACGCCGGAGGCACTGATCGGCGAGGCCGTGGATGCGGTAATCGATCACAACGGCGAAGCCCTGTACGGCGTTATCCAGAAAGTCGTGGTCGGCGGATTCGATCCGAGACGATTCGTCGAAGACCTACTGGCTCGTGTGCGTGATCTGCTGGTGCTTGCGTTGGCCGGGGACCGTGCGGAATCCGTGCTGTCCGACACGGCTGAGGCCGAGGATATGGACGATCTGCACCGCCAAGCCAAGGCGCTGGGACTGGGCGCACTGACCGCAATGGCAGACATCATCAACACTACGTTGGGTGCCATGACCGGAGCCATTTCTCCGCGTATGCGCTTGGAACTGCTGGCCGCGCGATTGTTGGCCGGCAGTGAATCAGGCTTTGCAACAGCCGCTCCCGCGCCAGCTTCTTCTGGTATGCCGCCTGCGGCTGCTTCTTCGACTTCGACTACGTCAGCCGCTTCCGGTACGGGTGCCAGTGGTTTTGCCGGCGCATCGCGGGGCGGGTTTGCCGGAGCCTCACATGGCGGATTCTCCGGTGCTGCACGCAACCAGCAAGCAGCCGCGCCTCAGAGCACCGCTTCCATGAATCTGTTGGAGGCAACGGCCCTGTCAACGGCCCGGTCAGCGACCGACCCGCGGGCTCTCTGTCTGTGCAACCTGCTGTAGCAACTGCTGCTGCCGGTGCCGCTCCTGCCGCCAATGCCGGGTGGGGCGCGCCCGCCGCGTCGCCGGCCGTCCCGGCTCAACCGGTGACCTCGCCTGCGGCATCGGATAATCGGTCCATCGACGAGAAGTGGGATGCAGCCGTCGCCGCTTTGCCGGAAACCATTCGTGAATATGTGTCACGAGACAAGGTGCCGACCGTAAAATTCGGCCCCAACCGTAAGGGTCTGCCTTGCTTGTCGATGACGTTCGACAAGTCGCTGAGCCAGCACGCTTTCGCCTTGGCCGTGGATAACAGCGGTAAGAAGGCGGCGGCCGTGGTGATGGATGCCGTGCGCAACGAGTTCGGCGCCAATGCGGTTATTGCACCTTCTGCGGTCGCGGCGAATGGCGAGCGAGTCGAATCCGTCAAACGTATGAGCCGGAGCAATTGGCCAAGGTCAAGCAGCAGATTGCCATGGCCAAGGCTGGATTGGCCGCGTCGAGTTTGGGCGCGAGCCTGGGCATTCATATGGGGAGCGAGACGAAAGCTCCGAAGCCGACTGCAACAGGCCAAGCCGAGGACGCAGACGACAGCCATCGAGCCGGACAATCCAGTGCATCCACGGCAGCGAAGAACTGGAGTGACGATGACCCTTGGGCCAAGCCGGCCGTAAGCAACGCTTCGCCGCAATCTGCAGACGGGTTCGCACCTAACGAGCCCGCTGCTACGCCTGCGCCCGAAGAGCATCACAAGAAGCATGTTGCGGTTCCGGACATCAGTGACGGTGTTGATCCGTGGGCCGCTCCGGCTGCTCCTGTTGCACCCACTGCGTCCGTTGCGTCCGCTGGACCCACTGGACAGTCCACTGGGCAGCCAGCCACCGCATCTTCCGTTACGGCAGTTGCCGGCGCGAGCGACGATCCATGGAATCAGACGCAGTCTCAGGCCGCGGTCTCACCGGCGTCGCAACCGGCCGAAGCCGACCCGTGGAACCAGCCATATCAGCAGTCTCCTCACGATGATCCGTGGAATCAACCGCAGGGGAACCATGCTCAGGCGGCTCCGCAGCAGGAGACGACCCGTGGAATCAGCCTCAGTCCCAGACTCCGGCTTCTTCGGTTCCTCAGACAGTGTCGGGCAATATGTCGGGCGATGACCCGTGGAACCAGCCCCAATCGGTTCCGCAGCCGGCTGCCGGCGATGACCCGTGGAATCAACCGCAGGCAGTTCCACAATCGGCTCCGCAGGCCACCCCGCACGGTGACCCGTGGAATCAACCGCAACCCGCACAGCCGACCCCGAATGCCGACCCGTGGAATAGCCAGCCCCAGCCCCAGCCGAAACCACAACCGCAAGTCGCGGCCGAGGATGACGAATACTCGATGAGCGACCAGTCGCTCGGCGAGGCGACGGCCATGAATCTCGACGATCTGAAAAAGCTATTCGAGGTCAAAAAAGTCGAGCAATTCGCGGCAGATGATCCGAAGAACCCCAAGAACATCCAGCCTGCCAAGAAGCACTCGGATGAATAATGAGGACGAATAGCGAGGAATACCCATGGCACTTGCTTATGACGGCGCAATACAACGACTGATCGACGCTTTCGGGCGGCTGCCCGGCATCGGGCCGAAGGGCGCGCAGCGTATCGCCTTCTACATGCTGTCCGCGCCCGAAGATGAAGCGCGCGATTTGGCCGAGGCCATCGAAGAGGTCAAGGCCAAGATCCGCTTCTGTGATATTTGCGGCAACGTGTGCGAATCCAGCCCCTGCCCGGTATGCGCCGACCCGAGACGCGACCGTTCGGTGATCTGCGTGGTCGAAGAGCCCAAGGATGTGATGAGCATCGAGCGCACGCGCGAATACCACGGCCTATACCATGTGCTCGGCGGCGCAATCAACCCAATGGCCAACGTTGGCCCTGCCGACCTGCGTATTCCCGGTCTGCTCAAACGCTTAGAAGGCGATGAGGTCAAGGAAGTGATTATGGCGCTCGACCCGAATATTGAAGGCGAGGCCACCACCAGCTACTTGACCCAGCTATTGCGACCCGTAGGTGTCAAGGTCACCCGACTTGCCAGCGGCCTGCCGGTGGGCTCCGACTTGGAGTATGCCGACGAAATCACGCTGGGCAGGGCACTGGCCGGTCGGCGCGAGGCCTAAGCCAGCGTATCATTGGCGCTTTCGCCCTTGCGGCGCATCCACGGCCAGAATGCGCCGTGGCGGATGATGCGCGCGGCCTTGTGGCGTCGTGCCAACCAGATAATGAACAGTCCTGCGCCAGTATGCCTAGACCAACACCAAGGGCGATATTGCGCGCGTCAAGCACGTCATTCGGCTCGGGGGCCGGCATCGGAATCGCCACGCGGTGCCCGGAGATAAGCAGTCGGTGCGTGTTCACGCCGTATGGCGTACAGGTCATCAAAGTGACGCGATCCTCACCCGGCACGATTTTGAGCTTCGACGTGTCATCCGGCAAAATCACCGAAATGCGGTCCACTTTGTAGCCCAAAGTTTCGCCCATGACTTCGATGTAGAAGAAGTCGCCCTCTTTCACCTCGTCCAAACGGGTGAACATCAGCGCTTCAACCAACCCGCGGTGCCCGGTAATGACCGAATGGGTGGATTTACCTCCCACCGGCAGCGACGTGCCGTACAAGTGGCCGGCACCAGAAGCCAGTGCTTCCTCGGAAGTGCCGTGATAAAACGGCAGATTGATGGACTGCTTGGGCACCTTGATTGTGCCCATCACGCCGTTGCCGGTATTAAGCAGTGACTGGTATTCCTTGTCTTTCTTTGAGGCGGAATCCTCGCCGCTGGCTTGGGATCCTCCTTGAGCGGCGGCGAACGGATCGACGGCTTCACCCAAGATAGGCTGGCCGGATTCAGCGAGCTTCTTGTTGTATGCGCGGGCCGCCGTGAGCTTGTCTTCCGCCTGCGGGTAAGGCCAGCCAGCTACTTCTTTGGCCGTGGTGGCTGTGGTGGCGGCCAAGTTGCGGTCGGACTCGAATTGCAACGCTAGCGGGAAGCAGGCCACGGCGATTGCGGCGATCAGCAGCACAATGGTGATGATGCGCATCGCCCACAGGTTGCGTTGCAGGCGTCGGCGCTCGGCCACGAGATCGCTGATATCGATGACTTCGTCAAATGGTGTTGGAACGAATGCTGCGGGCTCGGGCCGCGCTGAGGAAACGTTGTCATTTGCAGATGCGTCATCCGGCATGGCCGCGTTGTTTTCCCACATTTTCTGTGAGGCACGCTTACTCGTCGAACGTCGATGCAGCAATGCCATAGTCGCCTGTTCCTTCGCTTGATCTGCTCATGATTTGCTTATACAAGACGGCCGGGTCCGTCTTAGTCGTGCATGGCATAGGTGCTGTCGCAAATGGCAACACCGCACGCGCCACACTGCGAAACGTTACTCCGCACCAAGCCTTTCATGCAACATGCCGACGGGGCCATATAGGGGCAATGTAGGGGGCATAAGAAGTCTGAAAATGCGATACGAACAACGTTGCTACGGCTGTCAGTGATGCGGCTTACTTCGGACAAGCCGTTGAGATGCAAGGGGCTGCAAAGGATTGCAAAGTATGGCAACATGATAAGTCGCGGCGTCGGCAATATTTGGCAGAGCTTTCAAATAGGGGGGTATGAATGCATAAAGAGGGAATATGTTACCCCGATAAAAAGAGGCGCTATTGCTGTTTTCGTGGATGTCGGTTCGTCGTCGAGCCGTTGGTTTCGTAGGCGTGAGGGGCGTTCCCGCGTATTCTGTTTTCCGACCAAAGAAATGAATCGCGAAGAACGCCTGAGCAAAAGCTCATTCACCAGATTGCCGAACGTCAAAGGCACGGTTGCAGAGGATGCGCGGATCACGGGTTCGCCGCTGCGTTCCGAATTGGCTAGTGTGCTCAGAGAAAAGATGGCACTGTCTGGGCATCTCATCTTTTTAGGTCAAGGAAAAGGGTCTGGCGATAGGCGGTGATGACGCCCATCGTGTTGGTGGCACTGTTGCTGCAAAAAGGAAAAGTCTAGTTCGTAATCTAGTGTCCAACTTCCCTAATAGGAATGGTCCAACTTCCGCAACGAAAATGGTCCAACTTCCACAATTAGAATGGTCCAACTTCCGCAATAGAGTGATTTATAGGTTGATGTTTCGACGGTTTGCGGGAGGGCACATATGGCAGGGGAGAGCTCGGAGATTCAACGTGGCGAGTACCTTCCTCGAGTGGCTGATGGGTTGCTGACTCAGGCATTGCAGTCTTCTGGTGCCGTTCAGATTAAAGGTCCAAAATGGTGTGGCAAGACTGCAACGGCAGAAAGGCAGTCGGCGAGTCAGGTCTTCATGCAGGACCCGGATCGCAGTGCTACGCTGTTGGCCTTGGCTGATACAAAGCTTCTCTCATCCTGCGAGGTGAGGAGCCGAGACTCATTGATGAATGGCAGATGGCCCCGCAATTGTGGGACGCGGTGCGTTTCGCCATTGATCGAGGGCGCGGTCGTGGCCGATTCATCCTAACTGGATCGGCGACTCCTCAACAGGAACCAGCTCATTCCGGAGTGGGAAGAATTGCCCGATTAACCATGCGTACCATGTCCTTATTTGAATCGCAGGAATCGACGGGCGTTGTTTCGTTGGGAGAGTTGTTCGATGGCAACCATGATGTTTCGGGTTTCTCCGATTTCGATATTGAAAACACCGCGTTTGCGCTATGCCGCGGTGGCTGGCCTGAAGCAGTAGTCGAATCTCGAGTAAATGTTGCCTTGCGCATGGCCGCGGATTATGTCGAAGAACTACTTGATTCTGACATCAATCGTATGGATGGCATAAAGCGCAATAAAACTTGGATGCGTCTGATTATGCGCTCGTATGCGCGCAATATTTCTTCTCAGGCGTCGCAATCCACTATCGCGGCGGATATGCAGGGTGAACCGCCTTCGGAAGGTACACTCTCTGATTATTTAGATGCATTGTCGCGAGCTTGCGTGACTGAAGATCTTCCAGCTTGGAACCCTCGTTTACGTTCTAAGACTGCAGTGAGAACGAGCCCAACCAGACACTTCAGCGACCCGTCGATAGCTTGTGCGGTACTGCACGCGACCCCGGAGAAACTCCTTAATGATTTCGAGACCTTTGGCTTGCTGTTTGAGTCCATGTGTATTCGCGATCTGCGTGTGTATGCTGATGCGCTTGGCGGAGATGTGTTCCATTATCGGGATAAGACGGGATTGGAATCTGATGCGGTCATTGGCCTGCATGATGGACGATGGGCTCTCATTGAGGTCAAGCTCGGAGAAAAGCAGGTTGATATTGCGGCGGCCCATTTGAAAAAGTTGGCTGACAGAATTGATCAAGATCACGAAGGCCGTCCGTCATTCTTGATGGTGCTGACCGCTACGGCTGCCGCTTATCGCCGGGACGATGGGGTATTGGTAGTGCCGTTGGCCACGCTTGCTCCGTGAACTCGTATCGTGCGTTTGACGCATCGTTCCCAACACAAAAGGAAAAGGCCCGGGCTGCGGGACCGGGCCTTGAAAAGGAGAGAGGAAGAAGAAGGTATTCAGTTATGGGGTTCTGCGGAAACCTCGCCGGTTTGCTTTCGTTTGCCGGTAATTGATAGTTAACCGCTCGAATCTCAAAGGATGGATGCGGCCGCCTCAAAGAATCGCCGGTGAAAACTTGAATATTTGCTGAACAACGTAGGCCATGCCCGTGTCCACATGTCGGCGCGGGGTCGCGGGGTAAACGCGGCAACCTTTATAATCGTTGCGTTTGCGTAGAATATCGAGCAAACTCCCCTAAGAGAAGAACAAAGGACAGCAGTGGCTCTCATCGTGCAGAAGTACGGCGGTTCGTCGGTCGCCGATACCGAATCGATCAAACGTGTGGCCAAGCGCGTTGTTGAGACGGAAAAGAAGGGTAACAAGGTGGCCGTGGTGGTCTCCGCCATGGGCGACACCACCGATGACCTTATCGATCAGGCGCTGAGCATCGACTCCAACCCGCCCGAGCGCGAGATGGACATGCTGATGACCGCAGGCGAGCGAATTTCCATGAGCCTGCTGGCCATGGCCATTCACGCCGAAGGCAGCCGTGCCCACTCCTTCACCGGTCAGCAGGCCGGCTTCTTCACCGACGCCCGTTACGGCGCGGCCCACATCAAGGCCGTGAGACCGGACCGCGTGAAGAACGCGCTCTCATTGGGAGACATCGCCATCGTTGCCGGCTTCCAGGGCATCAACGCCAAGGGTGACGCCACCACGCTCGGCCGCGGTGGTTCGGATACCTCCGCAGTGGCGCTTGCCGTGGCGCTCGGTGCCGATATCTGCGAGATCTACACCGACGTGGACGGCATCTTCACCGCCGACCCGCGTATCGTGCCTTCCGCCCGCCGCATTCCGTCCATCGATTACGAGTCCATTCTGGAGATGGCGTCCTGCGGCTCCAAGGTGCTGGCACTGCGCTGTGTGGAATACGCTCAGCGTTTCAACATGCCGCTGCACGTGCGTTCCTCGTTCTCCCGTCGCCCCGGCACATTGGTGGTGCCCGACGGCATTGACCCGCGTACGCTGCCGAACCTCGACTGAGCGCGGCTACGGCGAACGATAATCGTAAGTAATTTCAAGCAAGACAAGGCAAGACATGACTGAAGAAGAAGCGAAATCTATGGGCGACCTGTTCCCTGACCTGGGCCCCGAGCACCGGTGATTTCCGGCATTGCCCACGATCGTTCCGAGGCGCTGGCCACCGTGCGTGGCGTGCCGAACGAGCCGGGTATGGCCGCCAAGGTGTTCACCGAGCTGGCCACCGCCGGCGTGAACGTGGACATGATCGTGCAGGCCGGCGCATCCGTCGGCACTGCGGACATCTCCTTCACCGTGCCCGAATCGGCCGTCAAGCAGGTTCAGAACACACTGCTCGACAAGCAGGAAGTGCTGGGCTACCACTCCTTCGATGTGGACACCAACGTGGGCAAGGTGGCCGTGGTGGGCGTTGGCATGAAGACCCATGCCGGTCTGGCCGCCAAGTTCTTCCAGGCCCTGAGCGATGAGGGCATCAACGTGCTGATGATTTCTACCTCCGAGATTCGTATCGCCGCGCTCGTGCCGCTCGATCAGCTCAACGACGCGTCAAGGCGCTGCACACCGCATACGGTCTCGATGCCGATCAAATCGAAGCCGTGGTGTACGGCGGTACTGGCCGCTGAGCCACTGAGCCGCGTTTTTGCGGTATATACGACGAAAGCCCTCCTTGCGGAGGGCTTTCTCAGTTTCGGACTCAGTTTCAACTACTTCTTGGTGATGTAGCCGAGAGCCTTGAGCATTTCGGCGCATTCAAGGGCACCGCCGGCTGCACCACGCAGGGTGTTGTGGGCCAGACCCACGAACTTCCAATCGAAGATGGAATCCTCACGCAGACGGCCGATGGAAACGCCCATGCCACCCTCGTAGTCCACGTCGAGCTTGACCTGCGGGCGGTCATCCTCGGTGAGGTACTGGATGAAGTGCTTCGGTGCGTGCGGCAGCTCCAGCTCGGAAGCCTTGGACGTGTAGTTCACCAGACGGTCGATGAGCTCTTCCTTGGTGGCCTTCTTGCCGAAGTTCAGGAACACGGTGGCGGTGTGGCCGTTGAGCACGGGCACGCGGATGCACTGGGAAGTGATCTTGAGGTCGCCGTCGAACGGCACGATCTCGCCCTTGGCGGCGTCCACATGGCCGAACACCTTGAGCGGCTCCTTCTCGGACTTCGCTTCCTCACCGGAGATGAACGGGATGATGTTGCCCACCATCTCGGGCCAATCCTTGAAGGTCTTGCCCGCGCCGGAAATCGCCTGGTAGGTGCTCACAACCACCTCGCGCGGCTCGAATTCCTTCCACGCGGCCAGCGCCGGCGTGTAGGCCTGAATCGAGCAGTTCGGCTTGACGGCGATGAAACCACGAGTGGTGCCCAGGCGCTTGCGCTGGTGCTCGATCACCTCGAAGTGCTCCGGGTTGATCTCCGGCACCACCATCGGCACGTCCGGGGTCCAGCGGTGGGCGCTGTTGTTGGAGACCACCGGGGTCTCGGTCTTGGCATAACGCTCTTCAATGGCGCGAATCTGGTCCTTCGGCATGTTTACCGCAGAGAACATGAAATCAACGCCAGAGGCCACGGACTCGGCATCGTCGCCATCGACGACCACCATGTTCTTAACATATTCGGGCATCGGGGTTTCCATCTTCCAACGGTCGCCGACAGCCTCGGCATACGTCTTGCCGGCGCTGTGCGCGGAAGCGGCAAGCGTGACCACCTCGAACCACGGGTGATTCTCAAGCAGCGTGATAAAACGCTGACCGACCATACCGGTGGCACCAAGGATGCCGACCTTCAATTTTTCGGACATGATGACCTCTATGACCTCTGGGTTTCGATGGATTACTTACGTCGGACGGCCGTCATGCGGGTGGCCGTAAAACAATGCAATTGTACGAAACACGCGGAACAACGGCAGTGGTCTTCCCAGATGGTGGCTGCCCAATGAAGCGAAGGCGATGTTCTACACTGGTAGCCATGTCTATCGCATCAGTAGAGGCCCAAAAACAGCTCGACCGTATCGTGGCTCTCGGCTACCCGGATGTGGCGGATATTTCCGCCGCCGCATTCCGCTCGCTGGCCCGACCTCTGATCGGGGCGCTCGAGCATTCCGATTTGGGATCGAACATCCTGCTGGTGCCCACGCGTGAACTGGTTTCGCCTGAGTCGCTGATTGCACGAACCTCCATCAATCGCATGGCAGGCTTCACCACCATGCCGCCGCGTGACATCGCCAGCTTCCTGCCTCAAGACGCTTCATGCCGCCGGAAGGCCCGTTCTATCTGTCGTCAATCCGCACACCGGCACGTGCTATATCAATCGCGAGCCGGATGTGGCCCGCAAGCTTATCGACTCCGATGAGCGCCTGCCGCTCACCCTCGAGGAAGCTTGGCCATCGCCACCCAGCACCCGGAGTGGCTGCTGGAAAAGAACGGCTTCAATCTGCTCGGCTCACGCTCCGCAGACGGCCGCGTGCCGAGCATCTGGATGAGCCAGAACGCACCGCGACTGGGAGCCGTCTGGCCCAATTCCCGCCATACCTGGCTGGGCAACGCGTATTGCACGGCCCGTCGCGGGGTGAGCCTGTTTAAGTAGGTTTAGCGCGCGGCCTTGATCAGCGAACGGATGATGCTATAAAGCCAAGGCTCATCGCGCCGGCCACCACGGCGAACACCTGCGGGCGGCGCAGCTCGTTGCGTGCGCTGACCGCTCCGGTAACGCAATGATCCTCGAACCAGACGCGCAGCTCGTTGCTGGAGTAGCGGCCGACCAGATTACCCCATGTGAGCATGCGGGTCACATAGCCCGCCGGATTGCTCTCATGGAATTCAAACAGGCGAATGCCGCGGTACCGCGACTTGGGACCATAGCATTCGAACCCGCACGTGGGTGCATAGCCCAGATCGATATCATGCACATGACCAACGAAAGAGTTCTTATGGTCATGCCCGCAGAACAGCGCGAAATAGCCGCCAGCCTCGCGCAAGGCATCCACCTCGCCCACATTCTCGTCCGCGCAGCCGATCGCCTCGCCGAGCCGCGAGCCGGGGCGGCAGACCTCATGGTTGAGCACATAGCAACGCCCGGCGTGCGTGCGCGCGCCTTCCACGGCGTTCGGCGTCCATGCGGGCACTTCCTTCAGACAATCGTAGAATTCCTGCGGCGGAATGTGCTGGAAGGCGATGGCCGGCACGGGCTTGCCGTCGCCATTGCGCTCGCCCAACTCGGTTTGGACGGACCCCAGCCATTCGATGGCCTTGGGGGTGGGGGTGCCGTACCCGTCGGCGTCGGCCAGGTCGAGTCCTCGCGGATTGACCACATACGCCGGGTATTGGGCGTCGTTTTCTTCGGGTTTGCCGGCATAATCGCCTGAATTGACCATCATAACGGACATGGCCACGCGGCCGGAACCATCGGAGGACTCGACGGGCAGCGCGAACGTGCCGGGCTCGAGACTGTCGTCGGGGTTCAGGCAGCCGGGGTATTCGCGGTAGATGTCATCCTGTTCGTCGGCCAGAATGCCGCATTGGAAGTCGTGGTTGCCGTAGGTGGCGGCAAAGGGCACGCCGGCCTCGACGACCGGACCAAGGAAACCGGAGAACGTGCGGCGGACCTTTTCGCGGGTCTCAATCATGAGTTCGTCGAGGGTCGCCGGCGTCTCGTGTGCGGGGCTGGCCTTGCCGGATTGCGTTGAATATACGAGGGTGGAAACCGTCTCGGGCGTGGGGCTGGTCTCAACGGAATCGCCTACTTCGGAAGTCGTGATCACGTCGGTCGAATCGGCGCCGGCAGCGGCGACGGCGTTCGTCACGGTATCGGGGTCAAGCAGCGCGGCTGGTACAGGCTTGCCGGCTTCGGTGAGACGATCGGCCACGCGATCGGATGTTTTGCGAATTACGGGGTGACGCTTGATCCCGCGGATTTTGGCCTCGATCTCGGTGACCGCGCGCACGCGAGCGCCCGGCTCTTCGCCGCGGCGGCGCAGGAACGTGTCGATGTAGGCGGGATCATAGCCGCGGATCTGGTCGCCGGTGAACACCACAAGATCCGGATCGGCTTCGCGGATGGCCTCGCGGATGAGGCGGATGGTGTCGGGCAACACATCGGGGCCGTCCTGTACGTCGGCCATTTGCAGCACGCGGAAGCTGCCGTCTTCGCGGAATCGCAAGCTCGTCATAGCTCTTCAGTCTATGTTGCCGGGCGGCGGATCGCCCGCGCGTTCACAGGACTGGCACAGCAAGGGACGGGGCAGGGCGGGGTGCCGCAGCCGTGTTGTTGCTTGATGGTGCCGCGATTTTGTCATGCAGCGTCGGTGGAGATCCAGACAGCGTCCCTATGCTGACGTTCTGAGACCATTGGCGTCGTTACTGATTCATAGAATGGCCCGGCGCCGACGCTCAAAGAGGCTAGCGTCGGCGGTGGGCCAATATTTGTCGCGTTGCCGATGGTTGTGGGCCTCGTAGCGTCGGTAGTGTGCCATAGCCTGGCAATTTGCCGACGATAAGCTTTCCCAGAGTCGGTATTTCGCCATAAGTTGGTCCGCTGACGACGCTGAGCCGTTTGGCTGTCGGTGCAGTACCAATATTTGGCCCGCCGCCGACGTATGGAGGGCCATCTGGTGGGGTATCGCAGGCGGGGTGTTGTGCCGGAGTCAAAGCGTGGCCCGGCGCCGACGCTGAGTGCCTCATGTCAGCCAGGTGCATAAGCAAATGCCACGATACGGCATTTCCCGCGGGTTTGCCCGAACCGGCCTGTAGGATGTTACGTGCGTATTGACAAATCCGCGTGGCCCGGCGCCGCCCTGGCACAACGCCGCAGTCGCGTCCGCAAGAGGGCCCGCGCAATAACCAGTAAAGGAGGAACAATGGGTCAGGATCAATCATCCGTTTTTGATCTCGCAGCGGTAGCCGCAGCGTCCAATGGGGGGAACAACGACCCGCTGCTGCCTCCGGCGCGATTCATTGGCGATCCGCAGAAGCCGAGTCGTATGCCGTACAACAAGTACGCCGCCTACGACAAGCAGATCCCGTTTGATTACCCGGAGCGTACGTGGCCGGGCAAGCGACTGCAGCGCGCGCCGCGCTGGTGCTCCGTCGATCTTCGCGACGGCAATCAGGCCCTCGTCAACCCGATGGATTCCGAGCGCAAGCTGCGTTTCTGGAACCTGCTCGTCTCCATGGGATTCAAGGAGATCGAGGTGGGCTTCCCGTCCGCTTCCGAGACCGATTTCGACTTCATCCGTATGCTCATCGAGCGTGAGCTGATTCCGGACGACGTGACCATCGTGGTACTCACCCAGTGCCGCGAGCACCTCATCCGCCGCACTTACGAGGCGCTCAAGGGTGCCAAGCGCGCCATCGTGCACTTCTACAACTCCGTGTCTGTGTTGCAGCGCGAGGTCGTGTTCCGCAAGAACAAGGAGGAGATCAAGAAGCTCGCCACCGACGCCGCCGAACTGTGCAAGGACCTCGAGAACGAGGCCAAGGGCATCGACCTGTACTACGAGTACTCGCCGGAATCCTTCACCGGCACCGAGCCGGAGTACGCCGTCGAGGTGTGCAACGCCGTGATCGGTGTTATCAAGCCGACTCCCGAGCACCCGATGATCATCAACCTGCCCGCCACCGTGGAAATGACCACGCCGAACGTGTTCGCCGACGAAGTGGAGTACGTCTCCACCCACCTCGACGACCGTGACTCCGTGGTGCTCTCCCTCCACCCGCACAACGACGAAGGCATGGGCGTGGCCGCCACCGAGCTGGCCGTGCTGGCCGGCGCCGACCGCGTGGAAGGCTGCCTGCTGGGCAACGGCGAGCGTACCGGCAACGTCGACTTGGTCACGCTGGGCCTCAACTGGCTCACCCAAGGCATCGACCCGCAGCTTGACCTGTCCAACGTGCCCGAGATTCGCAAGACGGTTGAGTACTGCAACCAGATCAAGATTTCCGAGCGTCACCCGTACGCCGGCAACTTCGTGTTCACTGCGTTCTCCGGCTCGCATCAGGACGCCATCAAGAAGGGTCTCGAGGCTCGTCAGGTGGCCGCCGAGCGTGCTGGCGCCGATCTCGACAGCTTCGTGTGGCTTGTGCCGTACCTGCCGATCGACCCGAAGGACATCGGCCGTACGTACGAAGCCATCATTCGCGTCAACTCGCAGTCCGGCAAGGGCGGCATGGCCTACCTGCTCAAGACCAACCACAATCTTGACCTGCCCAAGCGTCTGCAGATCGAATTCGACAAGATCGTGCAGAACTACGCTGACACGACCAAGAAGGAAGTCAAGGACGAGGATATCTGGCGTCTGTTCAAGGACGAGTACCTGCCGGTCGAACAGTCCGGCATGACCGCCGCCGGTGTGGTTGTGGGCGATACTCATGACGCCTCGCTCGTGCCGTGGGGCCGCTTGAAGCTGCTCAAGGTGGCCGTCAGCTCCGGTGAGGATGGCTCCGACACCGTGCTCAAGGCTCGTCTGCTCGACCGCGGCGTGAACGTCGGGGTCGATGCGCCCGTGGAGCGCGAGGTCTCCGGCATCGGCAACGGTCCGATCGCCGCTTTCCTCAACGCCATTTCCAACTTTGGCGTTGACGCCTCGATTATGGATTACGTGGAGCACACCATGTCCGTCGGCACCGACGCCATGGCCGCCTCGTACGTGGAATGCCAGGTCGGCGAGGCCGATGACGCGCAGATTGTGTGGGGCGTCGGCATCGATTCGTCGATTACCACTAGCGCCCTGAAGTCGATTATCTCCGCCATCAACCGTTTCCAGCGCAAGCGCTGAGCGCTAGCAGAGCAAAAACAAGGCTCCCTCTGATTGCATCAGAGGGAGCCTTGTTGTCTGTGTTTTACTTACTACTGGGTGACGCCGTTGGTGCCGGTGTTCCCGCCGGTGCCTCCGGAATTACCATTATCGTTGCCGGTATTGTTCCCGTTGTCACCGCCGGTATTGTTGCCGGCGTTGCCATCTCCGCCGGTAGTGGTGCCGGGATAATTCGGGCACTCGGTGGAATAGCTCGGATTGGCGAGGCACTGCTGGGCGAACTCCTGAGCCTGCTGTTGCTTCTTGGCTTCCTCTTCGGCCGCCTTCTGCTGTGCGTCCTGCTCAGCCTGCTTCTGCGTGTCTTCGGTGGACTGCTTGTTGGTGTTGTTGGACAGGCCGCTGCTCTGTCCCTTGCCCAAGCCCCAAGTGCCGTCGGAGCCGCCGATCTTGCCGTTGTCTTTAGCGGTCGGGAACTGCTCCGCCTCGGTGCCTTGCAAGGCTGAGCCATGAACTCCTGGAACAGGTGGGCGGGGTATCCAGTGGAAGAGACGCCGTATCCGGAGAAGGCTGGCACCACTTGCGGATTGCCCTTATCGTCCGGATTCCAGATAGCCCACACATTCATCATGCTGGGGGTGTATCCCACGAACGACGAAGCCATTTCGTCGTTGGCGGTACCGGACTTGCCGGCGACGGGCCGGCCCAACATGCTGGATGTGCCGGCCGCCGTACCGTACGTGGTGGTGCCCTGCATGGCCTTCTGTACCAAAGCGCAGTCGTTGGCATCGAACACCTTGGTGCCGTTGCTGGGCGCGTTGTACATGTCCTTATTGTTGGAATCAAGCACTTTGGACACCATGTGCAAGGTGTTCTTCACGCCATTGTTGGCGATGGTCGAATGGCCTTGCGCCAAATCCCACACGGTCAGGGCGTTGATGCCCAGCACGTTGTACATGGAGTTTTCATCGATATCGCCCTGAATGCCCGCTTCATGGGCGATTGCGGCCGTGCGCTTCGGCGTCAGATGCTCATTGACGTTCATGAACACCGTGTTCACCGAGTTGGCGGTGGCCTGATACAGATTGATGTTGCCCCAGTTGTTCTCCAGAGCGTTGTTCACCTCTTGATCCAAGCCGGTGAAGTGCTGGTGGGAATTGCCGTTGAACAACGTATCGAAGCTGACGCCGGATTGCGCGGCCCCAGCAAAGCGAACGGTTCATAGTCGAACCCGGTTCGAATACGGCCTGATCGGCATTGTTGAGCTGCTTGGACAGATAATCTGAACCGGCGTATACGGACAATACTTCACCGGTCTTCGGGTCCAGCGCTATGCCGCCGATTTGCAGGGATTCAGGCATGTCGTCCAGACGGGTGTCGCCGATGGACTGCATAAGATCCTGCTTGCTCTTGTCGATGGTGGTGATGATCTTGTATCCGCCAGTATCCAAATCCTCTTTGGTAAAGGCCTTGGACTGCACCAGCTCGCGGCGCACCATATCCAGCAGATAACCGTTCGGCCCCGCGTATTCGTTCTGCTGCGCCACCGCGGCGGTCTGCGGGAACTTGGCATCAGTGTGCTGCTTGGCAGTGATGTAACCATCCTCCTGCATGATGTTCAGCACACGCTTGAAGCGCGATTTGGCCATATCGGCGTTATCGGCCGGATCCCACGTGGACGGTGACGGAATAATGCCGGCGATCATCGCCGCCTCAGACAGCGTCAGATCCTTGGCGTCCTTATTGAAGTATGCCTTGGCCGCTGCCTGGATACCGTAGGAGTTGCGGCCAGATAGATGGTGTTCATGTAATTGCACAGCACCTCGTCCTTGGATTCGGTCTGCGCGATTTTGATGGCCATGATGGCCTCGCGCGCCTTGCCCACATAGGATGTGGTTTCGCCCATGTAATACCGCTCGGCATACTGCTGGGTGATGGTGGAACCACCTTGGCGCGTGCCCTTGGTCACATTATTAATGAATGCGCGGGCGATGCCCTTCAGATCAAGGCCTTTATCCGTGTAGAACGTACGGTTTTCGGACGCCACAATCGCGTTGCCGATGTAGTCCGGCAGCCCCTCGCAAGAGATGATTTCACGATTCTGCTCCGCGTAGGAGCCGATCGCGGTGGTGCCGTCCGCGTAATACACGGTGGTTTTCTCGGCCAACGCGAACTTCTCGGGTTGCGGGACCTCGGTGGTGGTGTACAGGTATGCGAATACTGCGATACCGGCCAGCAAGCCCAGTCCAATCAGGGAGAAGAAGATGCCCAGCACCCATTTCAGTACACGGTGCTTGCCTTTTCCTGTGTTCTTTTTCTTCCTGTTCGGGGCTCGATGGCTATTGGAAGCCTTGTGGCTTGCGTGGCGGGAACGGCTCTCCTGGGGCGTATGGGGGCCCTCCTGTGCGGAGTGGCCGGCTCTGCTTTGCGCGGTGCGCGGTTGCCTCAGAGCGGGGCCATTGCCTCCCGAATGTGCACGACGAGTATAAGAAGCCATGGTGTCCACCGTAACTGTTGGCCTTGAACAATCGTTTGACGTGAGCGTAGCCACACGCGTTTATGCCGGTATTTTTCCGGAATTCTTACAATTAGGCACGCTTCTTGATGTTGCATGAATATTGCCTGAATGCGCTGGTTGGTCTGCCGTGCGACCCGGCGCGCACGTTTCGTGTCGCTGCGCTGGTCCATACGTCTCCATAGACTTATCCCCAGCCTCCACGCGGCGCTATGTCACCCAACTCCCCCAGGGCAGGAATGCAGCAAGGGTAAGTGGCCTCTGACGGGTGCGTGGAGGTTTTCTTTATGTGCGGATTTGGCTGTGAGCTGGCACTAGCGTGGTCCCCTGTCCGGGGCGCGGCCGTACAGTCGAACGTATGAATGACGCACAGACCCCTAGAATTCGCGACCCGCATGCGGCGGTCAATCTGGTCGGCTCAGGCGCAGCACAGCCTGACTCGTCGTCGAACGTTGTTGACCCATTGGCTGCGCTCGGCCCGGTCTCCGGTTCAGATGCATCGGTATCTACATCAGGCTCCTTACGGGATTTCAGGCCGCTGGACATGGACGATGCGGATGGGGCATCTGATATCGACCGCGGCTTGGCCCGGCTTGACCCGCTTACCGTGCGCCCGCGAATCTCCAGCCGCGTACTGTGCGTGGTATTCGGTCTGCTCCTGATCGCTATCGGCTTCGGCGTGTGGTGGGGGTGCGTGTTTACCGAAAACGGACAATCGTACGACGAACTGGTCTGGAAAAACCTGCACAACGATGTACCGTCCTGGGCCACCGGCGTGATGAACGCCGTCGCACAATCCTGGCTGGTTATCGCTGTCAGCTGCACAATTGCCGCAATCGGCATTATTACGGCGCTGATTCGACGCCGCTGGTGGTTGGCCGGGCAAATCGCCGTGTTCGCCGTGGTCTGCTTGGCCGTCACCCGTATCAAGGGTCTGTTGCCGCGTCCGTTCATCATCAACACTGAATCGCCTGCCGCTAATTCCGCGCCTTCCGGTCACACGATGCTGGCCGCAGCCTGTGCGGTGATTCTGCTGCTTACCGTGCCTCGTGCGGTTCGAGCTTTGGCGGGCGTCATCGGCGTGGTTTGGGCGGTGACCGTCGGTGTCTCCGTGATATACGGACAATGGCATCGCCCTTCGGATGTGGCGATGTCCATCCTGCTGGTGGCGGGATTGGCCCTGCTCGCTCTGGCAGTTACGCGCAAGTCCGGCATGGACGAGCCGGGTCGCCGCGTCTCCTCAGTGAGCGTGCAAATCGTCGGCAGCGTGCTGATTACCGGGGGCCTGCTGTTGCTCGCCTACAGCGGTTATGTGATCTGGCAGGTGGTGCCGGGGCTCAATGTCAGCGCCAGCTGGGCGGTTCAGGGGGCGAATGTCAGCGCTGTTGTGGGCATTGCGGGTGTGGCCATGCTCGCATTCGGACTGTTGCTGGCCCTGCGTCAGATCGCTGCAGCGCCCTTAAGCCGGCTGGGTCTGATCGGCGCTCCGCCGGCACCGCCCAAACGGTAAAACATGGGGTGCGAACGGCCGAATTTGCCCGGCACAACGGCGGAATTTGGCAGTTGGACATGATTCATGAGTATTATGACGCCAGAAACGTCGTGTGTTTCGCGCAATACATAAGGAGTGGGTATGGCTACCAAACTGGTGATTGTGGAGTCTCCGACCAAGGCCCACAAGATCGGTGACTACCTGGGCAAGGGGTACACCGTCATGGCGTCGGTCGGCCATATCCGAGACCTCGCGCAGCCCAGCCAGGTGCCCGCGGCAGACAAGGCCAAGTTCGGCAAGTTCGGCGTGGACGTCAACGACGGGTTCAAGCCGTATTACATTGTCGACGGCGACAAGAAGCGTACGGTCAGCGAACTCAAATCGGCCCTGAAGAACGCCGATGAACTCTATCTGGCGACTGATGAGGATCGCGAGGGCGAGGCCATCGCGTGGCACTTGGTGCAGACCTTGAAACCCGAGGTGCCGGTCAAGCGCATGGTGTTCCACGAGATCACCAAGAACGCCATCAACGCCTCCCTGAACAACACGCGCGATGTGGATGGCAATATGGTCGACGCACAGGAGACCCGCCGCATCCTCGACCGTCTGTACGGCTATGAGCTGTCGCCGGTGCTGTGGCGCAAGGTGGGCCCGGGCCTGTCCGCCGGCCGCGTGCAGTCCGTGGCCACCCGCCTGATCGTGGAACGCGAGCGCGAACGCATGGCGTTCAAGCGCGCGCCGTACTGGGATATCGTCGCCACGCTGTCCGCGCCTGACGCGCTGGGGGAGCGTGCCGAATTCTCCGCCCGCATGATCGCGCTCGGCGGCAAGCGACTCGCCGGCTCCAAGGATTTCGGTGCCGACGGCCAGCTGACCCCGGACGGGTTCGCGCGAACGTTCGCCAGCTTGATGAGGCTGGTGCCACCGCTGTGGCTTCGGCGCTGAAGACCGCCGATTTCACTGTGATGTCGATGGAAACCAAGCCGTACCGCCGCCGCCCGCAGCCGCCGTTCACCACCTCGACCCTGCAGCAGACCGCCGGCAATCGCCTCGGCATGGGTGCTCGCGCCGTGATGCGCGCGGCCCAAAGCCTGTACGAGAACGGCTACATCACCTATATGCGAACCGATTCGGTGACGCTGTCGCAGGAGGCATCACCGCCGCCCGCAACGCCGTCTCCTACCATTTCGGCGACAAGTTCCTCTCCGCCGAGCCCAAGCAGTACGCCACCAAAACCGCTGGCGCGCAGGAAGCCCACGAGTGTATTCGCCCGGCGGGCTCGCGCTTCCACGACCCGGACGAGCTGGCTTCCAAACTTCCCGGCGACCAGCTGCGCCTATACACGCTGATCTGGCAGCGCACGCTTGCCTGCCAGATGGCTGACGCCACCGGTTCCACCGCCACCGTGCGCCTGTCTGCGCCGGCCGGCCCCACCGAGGGCGAGGCCGTGTTCCAGGCGTCCGGCACCGTCATCGAATTCCCCGGCTTTATGAAGGCCACGGGGGAGGGGCGCAAGCCAAGGCCGCCGCTCCCGGCGCTGGGGCTGGCTCGGACCAGGCTGCTGCCGCCGGCAAGACGGACGCCAAGGCCGTCAGGGGTGACGCCTCCGAATCCAACACCTCCCTGCCGCCGATGAGCGTCGGCCAGCAGGTCGAGGCAAGCGACATCGAACCGGACGGCCATGAAACCCAGCCGCCGGCCCGCTACACCGAGGCCACGCTGGTCAAGACGCTGGAAGCCAAGGAGATCGGTCGCCCGTCCACTTACGCGAGCATTATCTCCACAATCATGGATCGCGGTTACGTATACGAGCGTGGCCGTGCGCTGATCCCCAGCTGGCTCGCCTTCTCCGTGACCAAGTTGCTCGAGACGAACTTCCCCAAGCTGGTCGACTACCAGTTCACCGCCGAGATGGAAAACGGCCTTGACCGCATCGCCCACGGCGAGGAATCCGGCCGCGACTGGCTCACCCACTTCTACTTCGGTTCCGGCGAGGGCGCCGCCCGCAACGCCGACGAGGCGCACGAAGGCTGCAACAGCAGGTCGCGCAGCTCGGCGAGATCGACGCGCGCGCCATCAACACCATCGACATCGGCGACGGCCTGCACGTGCGCGTCGGCCGTTACGGCCCGTATCTGGAAGACATGGAGCATCTGGACGCCGAAGGCAACCCGAAGCGCGCGTCTCTGCCGGACACCATCGCGCCGGATGAGCTGACGGTGGCCGTGGCCCGCGATTTGATCGACAACCACTCCGGTGGACCGCGCGAGCTGGGCGTTGATCCGGTATCCGGCGGTACCGTCGAGGTGCGCAATGGGCGTTTCGGCCCGTATGTGGCGTTGGTGCCGCCGGCTGAGGCTTCGGCTGGCGCTGCTGGCGATACTGCTGGTGCTTCTGCGGCCAAGAAGGGTTCGAAGAAGGCCGCGGCCGCCGCCGCGTCGCGCCCGAAGATGGCCTCGTTGTTCAAGACGATGAGCCTGAATCGCTGTCGCTGGAAGACGCGCTAAAGCTGCTGAGCCTGCGCGCGAAGTGGCGCATACGAGGAAACCAACGCCGAAACTGGCGAGGTATCCGAATGCACGGTGGCCGCCAACAACGGTCGCTACGGCCCCTACCTGACCAAGACGGGTGCCGACGGCAAGTCGGAGACCCGCTCGCTGGCCTCGGAAGACGAGATCTTCACGGTCGATATCGACAAGGCCAAAGAACTGTTCTCGCAGCCCAAGTACGGCCGCGGGCGTGGCCGTGGTGCCGCCAAGCCGCCGCTGCGTGATTTGGGCAAAGACCCGAACACCGGCAAGAACGTGACCATCAAGGACGGCCGTTTCGGCGCGTACATCACCGATGGCGAGACCAACCGCACGGTGCCGCGTCAGTACACGCCTGAATCCATCACCCCTGATGACGCCTTCCGACTGCTCGCCGAAAAGCGTGCGGCTGGTCCCTCCACCCGTGGCCGTCGCGGTGCTGGGCGTGCTGGTGGCGCCAAGGCCGTTGCCGGCAAGGGCAAGAAGGGCGGTACCTCGGCTGCGGTTTCGGCGCAGGAGGCCAAGCGCGCCGAACGCCGTGCCGAAGTCAAGAAGTTGGCGAACAAGGCTGGTCCAACCAGCGCATCGCCGAAAAACTCGGTTCCACCCCCGCCACTGTGAAAAAGGACGTCGACTGGCTGACCGCCAACGAGGGCTACGAGCGCCCCGCCGTAATTCCCAAGCGTGGCTGAGCGGAATTATTGCTCTACTTGCGTTTCAAGGGCTGATTTCTCGTTTTGAGAATATCTACTTCCGCTTCAAGGGGCTGGTCATCTGCTGAACCACGAGTATGAACGGCTCCGCGCCAACGTCATTCCGCCGTTTTGGAACGTTGTCTACTTGGGCAACAGCCCCTCGAAACGGAAGTAGACCTTCAGAAAAGACCAAATCAGCCCTTGAAACGGAGGTAGAGCTGGTTTAACTGCCTGTTGGGCGCAACTCTGCGCCTAACGCTAAGGTCAATAGCATGAACGGTCTGTTTGTTTCGTTTGAAGGTGTCGATGGCGTGGGCAAGACCACGCAAGTCGAGCGGCTGCGTGCGTATCTTGAGGCTCAGGGGCGTACCGTGGTCGTTACCCGTGAGCCGGGAGGCACTGCGTTAGGCAAGGCCATTCGCCAACTGCTGTTGCACGGTGTGGATGGGGGCGCCGTCGACATCGCACCGCGCGCCGAGGCGCTGCTATTCGCTGCAGACCGAGCCCAGCACGTTGCCGAAACCATCCGCCCGGCATTGGAGCGCGGTGAAGTGGTGATCACCGACCGCTATTTAGACTCTTCCTTGGCCTATCAGGCCGGTGGCCGCGAACTCACGCCAGAAGAGATTCGATCCTTAAGCATGTGGGCCACCAACAACCTGCTGCCCGACCGCACGTATTTGCTGGATATGGACCCAGCCCTGTCCCACCATCGCCTCGAACACGCGGAAGACCGTATGGAATCGGCCGGTGATGACTTCCAGTCCCGCACCCGCCAGGCCTTCTTGGACTTGGCCGCCGCCGAGCCGAATCGTTTCCGCGTTATCGATGCGAGCCAGAGCATTGAGGCGGTATGGGCTGCCATCGAATCCGACATCAAGGAGCTCGCATGAGCGTATGGGATTCACTAGTCGGCCAAAAGCGGTAATCGACATGCTCAGTCGTATCGCGCAGGGCGACCCGAGCCAGATCACCCAGTCGTGGCTGATCTGTGGACCTCCCGGATCGGGCCGTTCCAACATGGCTCGTGCGTTTGCGGCGGCGCTGGAAAGCCCGGATCACGGCATGAGCGCTGAGCCACGCGCGTCACCCAGCAGGTGCTTGCCGGCACGCATCCGGATGTCACAGTGCTGGCCACCAACAAAGTGACCATCGGCATCGACCAGGTGCGCGAGATCATCACCGCCTCCGAGCAAATGCCTGCCACGGCACCGTGGCGCATCATCATCATCGAAGACGTGGATCGCATGCTTGAGCGCACCACCAACGTGCTCTTGAAAGAGATTGAGGAGCCGGCCGAGCATTGCATCTGGCTACTGTGCGCGCCCAGCGCCCAGGACGTGCTGCCCACCATCCGCTCGCGCACACGCATCGTGAACCTCGCCGTGCCCTCCACCCAGGCGGTGGCCGGATTCCTGACCTCCACCACCAATGTCGAGCCAAAAGTGGCGCAGCGTGCGGCCCGACTCGCCGAAGGCCATATCGGCATCGCCAAGTTGTACGCCACCGACGAACGGGTTATGTCCGACCGCGATGAACTTGTGGTCGGTGTGCTGAATCTGGCCCGTGCCTCGGATGCAGTGTTGTTGGCCGGCAATCTTATCGACAATGCCAAGGCCCAGGCCGAGGCAGACGCGAACCGCATCACCGCCGGTCAGGAAGCGGAATTCCGCCGCATCAACGGACTGGCACCGAGCGACCGCATCCCGCCGAAACTGCGTGGCGCATTCAACCAGATTGCCAAGAAAGACGATGTGAAGCGTTTGGTCACCCGCCGTACGCGCGACGTATTGGATCGTGCGCTGAACTCCATCGCTTCCATCTACCGAGATGTGGCGGTGCTGCAGAACAATGCGGAGGATTCGGTGGGCCTCATCAACCTGGAGAACCGCTCGTCGATCACCGAATTGTCGGTGCGATTGAACCGGGCCGGTGCCGTGACCCGTCTGGACGAAGTGGCCCACGCCCGCAAGCGCCTAGCCGGCAACGGCAACCCGCTACTGGTATTCGAGTCCCTCTTCTGCGCCCTGATCTCATAACCCGACGCAACTAGCCCCCCTCTGATGAGTGGGGGCTGTCGGCAGATTCTAGTGGTGGTTGCAACACCTGAGGTTTGAGCGGCTTCCATGGTCACGTTGTCGGTTGTTGAGGTTATCACGCGGCGTCGAGCAGTTCGATGATCTTCTCGCTTGGTTTCATGAACCCGAGGGTTTTGCGTGGCCGGTCGTTGAGTTCCTCGGCGACCGCGTCGAGGTAGTCCTCCGGGTAGACGGATAGTCGGTGCCTTTGGGGAAGTACTGGCGCAGGAGCCCGTTGGTGTTCTCGTTGGTGCCGCGCTGCCACGGGGAGTGCGGGTCGCAGAAGTAGACGGCCATGTCCAGCGAGGCGCCGATCCGTTTGTGCAGGGCGAGTTCCGCTCCCTGGTCCCAGGTCAGGC
>ENA-OQDE01000161-OQDE01000161.1-human-gut-metagenome-genome-assembly--contig:-NODE-161-length-43381-cov-4.275974_pt1 | contig 43381 bp, 57 predicted proteins | sample MGYA00242768_ERZ504595 | MGnify/ENA primary metagenome ERZ504595 (study PRJEB26092, sample SAMD00036307) | human gut metagenome | host: Homo sapiens | study: EMG produced TPA metagenomics assembly of...
TTTGGCACTTATTGTCTGCTGCTGTCTTATCATAACCGGTGCGGCTGTTGGCATTGCTGTAAAACTTTATATCGATTAATAAGAATGCAAATTCCTATGATTATCAGATTGAAATGGCAGAAAAAGAGCTGGTGGATCGTAATTATGAAAATGCACTGCGATATTATAAGACGGCACTGGCATTGCAGCCGGATGATATCAAAGTGCGTGAGGCAATGGCAGAGATCTATACCAGCCAGAAAGAATATGATTCAGCACTTGTTTTATATATGGAAATCCTTCAGCTTGACAAAACGAATAAAGAGGCTTATCAGCATCTGATCTCCATTTATGATGAAATGGGGGATTATGACAGCATTCTTTCTTTAAAAGAAGATGTTACGGATGAGAATATACTTGCATTATTCGATGATTATGAGGTTGGTGAACCGATCATATCTCCGCTTAGTGGGCAATATGATGATTATATTACAGTCGTGATCTACTCAATTGCCGGAAATGACATTTATTATACGACGGATGGCACTGTTCCGGATAAAGAAAATGGGATTCCATATCCACAGGGAGGTATTCCGCTAAATCATACTGGAAATTTTGAAATCAATGCTGTATGTTGTAATGAAAAAGGCATCTACAGTGATATCGTAACAGAAGAATACCAGATTCAGTTTAAAAAACCGGATCTGCATCTGTCTCACCAGATGGAGGAGTTTTTTCTGAGGAGACCACTGTAACAATCACACAGCAGAAAGATTGCACGATTTATTATACATGGGATTTTACAGATCCAACAACAGAATCGGCTGTTTATACAGAACCGATTGTTGTTCCGGAAGGGGATTATGTATTGTCTGTCATGGCAGTAAATAACAAAACAGGGTTAGTCAGTGATATCTACCGTGTCAATTTTGGATATCATCCGTAAGGAAACAGCTAAGAAAACATTGCATGAAAAAAGTCAGCCACAAACATGTGACTGACTTTTTCATGCTTTTAATGTACACCAAAGGCATATATTTATTCTTCTTCAGGAATAAATTCGATCAGATCTTTTCCGAGTTTACTGATCCGGGCGAGAGAGTATACATCAATGCCCTGTTCCATTAATTTTCCGCGTCCCGGCTGGAATGATTTTTCAATCAGGATACCGACTCCGGCGATCGTTGCATGTGCTTTGCGCAGCAAGCGGATTGCTCCTGTTGCAGCTTCGCCGTTTGCAAGAAAATCATCCACGATCAATACATGGTCATTTTCATTGATAAACTGCTGGGATAATGTCAGCTCATAGCTTGTCCCTTTGGTAAAAGAAGTGATTACTGTCTGGTACAGATTATCATTTAACACCTTTGAAGGCTGTTTCTTTAAATGATCATTGGAACATTCAGCGCTAACGCTGTCATAAGAGCAGGAGCGATACCGGAACTCTCGATCGTTACGACCTTCGTTACTCCACAATCTTTATAGTGTGCGGCAAATGCTTCACCGATCTGATGCATTAAAACAGGATCAACCTGATGGTTTACAAAACTGTCTACCTTTAAAATATCTTCATTGACTGCAATTCCTTCCGAAAGAATCTTCTCTTCAAGTATTTTCACAATAGCCACCTCATAAATTCAAATATTTTACCTATTATATCACATATATCTGACAGAAAAAAGTATTAAGCCAAAAATATTTTATCATAAATCGTTTCGATAATGTGATCTAAGAGGGAGGCATCTGTCTTCGGATATTTTTCAAGGAGCAGACTGCGCATGACCTCATAGCGCAGAAAATAATTCTGCTCGTCAGAATCGTCTGAAATGCCGGCATCAGCATTGATTGTTTCTGCTGTGTAGGTATCTAAAAACCAGTGGCAGATCTCTTCAAACTGCTTTTCTTCACGATCAGCTGCATTTGAAAGCGTTTTTAATTCCATAAAGGATTTTATGCCGACGAAAAAGAAGATGGCAAACATAACTCCCATGACGATAAGAATCAGTGTTTTCGTGTATGAAGCACTGTGAAAAGGAAGCAGATCCAGTCCAAACAAGATCAGAAGAATAAAACCGGCAACGCTTACGATTGTGAATGTGTAGGCGGTAGATGTGACGTCTTCTATTTTTGTTTTCTTCGATACATACGCGTGAGACGGTGCGAAATCGCTCTCGGCTGTACTGCTAAAATCAAATGGTTCCTGTGACATGGTTTTCCTCATTTCCAGATGTATGAACATCTATTGTTTTTCAAGTAATTTTAGTATAAATTATAATGTAGATGCATGCAAGCGGATTTGCTAGAATGACTATTAACAGTTCGCTGCATAATTCCGAAAACAATATAATTTTTATTTAAAATGTGAGGAACTATGAAAATTACAATTTTATGTGTCGGGAAGATCAAAGAAAAGTTTTACAGGGATGCGATCGCAGAGTACAGCAAACGTTTAAGCCGTTACTGTAAATTAGATATTATAGAGGTTGCCGACGAAAAGACGCCCGAAAATGCAAGTGATACCGTAGAAAATCAGATCAGGGAAAAAGAAGCCGAGCGAATTCTGATGCGTCTGGATAAGGAGGCAAAAGAGGGCGCATATGTATTTGCCCTTGCAATCGACGGCAGGGAATTTGATTCGGTGGAGTTATCAAAAAAGATTGAAAATCTTGGGACTTCCGGAATCAGTCAGATCGTGTTTCTGATCGGCGGATCACTGGGAATGTCGGAAAACCTGTTAAAACGTGCTGACTGTAAACTCAGTTTTTCGAAAATGACATTTCCGCATCAGCTCATGCGTGTGATCCTGTTAGAACAGGTTTACCGCAGTTACCGGATTATGAATGGCGAACCGTATCATAAATAATGCAGTTCGGCAGACAGAAATTTGAATCAAACAGTCTGTTGAGGAATGCTGCAGAAGGAGAAGAGCGACATGAGAGTACAAAATCCAGTTGTCCGTGGTTTTTACCCGGATCCAAGTATCTGCAGTGCAAACGGCAAATATTATCTTGCCTGCAGTTCATTTGAATATTTCCCGGGGGTTCCATTATTTGAAAGCGATGATCTGTTAAACTGGAAACCGATCGGCCATTGCCTTACCAGAAAAAGCCAGGTCAATTTATATCAGGTTCCCGGTTCCGGCGGGGTGTTCGCACCGACGATCCGCTTCCATAACGGACGGTTCTATATGGTTACCAACAACAATACCTATCAGAAAAATTTTTATGTCTATACGGACGATATCTATGGAGAATGGTCAGACCCTGTTTTTGTGGATCAGGGAGGCATTGATCCATCTTTATATTTTGAGGGAGATAAAGTTTATTTTATCAGCAATGGAACTGACGAATCAGATGGAAGAGGCTGTATTTTCCAGTGTGAGATCGATATCGCAACCGGAAAACGATTGACGGAAAGCAGACCGATCTGGAAGGGCAGCGGCGGACGATACATCGAATCCCCGCACATGTATCATTTCGGTGATTGGTATTATCTGATGGTTGCAGAAGGTGGTACGGAATACGGACATATGGTGACTTATGCAAGATCGAAAGATCCTTACGGACCATTTGAGGCGTATGCGGAGAATCCGGTACTTACAAACCGAAATTTAGGCGGCAATGAAAATCATATACAGGGGATCGGTCATGGTGATCTTATCACCACACCTTATGGGGAAACCTTTATGGTATGTCTGGGATTCCGGATCCAGAGCGACTGGATGCCGTTCCATCATTTAGGACGTGAGGTATTTTTAGTTCCGGTTACCTGGGATAACGATGGATGGTTCACTGCAGGTGTAAATGGAACCGTGGAATCTGTAATGGATATGCCGTTAAATGCCACGGCACAAGAAATAAACGGACGTTATGATGTTTCTTTTGAGACATTAAAAAATGAGCCGCAGCGTTTTTGCCATCTGCGTGAGTACCACAAGGAATGTTATGCATTTGCCAAAAACAGTGTGACACTTTTGGGCAATCGTTTTACCTTAAATGATGCAGAAACACCAACATTTTTAGGCGTCCGCCAGTCGGAGTTTGACACAGAACTTACCGTCGGACTTTCCGGGAATTCGCCGGAAGCGGGTATCACATTTTATCTGTCCGAGGAACATCATTATGATCTGGCTGTTTTATGTGATGAGAAGAAGCGCACATTGATCTTACGTCTGCGCATCGGGGATGCGATTATGGTGGTAAAAGAAATAGAACTGCCGGATGATGCAAAGGTTACCTTAAAAGTGGTATCCGATCCGGCGCAGTATCATTTTTATGGAGTGTTGGACGGAAAAGAAATTCTGCTTGGAAGCACACGTACAAAATACTTATCTTCTGAAGTTGCAGGGGGTTTTACCGGTGTTGTGATGGGAATGTATGCGGTAAACCCGGAGGAAGCTGAAGATTGTAAGGCCCTGTTTATGAATTTATGCTGGAAACAGGGGAAAAACAGAGGTTAAAGCGTAAACCTTAGTGTTTTATCATGAAAAAACAGGGATTACATGTTACTATAGTATGTAATCCCCGTTTTTAGATGTATTCGATCGAAATAAAATAAATCTTTTTTAAAATCTGTTATACACTCTCAAACTCATCAACGATCTCCTGTGAAGGTGGTGCAGTCAAAAGACTGACAACAACGATCGCAGCTGCAGAACATAAAAATGCTGGAAGCAGTTCATAAATTCCAAACAGGCCTCCAAGTGGGGCAATCAGATATTTCCATATAAATACCATAACGCCACCGACAATCATTCCGGCAAGTGCACCATTCGATTGGTACGTTTCCAGAATAATGAAAACAGCATGACAGCACCGAAAGTCGCACCAAATCCTGCCCAGGCGAAAGATACGATGCGGAATACAGAACTGTTTGGGTTTCTGGCAAGGAAAACACCGATAATGGCGATCACAACAACTGTAAGTCTTGCCATAAGCATGGAAGATTTTTTGGAAAGCTTTAATCCCATGCAATCACAGAACAGGTTTTGTGAAACACATGAGGATGCAGCCAAAAGCTGTGAATCCGAAGTTGACATGGTACTTGCAAGGATTCCGGCAAGAATAAGTCCAGCCATGATAACGGATAAAACACCGTGATTACTTAAAAGGACAGCTGTTCTGACAATCAGTGTCTCAGACTGAGCCGAATTCTCAAATAACGCAAGGGCACCGGCTTTGGTCATTGCAGAACCGATAATACCGATAAAAATGGCAACAAACATGGAAATAACAACCCATACGGATGCAATCCTTCTGGAGGTTTTTAATTTGTTCTCATCCTCGATTCCCATAAAACGAAGCAGGATATGCGGCATGCCAAAATATCCGAGTCCCCATGCAAGTGTTGATGCAATGGTAAGACTTTTGTATGGAACGGATGCGCCGGCTGCAGGGTCATAGGAAGAAAAAAGACTTAAATATCCGTTCATGGATTTTGCGTTCGCAATAACGGCATCAAATCCTCCGACAGTGTGGATACCGAAAATTACAACGATAAAGAGTGCAATTGTCATGATGATACTCTGAATCAGATCTGTCATGCTTGCGGCAAGGAATCCACCAAGAGTGGTGTACAAAACAATGACGATCGCGCTGATAATCATTGACGGAAGATAGGAAACACCAAACAGTGTAGAAAACAATTTACCACATGCAGCAAAACCGGAAGCGGTATACGGCACAAAGAAAATCACGATCATAATTGCAGAAATTGCCATCAGTGCATGGCTTTTATCACGGTATCTGTTTTCGAAAAAAGCCGGCAGCGTGATGGAATTGTTTGCTTTGTGGGTATAACGGCGCAGGCGTTTTGCAACGATCAGCCAGTTGAGATAGGTACCGATTGCAAGCCCGATCGCAGTCCAGCCGGCCTCAGCACAACCGGAAAGATACGCAACACCGGGCAGTCCCATCAAAAGCCAGCTGCTCATGTCAGATGCTTCCGCACTCATTGCAGTTACAATCGGCCCGAGTTTACGGCCACCCAGATAAAAATCAGAAACATCATTGTTCTTTTTGGAATAGAGTACACCAATGCCAACCATCAGGATCAGATAAATGATCATGACGAGAAGCAGTCCTATTGTCTGTCCTGTCATAACAAAACTCTCCTTTGTCTGTTCATATAAATTTTTGCAAGTATATCATGAATGAAACATTACTGCAATACTGTATCACAATAAAGTTGTAATGTAAAATATTTTTTATTGACATAGCGCGAAAGATATGATATTTTACAGAAAAAAAGTATGAAACGGGAATGAGGTTCTCCCACGATTAATTCGAAACCGCTAAATTTAGCTGATGACTTCTGTGTAGACTGCACGGGGGTATCAGCTTTTTTTGTGATTTCGAAAAATAATCAGATAAAGAAAGGATGTTTGTGCAAAAAAATTGCACAGCGAAGGATTAAACGGATGGAAAACAAATCACAAACGATTGTTTTATCTCTGAAATATGTATTGCTTGCCATTTTAACCGGTGTACTGGTTGGAATCATTGATACAGTATTTGGCAGAGGACTACTGACAATTTCTGATTTTCGGACAGGCCATTATTTGTATCTGATACCGTTTCTGCCGTTTGCTGGTCTTTTGATCACATGGCTGTATCATCATTTCAGCGAGACAAGCTTAAAGGGGATGACATTAGTATTTGAGACGGGACAGAAAAAAAGAGAGGATATTCCGTTGTTGTTAATTCCTCTGGTCATGTCTGGAACCTGGATCACGCATTTATTCGGAGGAAGTGCCGGCCGCGAAGGCGTCGCCGTGCAGATCGGTGCAGCGTTATCACATGCACTTGGGCGCAGATTTCATCTTCCAAAAGACAGCCGCGTTATGCTGATCACCGGTATGGCGGCGGGGTTCGGTGGTTTGTTTCAGACGCCGCTTACAGCCGTATTTTTTTCCATGGAAGTGATCGTTGCAGGAAAAATACAGTATGAAGCACTGCTGCCGGCACTGATTGCTTCATATACAGCTGCTTATACTTCCCATACACTGGGGCTGGAAAAATTTTATGTGCCGCTTAAGGATACACTTGAGATATCAGATGCGGGTATGGCTGTCCGGCTCATTGTGCTTGGAATCATTTTTGGACTGACCGGACGGCTGTTTTCGTTTCTGCTTGCAAAATCAAAGAAGTTTTTCGGAGAAAATCAAAAATCCATATTTCAGGATAGGTGTTATTTCCATCCCGTTAGCACTGATTTTGTTTCTGCTTTACAACGGAAGATACAGCGGACTTGGAACCAATCTGATCTCGGCAGCATTTTCTGGCGGAATGATTTATTCTTATGACTGGATCTTAAAACTGCTGCTGACAATTTTAACTCTTGCAATCGGATATCAGGGTGGGGAGGTTACACCGTTATTTTCCATTGGTGCATCGCTTGGAATTGTTTTAGGGGGAATTCTTTCCATTTCGCCGGTTCACTGTGCGGCACTCGGATACGCAGCTGTATTTGCAGGTGCAACGAACACACTGCTTGCGCCGGTGTTGATCGGACTTGAAGTATTTGGAGCAAATGATATGGTGCCGTTTCTGATCGTATGCATTTTTGCTTATCTGGTGAACGGGGATAAATCTATTTATGGAGCGCAGGAAGTGAGAAAGTAATTTTGGCCAGTATTGCTTTCATTGTTTCAGGTAAGGTTTTATGATAGAATATCAGGTATCACAAGCTTGGTGCCTGCGCTAAAACTTGTGATACCTGAAAACAGACAAGAATAACGCTTAAAATAAATGTGTTTAAGGGAATATATTTTGTAATAAGACAATAAGGAAGTGAGGCTAACCATGAGAAAGAAAGAACTTGCCAAAGAAGTGATCGAGCGTCTGAAAAAAGAATACCCGGATGCCGGATGCAGTCTCGAATATGACCAGGCGTGGAAACTTCTGGTCAGTGTCCGCTTGGCGGCACAGTGTACCGATGCAAGGGTAAATATCGTTGTAGAAAAATTATATGAAAAATTTCCGGATGTGAAAGCACTTGCCGAAGCGCCGGTGGAAGAAATTGAAGAAATTGTAAGACCGTGCGGACTTGGAAAAAGCAAGGCACGGGATATCAGTGCATGTATGAAGATTTTATGGGAGCAGTACGGTGGAAATGTGCCGGAAGATTTTGACGCCCTTTTAAAACTTCCGGGTGTGGGAAGAAAGAGTGCGAACCTGATCATGGGAGATGTCTTTGGAAAACCTGCAATCGTAACTGACACACACTGTATCCGCCTTGCAAACCGTATTGGTCTTGTCGATGGAATCAAAGAACCCAAAAAAGTAGAGATGGCACTCTGGAAGATCATTCCGCCGGAGGAAGGGAATGATCTGTGTCACCGTTTTGTGTATCATGGACGTGAAGTATGTACGGCGCGGACAAAACCGTATTGTGACCGCTGTTGTCTGAACGATGTCTGTAAAAAGATGGGAGTGGAGTAAAAAATACCGGAAATTCCAGATTTTACCGGTTGGATGGCAGTATAAATTATGATATTCTTCTGCTTGTAACAATTATGTAATATATTTGAAATGGATAAGAAATATTTAAACTGTTACATAATGCAAAATTACAAATGGAGGAATATCATGAAGAAACAGACAATACTAGCATTTACAACGGCACTTGGAATTGCGATGAGCGTATCTGCACCGGTAGAGGCAGCGTCCGCTAACCGTGTGAACATCTCAGTTTATGAGAAGGACTGCACAACAAATCAGTGGAACTCTGTTGAGACAGGTTCTATCAATGATGTATTGAAAAAAATATGTGATCGTTTTCCGGCAATCGTTTTACCGGGAGACTGCATACCGGAAATTCCAGAAGACGACAAAGAAGAGCAGACACCGGATACATCAGAAAAACCTGATACGTCAGAGAAACCAGACACATCGGAAAAGCCGGGTACACCAGAAAAACCAGACACATCAGAAAAGCCGGAAGAAAGTCAGCCGGGCGGTACTGAATCAGGTGGGAACAGTACTACAGACAGTGAACAGCCGAAAGATGATGTAACGGAAAATTCCTATGCAAAACAGGTTTTAAAACTGGTCAACACAGAGCGGAAAAAGGCCGGCTTAACGGAACTTACATGGATGATACAGTTGCGACTGCCGCAATGACACGTTCAAAAGAAATTGAAAAATCATTTTCCCATACCAGACCGGATGGAAGAAATTTTGGAACGGCGATCACAGATCTTGGTATCACTTATCGCGGAGCCGGGGAAAATATCGCATGGGGTCAGAAAACACCGGAAGCAGTTATGAATGCATGGATGAACAGTGAAGGGCACCGTGCGAATATCTTAAACCCGAACTTTAAGAAGCTTGGTGTCGGTTACCGTACAGATAGTCAGAGAACGCCGTACTGGACGCAGTTGTTTACTTATTAGAAAAGAATAAGAGTTATTTAGAGAATGGGCATATTGCAAATGAGAGTTTGCGTAATATGTCCATTTTTTTGCGGGAAACCACAGTTTTCCAGAAAAAGTCCTTGGTTTTCCGGGAAAAGTCCTTGGTTTTCCCTTATTCCCGTTTGACGGCAGTACTTCTGTACAGTATAATATAAATAGCACCCTTTTATGCGTACACACAGGAGGAATCAATGTTAACGATCAATGAATACCGCAAGGTAGAAAGTTTAGAAGAAGCGTATGAGCTGAATCAGAAAAAGAATAATAAGATCATCGCAGGCGGTGTCTGGATGAAGATCGGTGACCGGAGAATTGCGACGGCAATCGATCTGTCAGGGCTTGGGCTGGATCAGATCACCGAGACGGATACAGAGTTTGTCATCGGTGCCATGACAACACTGCGTGAGATAGAAAAACATGCGGGACTTGCCGCATATACAGACGGAGCCATCCGTGAAAGTGTCCGCCATATTGTCGGTGTACAGTTCCGCAACTGTGCAACCGTAGGTGGAAGTATTTTCGGACGTTTTGGTTTTTCCGATGTACTGACCGTATTTCTGGCAATGGATACCCAGGTAGAGCTTTATCATGCAGGTATGGTTTCCTTAAAAGAATTTATTGATATGCCATATGATAATGATATTTTAGTAGCTCTGCATGTGGCAAAAAAGCCGATCCGCATTGCCTATTTAAGCCAGCGCAATACGGCTACCGATTTTCCGGTGGTTGCCTGTGCAGTGTCTGAATATGATGGCAGTCTGCATGTGAGTATCGGAGCAAGACCGGTTCATGCCAGATTGGTAGAGCTGCCGCTCGGTTCCGGTGAACCGGATGGTTTTGGAAAGCAGCTTCCGGAAGGATTTGAAAAAGATGAGGCACTGGTAAAGGAACTTGCAACCTGGTGCGCAGATCAGTTTACTTATGGCAGCAACCGCAGAGCTGGAGCTGATTACAGAGAACATGTTGCCGGCGTGCTGATCCGCAGAGCAATCTGTTCTTTGGAAAAATAAAAGACAGGCATTGGTGTAAAAAGGTATGAAAGTCTTTGCTTATAAAAAGACAATATCAGAAATGGAGAACGAACAATAAGATGAAAATACATGTATGGCTGAATGAGCGTGAAATCACACGCGAGATAGCAGCAGATCTGCCGCTGTTAGAATTTGTCCGGTCAGAGGGCTGTTACAGTGTAAAAAGAGGATGTGAGACCTCAAACTGCGGTCTCTGTACCGTGTGGATTGACCACAAACCGGTGCTTTCCTGTTCCGTGTTAGCGGCAAGGGCAGACGGTACACATATCACAACCTTAGAGGGAGTGGAAGATCGTGCAAAAGAATTTGGCACTTATCTCGCAAAACAGGGCGGCGAGCAGTGCGGCTTCTGCAATCCGGGATTTATCATGAATGTACTTGCGATGGAGGATGAGTTGGAAAACCCGACGGAGGAGGATATGAAGGAATATCTTGCCGGAAATCTCTGCAGATGCAGCGGATATGAGAGCCAGCTTCGTGCAGTCAAAGAATACCTGAAGTTTAAAATGGAGGGAAAAGCATGAACAGCAGTACGAACTTAAGAAAACCGGGAAAATTTGTCAACGCTCCCGTAATGAAAAAAGATGCGATGGCGCTTGTGACCGGAAAACCGGTTTATATGGATGATGTGGCGCCAAAGGACTGTCTGGTCGTAAAAGTTCTGAGAAGTCCGCATGCGCATGCACTGATCAAGGAGATCCGCACAGACCTTGCAGAAAAAGTAGACGGTATTGTCTGTGTACTGACCTACAAAGATGTTCCAAAACGCCGCTTTACCATGGCAGGACAGACTTATCCGGAGCCGAGTCCGTATGACCGTTATATATTAGAAGATCGTGTCCGCTTTGTCGGCGATCCGGTTGCGATCGTTGCCGGAGAGACCGAAAAAGCAGTCGATATGGCATTAAAACGGATCAAAGTGACTTATGAGGTTTTAGATGCTGTATTAGATTTCCATACAGCAATGGATAATCCGGTTTTAGTACATCCGGAGGATGACTGGAAGTCACTCTGCCGGTGGGTGCGGACAACAAAAGGAACCTCTGTGCGTCCGGTGTGGACGGAGAGGGTGATGTGGATGCCGTGATTGCGGACTGTGATATCGTATTAGACGAAACTTACCATGTCAAAGCCATGCAGCAGAGCATGATGGAAACTTTCCGTACCTGTACCTATCTGGATACCTATGGCCGTCTGATCGTGCTCAGTTCCACGCAGATCCCGTTCCATGTGCGGAGAATCGTTGCAAATGCACTCGATATTTCCAAGGCAAAAGTGCGTGTCATCAAACCGCGTATCGGTGGAGGTTTCGGTGCAAAACAGACGGTTGTCACGGAAGTATATCCGGCGATCGTAACATGGAAGACCGGAAAACCTGCAAAAATGATCTACACCAGGGAGGAATCCATGATCGCATCCTCACCGCGCCACGAGATGGAAGTCCGTGTACGTCTTGGCGCAATGTCGGATGGAACGATCCGTGCCATCGACCTGCACACACTTTCAAATACAGGGGCGTTTGGTGAACATGGTCCGACTACGGTGGGATTAAGCGGCCACAAATCCATCCCGATGTACCACACGGAGGCATTCCGTTTCCAGTATGAGGTAGTCTATACAAACCGGATGTCCGCAGGCGCTTACCGCGGTTACGGTGCCACACAGGGTATTTTTGCGGTGGAGTCCACAGTCAATAAATTGGCAGACAGACTTTCCATGGATCCGATCGTGCTTCGCCAGAAGAATATGATCCATGAGGGCGATGTGATGCCAGCTTATTATGGCGAGACCGCGAATAGCTGCCGCTTAGAGGAATGTCTGCTAAAGGCTTCTGATATGATCGGATGGAAAGAAAAAGGCATGCGCACTGTCATGCCGGATGGAAAGATCCGTGCACGCGGCGTTGCATGGCAATGCAGGGATCTTCCATTTCCAACTGTGACGTCGGTTCTGTCACGGTAAAATTAAGTGATGAGGGAACTTATCATATCACGGTCGGCTGTACCGATATGGGAACAGGGTGCGATACGATCATTGCCCAGTTTGCGGCGGATGTGTTAGAGACACCGATCGATAATATTTCCGTGTACGGTGTTGATACAGATATTTCCCCATATGATTCCGGTTCTTATGCGTCCAGTACGACCTATCTGACCGGAATGGCAACAGTGAAGGCTTGTGAACAGCTGCGTGAACGCATCATCGCGCTTGCAGCAGTACGCATGAACAAAGATGCTCGGCACTCACTTTTGACGGAGAAAATGTCATCGATGAGTCGGACGGCGCAAAAATGAGTCTGTTTGATATTGCAACTGCATCCATGTGCAACAATGAGATCTCACTGGAAGTAACATACTCACACAGCTCTCCGGTATCACCGCCACCATTTATGGCGGCGTGTGCGGAGATCGAAGCAGACCCGGAAACAGGTGCTATCGAGTTATTGGATTACACCGCCTGTGTGGATTGTGGAACGGTTGTAAACACCAACTTGCAAGGGTACAGACTGAGGGTGGTCTTTTACAGGGAATCGGTATGACACTGTATGAAGATATCTGGTATGATGAGAGAGGAAAGAATCTTTCTAACTCCTTCATGCAGTATAAAGTGCCAAGCCGTTTAGATACCGACCGCATCCGTGTGGAATTTGACAGCAGCTATGAGCCGACCGGTCCTTTCGGTGCAAAATCGATCGGTGAGATCGTCATCAACACGCCGGCTCCGGCAATCGCAGATGCAGTTTACAATGCGACCGGTGTCTGGATCAATGAACTGCCGATCACACCTGAGAAAATCCTGAAGGGAATGAAGGTGATCTGATACGATACAGATAAATCTGATCTATCTTGCTGCCGGATACGCAAGGCGGTTCGGCAGCAATAAACTGCTTACGGAATTTCATGGAAAACCGTTGTTCCTGCATGGTCTGACAGAATTAGTGCGCCTGCAGAATATGAGCAGTTATCCGTGTAAGATCATTGTTGTGACTGCATACGATGAAATTGAGCAGTTGTGTAAAGAATTGTCTGCAATCGACTGCATCGTCGTGCGCAATCAAGGTACGCAAAACGACGGAATTGCCTCAAGCATTCGAAAAGGCATAGAGACATCTGTCACTTATCCCGTGACAGCAACGGGTGGTTCTGTTTCCTATGATATGTTTTTCAGGCAGACCAGCCGTATGTAAAAGCAGAATTACTCCTTGACTTTCTGGATGCATTTTTCACAGCAAAAAGGGATCGGAGCTTTAGCGTGTGACGGCAGTCTGCGCAGCCCCAATCTTTTTTCGGAAACTTATCGCGGGGAACTGCTTGCACTGACCGGGGAGTGCGGCGGTAAAATAGTGATCCGTTCCCACCCGGATGATGTTTTCTCTTATCCGGTTTTAATGCCGGAATTTTTTGTTGATATCGATACAAGGGAGGATTATGCACATGAGAATGTATGACCTGATTGAAAAGAAAAAACTTGGCATGGAACTGACCACAGATGAGATCCGTTTTATGATCGATGGTTTTACGGACGGTACGATTCCGGATTATCAGATGTCTGCCATGACGATGGCGATCTGTTTTCAGGGAATGAGTAAACGGGAAACGGTCGACCTGACACTTGCCATGCGTGACAGCGGGGATGTGCTCGATCTCTCTTCCATTCCGGGTGTGAAAGTAGATAAACACAGTACCGGCGGTGTGGGAGATAAGACATCGTTAGCGCTGACACCGATCATTGCTTCTCTTGGAGTTCCGGTTGCAAAGATGTCTGGAAGAGGACTTGGCCATACCGGAGGAACCATTGACAAACTTGAGAGTTTTCCGGGATTTACGACTGCGCTTCCGGAGGAAATCTTTTTTAAAAATGTCCGTGAGATCGGTATTGCACTGGCAGGGCAGACGGCCAATCTTGCCCCGGCGGATAAAAAGCTGTACGCACTGCGTGATGTCACGGCTACCGTCGATCAGATGTCACTGATTGCCAGCTCGATTATGAGCAAAAAATTAGCTTCCGGCAGTGATGCAATCGTGCTCGACGTCAAGACCGGAAACGGCGCATTTATGAAAAAATATGAAGACTCTGTCGCACTTGCAAAAGAGATGGTGTCGATCGGAACGATGGCAGGCAAAAGACGGCGGCAGTCATCACGGATATGGACCAGCCGCTTGGAAATGCCGTTGGAAATGCCATCGAAGTGATCGAGGCGGTCGACACCTTAAAAGGAGAAGGCCCTTCGGATTTTAAAGAGGTAGTCTTTGCACTGGGGGCCCAGATGTTACTCTTTGCAGGACGTGCAGATTCATGCGAAGAGGCGGTAAAACTCATGCAGGATTCCATAGACAGTGGAGCTGCGCTTGATAAAATGGCTGAGTTTGTGAGAGCGCAGGGTGGGGATGCATCTTATGTATATGACACTTCAAAGTTCCCAAAAACAAAATATTCGGTCGAAGTAAAAGCAGCGTACGGCGGATTCGTGCATCGCATTCTGGCGGAAAATATTGGCATTGCTGTATGACACTTGGCGGTGGACGTGAAACGAAGGACAGTGTGATCGATCTTTCTGTTGGCATTTATTTAAAGAAGAAAAATGGAGATGCTGTAGATACCGGTGACACACTGGCAGTCATTTATGCAAATGATCGTGAAAAAATGGATGCGGCTGCCGAAAAAGTACTGCATGCTTATGAAATTGCTGCCGTGCCGAAAGAAATGCTGCCGGTCGTAAGAGAATATATTTACGAATAAAGAATAAGATCTTTTTTCCTTCATACAATCATATATGAAGAAAAATCAGAAAGAAAAAATAATAAACAGCTTAGAACTGCCGAAGGATCTGATGCTCGGCGCAGCGATCGTGACTGCAACCGGAAGGCATGAGGTTCTGATTTCTAATTATAAAGGAATCCTGGAATATGAGGATTCCTTTATCAAAATACAGACAAAAAACTGCAGGATCCTGATTTCCGGCTCACATCTTGCAATCGACTATTACACGAATGAGGAAATGAAAATTACCGGGTTTTTAGACACGATCCAGTACGAAAATTAACAGATGCTGCTCTCGGTAATTAAGTATTTTAAAGGATACGTGTATGTCCGTTTAAGCGGTTATGCGCCGGAACGTTTCCTGAATTTATGCGGAAGCCATGATATTCTGATCTGGAATTTGAAATCTACGAAGGATGGATACGAATTCTGCATCAGTGTAGCAGGTTTTAAGCAGTTACGTCCGATCTTAAAAAAAACAAGAACACATATCCGCATCCAAAAAAGATATGGCATGCCGTTTGAATTGTACCATTACCGCAAACGGAAAATGTTTGCAATGGGCATGCTGTTATTTGCAGGGCTGATCTATTACCTTTCCGGTTTTATCTGGAATATTGAAGTCAACGGCAATTCCTATCTGTCTGAGGAAGTCGTACTCTGCTTTCTTTCGAAAGAACATGCCTCTTTTGGCACAAAGAAAAAAAATATTGACTGTGCGGCTTTAGAGGAAACGTTAAGAAGCCGTTATCCCGAAGTGATCTGGACTTCCATCAAAATCTACGGCACCAAAATGACGGTTGATATCCAGGAAAATCTGCTCCCGGAAGAAAATTATGAGGAAAAGAAAGAGGAGACAGCGCACGATATCGTTGCTGCCGATGATGGCTTGATCACAGAAATGATCACAAGAAGTGGTACACCGGTAGTGACTGTAGGAACCCCGGTGAAAAAGGGAGATGTGTTAGTCAATGGGTATGTTGAGATTCTAAATGATGACGGAGAGACGGCACAATATCTTTACCGCACCGCAGATGCGGATGTCATTGCAAAAGTTACATATTCCTACCATGATGAGATACCGATGGAATATGTAAAAAAAGTATCGACTGGCGCAGAAAAAATAACTTATCAGGTCAGAATTCTGGATTATCTGATCGAAAATCCTTTTTTTTTCACCGGTGGAAGAACCATATGAAGTTGTGTCGGATGTGTCACAATTTCACTTTACAGATAATTTTTATCTTCCGGTTTATCTGGTCAGACAGACCTATCAGGGCTATAAAAATGAACAAAAGACGTACACAGAAAAGGAGGCAAAACGACTGGCTTCTGAGAATCTTAAGAAATATCTTGACGATTTGGAAGAAAAAGGTATTCAAATTACAGAAAAAAATGTTATTATAGAGAGAACGAAGAAAAAATATGTGGTGAAAGGAACGATTGGCACTTTAAAATCCATTGTTTCCTATCAGCCGACAAAAATCATCGAACAATCGAGCGAAGAGAGGCAACCGACGGATGAGTCTGACTGAACTATCATTAAATATACCGACTGATCATGTGGCCAATGTATTTGGTCAGTTTGATGCGTATATCAAAAAAATTGAACGCACCTTAAACGTCACTGTGGTTTTACGCGGTGAGAGTATGAAGCTCCTTGGAGAGGAACATAATTTAAAAAAAGCGGAACAGGTATTTTTACAGCTGATCGAATTATCAAAAAGAGGCAATATCATTACTGAGCAGAATGTCAATTATGCACTGGCACTTTCGGAGGAGGAAAAAGAATCCGCAATCGTGGAGATCGATAAGGACTGTATCTGCCATACGATCAACGGCAAGCCGGTCAAACCAAAGACACTTGGACAGAAAGCATATGTGGATGCGATACGCCAGAAAATGATCGTGTTTGGCATGGGTCCTGCAGGAACCGGTAAAACTTATCTTGCAATGGCAATGGCGATCACGGCGTTTAAGAATGAAGAAGTGGGAAGGATCATCCTGACACGTCCGGCAATCGAAGCCGGCGAGAAATTAGGATTTTTGCCGGGGGATTTACAGAGTAAGGTCGACCCGTATTTAAGACCGCTTTATGATGCATTATATCAGATCATGGGAGCAGAAAGCTTCCAGAAAAATATGGAAAAGGGGCTGATCGAGGTTGCACCGCTTGCATACATGCGCGGACGTACACTTGACAACGCATTTATCATATTAGATGAGGCGCAGAACACCACACCGGCGCAGATGAAAATGTTCCTTACCCGTATCGGTTTTGGATCTAAGGCGGTGATCACCGGTGATGCAACCCAGAAGGATTTAACACCTGGCACAGCATCCGGTCTTGATGTTGCCTTAAAAGTATTAAAAAAAGTGGATGAGATCGGCATCTGTGAACTGACCAGCAAAGATGTGGTCCGTCATCCGGTTGTACAGAAGATCGTGAAGGCTTATGAAGATTATGAAAACCGCAGTAAGAGCGCATCAAAAAGAAGACAGGAGACTCGCCAGCGATGAATGACCGCTTTGTAATCAAAAGAGGATGGAATCAGGTCTGCATGTTTATCGTTACCATTGCAGCCATACTTTTACTGTGTGCAAAACAACAGATTTTACTGGATCAGATTTTAGGGATTGTCTGTGTTGCCATGATATGGTTTGTATTGTTTCTTTTCTTTATAGAACACGATCGTGCGGAAGGACTGATCAGCCATAACCGTGAAACAGATTTCAAAAAGTATTATATAGTTATACGGCAGCAGCGGTGGTGGTTGTGTTTGCATCATACTTTCCTGAATTTGTAAAACCGCTGGTATTTGTACCGCTCATTATTGCAGCCTTTGTTTCCGAACGTCTTGCGCTTATCACCGGTATTTTCTGGGATTCCATGATATGTCTGGTTATGGGACTGCATTCACAGGAACTGATATTGTACTGTCTGTTGACAATCTTTGGTGTGATCCTTGCCGGGACGGCGGAGGAAGCCACAAAACAGGAAAAAAAACTTATCTGGTATGAAGTGCTGTTGTTCTGCCTCTCCGTTTTACTTCCAGTCACCTTTTATTATCTGACCTATCAGGAGGTACATTTTGTGCTTTTATTATGGGGAATTGGAGAGGGTGCCATCAGTGTTTTGTGGCTGCAGTTTGGCTATCCGCATTTCTCACATTTGAGGGAACAGGAAGTAAATGATATCCTGACGGATATTATAGATGATACTTATCCTCTTGTCCGTGAACTGTCAAATTTTTCGAAACAGGAATATCAGCATGCACGCAGAGTTTCAAGACTTGCAGCAAGCTGTGCGAGAGTTGCCGGGGCAGATGAAAAGACCTGCGCGGCGGCAGGATTTTATTACCGGATCGGGATCATGGAAGGTGAACCGCTCACAGAGAGCGGAATCCGCATTGCACAGGAACACTGTTTCCCGGAAGATGTCATCCGTATCATCAGTGAATATGATGGCGAAACAGCACCGCCTTCATCCATCGAGTCCGCGATCGTACATATGGTAAATGGCCTGGTCAAAAAGATAGAAGTTTTTGACAGTTATACAATGGCAAGCGAATGGAATCAGGATATGGTCATCTACCAGACACTAAACGAATATTCTGCAAGCGGAATTTATGATCAGTCCGGGCTCGGCATGAATATGTTTTTAAAGATCAGGGAATATCTTGTAAATGAAGAAACCTTCTTCTTTTAAAAAACGTATAAAATACAAAAGATATAAAAACTGCCTGTAAGGCACAGAAATGAGGAAATTTATGAGTCTTTTTATAGAAAAAGAAACAGATACTGATTTTTCATTTGATGAGGAGGCACTTGCAAAAGAAGTGACAGACTATGCAATCGAGCATGAGGGATTTCCGTTTGAAGCTGAAATCAATCTGACGCTCACGGACAATGATGGAATCCACGCCATCAATAAAGAATACCGTGACATTGATGCGCCGACGGACGTTTTGTCATTTCCGATGCTTTCTTATGAGAGCGCAGGAGATTTTTCGAAATTAGAAGATGATTACGATGACAATTTCAACCCGGACACAGGCGAAATAATGCTCGGTGATATCATTATCTCTGTTGACAAAGTAAAGGAACAGGCAAAAAGTTATGGGCACAGTGAAAAACGTGAATATGCATTTTTAATCCTTCACAGTATGCTTCATTTATTTGGATATGACCATATGACACCGGAGGAAGCTGCCATTATGGAGGGAAAACAAACTGAGATCTTAAACGAGATGAACATTTTAAGATAACGAGGATTAAGTCATATGGGCAAACAAAATAAAAAAAGCAGTACAAGTTTTCTTGTGCAGGGTTCTATTCTTGCTATCGCATCCATCGTCAGCCGTATTATCGGTCTGATCTACCGTATCCCGCTGACAAATATTATCGGGGATACCGGAAATGACTACTATGGAACTGCTTTCCAGATTTATAATATATTATTGATCATTTCATCCTACAGTCTGCCGCTCGCAGTATCAAAACTTGTATCTGCAAATTATTCACAGGGCAGAAGACACAATGTATACCGCATTTTAAAATGTGCATTGATCTTCGGTGTATGTACCGGTACGGTCGCCGCACTGATCCTTTTGTTTGGTGCTGAGTTTATCACGGGCACGCTGATGAAAACACCGATGAGCGTCTTCGCTGTGCGTGTACTGATCCCTGTACTTCTGATTGTTGCAGTACTTGGTGTTATGAGAGGATTTTTTCAGGGACTTGGAACAATGATGCCGAGTGCAACTTCCCAGATCTTAGAGCAGATTGCAAATGCAATCGTCAGTGTATGGGCAGCGTATGTATTGGCTGATTATGGTGCAAAGGCTGGAGCACTGCTTGGTGATGCTGATAATTATTCCGCGGCATACGGAGCAGCAGGAGGAACGCTTGGTACTGCGGTCGGAGCACTGGTTGCATTATTATTCTGTACCTTTGTACTGGTTGTATATCTGCGTGCGTTCAAACGCAGTCTGCACAGAGAGCGGAAAAGAAACGTTGATTCCTATGGCTCGATATTTCATCTGCTTATCATAACGATCATCCCGGTTTTACTGAGCAGTACGATCTACAACTGCAATACCGTCATAGATCAGGCTGTATATAAACACATTGCTGCATATCAGGGATATACCGCGAACCAGTATGGTTCCTGGAATGGTATTTATACTGGAAAATATACGGTTCTGATCAATGTTCCGATCTCCATTGCATCAGCGATGGCGGCATCCTCTGTTCCTGCACTGACTGCTGCCTATGCAGCCGGGAAAAAAGGTGAAGCAAAACGACAGATCGGGATTGCAACACGTTTTATCATGGTGATTGCTTTTCCATGTGCAGTTGGCATGGGCATACTTGCATCACCGATCTTACAGCTTTTGTTCCGTGATTCATCGGAGACTGCTGCACATATGTTACAGGTAGGAGCTGTTACGATTTTGTTTTTTTCACTGTCAACGCTTTCAAACGGTCTTTTACAGGGAATCGGCCGCATGAAAGAACCGATCAAAAATGCGATCATTGCACTGGTACTGCATTTAGGACTGCTGGCAGCACTTATGTTCTTGTTTGACTTAAACATTTTTGCAGTCGTTATCGCAAATGCAGCATTCGGTCTTATCATGTGTATTTTAAATGCAGGATCAATCCGCCGTTACAGTGGATATCATCAGGAAATTCGAAAAACATTTTTTGTCCCTGCAATCGCCGCTGCCGGTATGGGTGTTGTTGTATGGCTCGTCTATCATGGCATTCTGTACGTGCTGCGTGTTAATGCTGTAGCAACGCTTTTGTCGATCGTAATTGGAGCGGCGGTATATGCAGTGTTACTGTTGCTGTTAAAAGGATTAAATGAGCAGGAAATCTTACGTTTTCCGAAAGGCCGCATGCTGGCAGATGTCGCAAAAAAAATGCACTTATTAAAATAGCTGACGGCATGTGTTTAGACATTCTATAACCATGAAAAAATATTTCTGACAAGTGAATAAAAAGTAAAATTTGGCAAATACTTATCGTAAAACCGGAATATGGAGTGATGGGATGAAAAAAACGACGAGTATTTGCCTTTTTACCGGAATGATCTTTCTTTTATTGGTCATGGTTGTTTATTTACTGTTTACACAACAGGATACGGGGGAAAAAGAACAGGATCTTGCTGCGGCAACCGAAGAAATGCCGGCAGAAACGGATACAGAAAAAGAACTTAAGACAACAGAGAGTCTTGCTGTTTATGAATCATATGCATATGTTATAAAACAGAAGGACGGGATATTGGTCGTATACCAGAGTGATGGGATCACAGAATTTTTTGAGACAAATATCCGCATCCGTGATCTGAATGAAGATATGGTAAAAAAATTGGAAAATGGGATCCGGTTTTCGGACGATCAGGAATTGTACGCCTTTTTGGAGAGCTATTCCAGTTAGATTACTGCAGCCTTTCTGATATTGATGAATTACCAGCAATAACTATGGGTTTCACGGATTGAATGTTTGTTTTTTGTATGTTAAAATAATCAATAGTTTATCCTGTTACGGACAAATAAACTATATAAATATCGAAAAAGGTTTTAATATGACAGAAACAGAAGTTGCAGTCATTGGCGGCGGAGCATCCGGGCTGATGGCTTCTATTGCGTCTGCTTTAGCAGGTGCAGATACAATCATCTTAGAACATATGGACGTGTAGGTAAGAAAATACTTGCCACGGGGAATGGAAAATGTAATTATACAAACGAGGTGCAGGGATTATCGTGTTACAGAGGCGAAAACCCTGCTTTTGCTGTACCGGTATTCAGACAGTTCGATCAGAAAAAAACAGTGGCGTTTTTTCGTGAGATCGGTATCGAACCAAAAATAAAAAACGGCTATTATTACCCGGCGAGTGAACAGGCTGCTTCTGTTCTGGATGTCCTTCGCATGGAAGCCGCATATACCGGTGTAAAGGAGATTGTCTCCTGTGAGATCAAAGCAATAAAAAGACAGGGGGATTTCTTTCTGATCCGGACAGGCACAGGAGATTTTCGCGTAAAATCAATCATTTTTGCAACCGGTCTTTTCGCTTCACCGAAGAGTGGGTGTGACGGCAGTGCGCTTCCATATATTGAACACTTTGGGCACCATATCATAGATATTGTACCGGCGCTGGTGCCGTTGCAGTGCAGGCAGTCATTCTTTAAAATGCTTGCAGGAATCCGTGCAGAAGTTTCGATAAGACTGTACATAAACGGAGCAGAAACGACCAGAGAACGTGGTGAATTACAGCTGACGGATTATGGAATATCGGGAATTCCGGTTTTTCAGATCAGCCGATATGCAACCAGAGCTTTAAAACAGAAAAAACAGGTATATGCACAGATCGATTTTATGCCGGACCGGTCTTTTGGGGAAGTGAATGATCTGCTGAAACTGCGTTTTTGCATGAATGCTCACGGAAAAGATGCCTCTCAGGCGATGATCGGTCTCTGCAATAAAAAGCTTGCAGAGGTACTCTTAAAAGAAGCCGGGATTGATCTTCATATTCCGTCAAAAAAAGTACCGGAAAAACAACTGACACGTCTGACAAAACTGCTGAAAGACCTGCGTGTCGACATCACAGGAAGCAAAGATATCGCGCAGGCACAGGTCTGTGCGGGCGGTGTGGACACACGCGAGATCGATGCAGCCAGCATGATGTCAAAATTAATTCCGGGACTGTTTTTCGCAGGAGAAGTCGTTGATATTGATGGTATCTGCGGTGGATATAATCTGCAATGGGCTTGGTCCAGCGGATATGTGGCAGGAAGCCACGCAGGAGAATATGCACATCCGGGAAAAAAAGCGCACAGGAAGAAACGAGGAAATTATGATTCGAATTAATCAGATCAAGCTGCCAGTAACACATGATACGGTGCAGTTAGAGCAAAAGATCAAAAAAGCGTTGAAATTAAAGGCGGACACGCCTTTTCAATACCAGATCGTCAAAAAATCCATTGACGCAAGGAAGAAGCCGGATCTGTTTTATGTGTACTCCGTAGATGTAGAGACGGCAGACGACCAGAAAATTTTAAAAAAGGTTAACAATAATAATGTTATGTCAATCAAAGTGAAAAAATACGTCCTTCCGGAAGTCATAAATCCTTCACGCACACCTGTGATCGCGGGGGCAGGCCCTGCCGGACTGTTCTGTGCCTATGCATTAATGTCAGAGGGTTTTCATCCGATCGTGGCAGAGCGTGGTAAAAAGGTCGAAGAACGGACTGCGGATGTGCAGAAGTTCTGGGAGACCGGTGTCTTAGACACCGCCTCGAACGTCCAGTTCGGAGAGGGCGGTGCAGGAACCTTTTCCGATGGAAAATTAAATACATTGGTCAAAGATCCCATTGGAAGGAACCGTTTTGTTCTTGAAACATTCGTAAAATTTGGGGCACCGGAACATATTTTATATGAAAACAAACCACATATCGGCACAGATATTCTTGCAGATGTGATAAAACGGATGCGGGAATTTATGACAGAAAATGGCGTAGAGTTTTATTTGAGACCTGTGTTACCGGATTTTCCACCGGCAAAAACGGGAACTTAAAATCTATCGAATTAAATCACGACAGACAGATCGATACCGACTGCCTGATCCTTGCCATCGGTCACAGTGCAAGGGATACGTTTTCGCTGTTACAGGAAAAGGACTTAAATATGCAGGCAAAATCCTTTGCGGTCGGATTCCGTGTGGAGCATCCGCAGAGCGAGGTCAATCTGACACAGTACGGAGATTTATATGCAGACAAACTTCCTGCGGCACCTTATAAAGTGACGGCAAATCTTCCCTCCGGCAGAGGGGTATACTCCTTTTGCATGTGTCCGGGCGGTTATGTCGTAAACGCTTCCTCCGAAGAGCACCGTCTTGCAGTCAACGGCATGAGTTACTCGGACCGTGGCGGCAGCAACGCAAACAGTGCGATCATCGTCTCCGTCACACCGGAAGATTTTAAGGCGGATGCGATCCGTCATGGTGTTTTAAAAGATGCCGATGGGAAAGAAGATGTACTGTCCGGCGTCCGTTTTCAGGAACGTCTGGAGGAGCAGGCATGGAAACTTGGAAATGGAAAGATCCCACAGCAGTTGTTTGGTGATTACTGTAAAAATCGTCCTTCCGTTTCCTACGGTGCATTTGAGAGTACAACAAAGGGTGATTCCGCACTTTGTAATTTGAGAGGACTTCTGCCGGAAGAATTAGAGGAATCATTCATAGAAGGAATGCATCATTTTTCCCGTGCGATTCCGGAATTTGACCGTGAGGATGCGATCCTTTCCGGTGTCGAAAGCCGTACATCTTCCCCGGTGCGTATCGTGCGTGATGAATCATTCCAGTCGAATATCCGCGGCATTTACCATGCGGGGAAGGCGCCGGATATGCAGGTGGTATCATGTCTGCGGCAATGGACGGCTTAAAGGTTGCCGAGCAATCGGTAGATATGCCATAGAGAGTAAATGATAGATTACAATTATGAAAAAAATAGATGATCCATTTGACGGACGCTATTATGATGAATAGAAAAAGAACAGAGGTTAAAGACGTGGCAGAATATACACCTATGATGCAGCAATATTTAAAAACAAAAGAGGAATATAAAGATTGCATTTTGTTTTACAGACTCGGTGATTTTTATGAGATGTTTTTTGATGATGCGATCGTTGTCTCAAAAGAACTTGAACTGACGCTGACCGGCAAAAGCTGTGGTGCAGAGGAACGCGCGCCGATGTGCGGTGTTCCTTATCATGCAGTGGAAGGATACTTAAATAAACTGGTTGCAAACGGTCATAAAGTTGCGATCTGTGAGCAGGTGGAGGATCCAAAACTTGCAAAAGGTCTTGTAAAGCGTGAGGTGATCCGCATCGTCACACCGGGAACAAACACAGACATGCAGGCTCTCGACGAATCCAAAAATAATTACATTATGTGTATCGTATATCTTGCAGATAAATACGGTATTTCATTAGCGGACATCTCGACCGGAGACTATTTTGTTACAGAGGTCGATACGGAGCGGAAACTGATTGACGAGATCAACAAATTTGCACCATCCGAGATCATCTGCAATGAGAGCTTTTATATGAGCGGTGTCGATCTCTCTGATATGAAAAATCGCCTTGGTATTGCAGTGTACTCTTTAGAGGCATGGTATTTCAGTGACGAGACGGCAGAAAATACGTTAAAAGAACATTTTAAGGTGCAGAGTCTTGAGGGGTTTGGATTATCTGATTATGCGTGCGGCACGATCGCTGCGGGGGCATTGCTCCGCTATCTGTATGAAACACAGAAAAATGATCTTGGCAATCTTTCTGCGATTCATCCATACTCAACCGGGAAATATATGATCATAGACAGTTCGACCAGACGTAATTTAGAGCTGGTGGAGACACTGCGTGAAAAGCAAAAACGCGGTTCACTGCTATGGGTGTTAGATAAAACCAAAACAGCGATGGGAGCAAGGACACTTCGTGCTTATGTGGAACAGCCATTGATCGATAAAACCGAGATTGAACTGCGCCAGGAAGCCATTGGTGAGTTAAACGATCATGTGATCACAAGGAGGAATTGCGCGAGTATTTAAATCCGATTTATGACCTTGAGCGTCTGATCACCCGTGTGACTTACCAGACAGCCAATCCGCGTGATCTGATCGCATTTAAGAATTCTATCAGCATGCTGCCTCCGATCAAATCTCTGCTCGATGAGTTTGACGGTGCACTGCTAAAAAATATCCAGAACGACATTGATGCCATGGAAGAACTCTGCTCCCTGGTAGATCGTTCGATCATGGAAGAACCGCCGATCTCTGTGCGCGAGGGCGGACTGATCAAGGAAGGTTATAATGAGGATGTCGATAAATACCGCAATGCCAAAACAGAGGGTAAGACCTGGCTTGCAGAGTTGGAGGCAAAAGAGCGCGAAAAGACCGGAATTAAAAATTTAAAGATCAAATACAACAAAGTGTTCGGTTATTATCTGGAAGTGACCAATTCCTACAAGGATCTGGTGCCGGATTATTTTACCAGAAAACAGACACTTGCCAATGCGGAGCGTTACATCACACCGGAATTAAAAGAATTAGAAGATATGATCTTAGGCGCGGAGGACAAGCTCGTCAGCTTAGAGTATGATCTGTTCTGTGAAGTACGGAATAAAATTGCAGAAGAAGTTGTCCGTATCCAGCGGACAGCGAAAGCAATCGCAAACTTAGACGTTTTTATATCACTTGCAGTCGTTGCAGACCAGAATAATTACTGCAGACCAAAGATGACCAACAGTGGAGTGATCGATATCAAGGGCGGCAGACATCCGGTTGTCGAAAAAATGATCACAAACGATATGTTCATCGATAACGATACATATTTAGATAACGGAAATAACCGTATTGCAATCATAACTGGACCGAACATGGCAGGCAAATCCACTTACATGAGACAGGCTGCATTGATCGTTCTGATGGCACAGATCGGAAGTTTTGTTCCAGCGACATCGGCAAAGATCGGCATCGTGGATCGTATTTTTACCCGTGTCGGGGCATCGGATGATCTTGCAAGCGGTCAGAGTACCTTTATGGTGGAGATGAACGAGGTCGCAAATATCCTGCGCAATGCCACATCCAATTCGCTTTTAGTACTCGATGAGATCGGACGCGGAACAAGTACCTTTGACGGTTTAAGTATCGCATGGGCGGTAGTTGAACATATCAGCAACCCGCGTCTGCTCGGTGCAAAGACACTGTTTGCGACACATTATCACGAGCTGACTGAGCTGGAAGGAAAGTTAAACAACGTCCACAATTACTGTATTGCGGTCAAAGAAAAAGGCGACGACATTGTATTTCTGCGCAAGATCGTGCAGGGCGGTGCGGATAAGAGCTACGGTATCCAGGTTGCAAAACTTGCCGGTGTTCCGGATTCCGTGATTGAACGCGCCAAAGAAATCGTTGGAAGAGCTGAGCGCAAATGATATCACGTCTGTCACGAAAACATCACGCCTGCAACGGCAGGAACGAAAAGAAAAAAGAACGTTTGGATGAAGTTGATTTGACACAGATGTCTTTATTTGATACCGTAAAGGACGATGATATTTTAGAAGAGTTAAAAACGATTGATGTCGGAAATCTGACACCAATCGAGGCATTAAACAAACTTTATGAATTACAGAATAAAATAAAAAACCGCTGGTAGAAATGGAGAATAAAATTTATGGGCACAATTACAATTTTGCCGGAGACAACTAAAAACCCGATCACGCTGATGGGACAGCGCGCCGGTGTCTGCTGGGGAGGAAATGTAGAAGATCCGGAGAAAAATTATAAACGGGGCATGGACTGTATCATTTCCGGACATGGAAGAGTCATGGAATATGTAAATGTAGAGATGATCATTGCCGGCTATTCCGCGAGAGTAGAGCGCGAGTGGTATACACATATTGGCGGCTCACCGACACGTTTACAGTCAAGTACACGCTATATCAATTATGCCGGACGCGGATTTGATTACATCATCCGCCGTCGATCCAGAACAACAAAGAAGCATTGGAAAAATATCAGGCATTAATGGCGCATATCAATGAAGAATGCCGCGCTTTGCAGGAAGACTACGGGATTCCAAAGGAAGATGTTGCAAACGGACTGCCGCTTGGCATGATGGCGTCGATCGTGGATAAAAGAAATCTGCGCAGTTTAACGGAGATGAGCATCAGAGAATGTGTAACCGCGCATATTGGGAATACCGCCAGTTATTTGGTGACATCCGAAAAGCACTTTCGGAATATTCGGAAGAATGGCGCTGGATCGCAGATAATCTGTTTATGCCAAAATGTGATTACTTCGGATACTGCTCCGAGACAAGACCTTGCGGGAAACCGGTGTCCGGCGTTCCTAAGATGCCAAGACCATAACAGAATAATGCTGCAGGAAATGCAGCAGAAACGATTGAAACAAAGAGGTGAATCTGTATGCCTGAAATTACACTGCTCAGTCAGGAGACAATTGACAAGATTGCAGCCGGGGAAGTTGTGGAACGCCCCTCTTCCGTGGTAAAAGAACTGGTGGAAAATGCCATCGATGCAAAGGCAACTGCCGTCACAGTTGAGATCAAAGAGGGCGGTATTTCATTTATCCGTATCACGGACAATGGCTGCGGCATCGAGAGGGCGCAGGTTCCGCTTGCCTTTTGCGCCATTCGACCAGCAAGATCAAAAGCGTGGAAGATCTGATGAGCATTACCTCTTTGGGATTCCGCGGTGAGGCGCTCTCAAGTATCGCTGCAGTTTCACAGGTCGAGCTGATCACAAAAACATACGGGGAGCTGACCGGTACCCGCTATGTTATTGAGGGTTCGAAAGAAAAGGAAAATGAGGAGATCGGTGCGCCGGAGGGAACCACTTTTATCGTCCGCAATCTTTTTTACAATACACCGGCGAGGCGCAAATTTTTAAAGACCGCGCAGACGGAGGGCAATTATATCAATGACTGATGGAGCGTCTTGCCCTGTCACATCCGGGGGTTTCCTTTAAATTTATCAATAACGGTCAGACGAAAATGCATACCTCCGGCAATTCCAGGGAAAAGATATGATCTATCATATCTACGGCAGGGATATCACCTCCGGGCTTTTAGAGATCGACCATAAAAATGAGTATTTTCATGTCAAGGGTTTTATCGGAAAACCGTTAATTTCCCGCGGAAACCGTAATTTTGAGAATTACTTTATCAACGGACGTTATATCAAGAGCGCGCTGCTCTCAAAGTCGATTGAGGAAGCGTACAAAGGCTTTCTGATGCAGCACCAGTATCCGTTCTGCGTTCTGTACTTTTCCATGGATACCGATCTTTTAGATGTCAACGTGCATCCGACGAAGATGGAACTCCGTTTTTCAAACAATGAGGCGATCTATAAGACATTGTTTGAAATTATCCGGGGCGCACTGACGCACAAAGATTTTATCCCTGAAGTACCGGTGCAGGAAGAAAAGATACGGAAACGGGAAAACATCAAGGCACCGCTCCCGGAACCGTTTGAGCGCCGGGGTGTTGAAACGGTGCGGAGTGGAGGAAGGTTTCAGCCGCAGAACATACAGCAGGGAACAGGCGGACAGTCTGGTTTCGCTGCGTCAAAAGAAAATGAAGACGAGCAGACAACAATTCCGATGCAGAGCGCAGCACCGCAGAAGGAATCAGCACCGCCGGAAAACCTTTCTGTCTTTAACTCGCTTCTTCCAAAGAAAGAAACGGCTGTCACAGAACAGTCCGCGGATCGGTATCGGAAAGCAATACATACACCGTTTCCAAACCCGTACCGCAGCCAATACAGGCGGATAAAACAACGGCAAGCCTGCCAGAAGAGACAGCGGCAGCTTTACCGGAGTCAAAAGTCACTTACGAGCAACAGGAACTTGCGGCAGTCTCCGAAGGTTTCTGACAAAAGATGCCAAGAAGAAACACAAGATCATCGGACAGCTGTTCGATACTTACTGGATGGTAGAGTATGAGGACAAGCTGTTCATCATCGACCAGCATGCAGCGCATGAAAAAGTACTTTATGAGAAAACGATGAAAAAAGTGCGTGAAAAAACATTTTCATCACAGACGCTCAGTCCGCCGATCATCCTGACACTCAGCATTGAAGAGATCGAGATGCTTGAAAAATACAGGGAGCAGATCGATGCGTTCGGCTATGAAATCGAACCGTTCGGCGGAAAGGAATATGCAGTGACTGCTATTCCGGCTGATTTTACCGGGATTGACACAAAAACAATGTTTCTTGAAATGTTAGATGATTTTGCAAATATAAATGAAAATGATTCACCAAATGCCATTATGGAAAAAGTTGCGTCGATGTCCTGTAAGGCAGCTATCAAGGGAAACCAGCACATCAGCAGGCCGGAGGCAGAACGGCTGATCGATGAACTGTTGGAGCTTGAAAATCCGTACAACTGCCCGCACGGACGCCCGACGATCATTTCCATGACCAAATATGAAATAGAAAAGAAATTTAAAAGGATTGTCTGATATGCAGCAAAAACCAATGATTATTCTGACCGGTCCGACCGCGGTGGGGAAAAGTGCCCTCTCGGTGGAACTGGCAAAAAAAATAAATGGAGCGGTGATCTCTGCGGATTCTATGCAGGTCTACCGCCATATGGATATCGGTTCTGCCAAGATCACACCGGAGGAGATGCAGGGTGTTACGCATTATATGATCGATGAGCTAGAGCCGGACGAAGAATTTCACGTTGTGCGTTTTGTCACGATGGCAAAAGAATATTTAAAAGAAATCTATGCGGATGGAAAAATCCCGATCATAGCCGGGGGCACCGGATTTTACATTCAGGCACTTTTGTATGATATTGATTTTACAGAGCAGCAGTGTGATGAGACTTACCGCAGGCAGTTAGAAGATCTTGCCAGAGAACATGGCGCAGAATATCTGCACGGAATACTGCGCGAAGTGGATCCAGCTTCCGCCGAAGCGATCCATGCCAATAATATCAAACGTGTGATAAGGGCGTTAGAATTTTATCATTTGTCCGGCAAAAAATATCTGAGCACAACGAAACGGAACGACAAAAACAGTCTCCATACAATTTTGCCTATTTTGTACTCACGGATGAGCGTGCAAAATTGTACGAACGCATTGACAGACGCGTGGATGCAATGATAGAAGCCGGACTTGTGGAGGAAGTAAAAAAATTAAAATCCATAGGCTGCAGCCGGGAGATGGTTTCCATGCAGGGGCTCGGCTACAAGGAGATCCTTGCATATTTAGACGGCGGGTGTACCTTAGAGGAAGCTGTCTATATCATCAAGCGTGAGACGCGCCACTTTGCAAAACGCCAGTGACATGGTTTAAGAGAGAGCGGGATGTGATCTGGCTCGACAAGCAGGCATTTGGCTATGATGATGCAGCGATTTTAAAAGATATGATATCAATTTTAGAAGAAAAGGAAATAATCAGTCATGAATAAGTGGATGGAAGAACAATACGAAGCCCTTGGTATTTCAAGAGAAGTATATGAATTTGGAGAAAAAATCGAAGATTCCTTAAAAGAACGTTTTGCAGCGATCGATGCTACGGCAGAATACAACCAGTTAAAAGTCATCAAAGCGATGCAGGACAACCGTGTGAGTGCAGAGTGCTTTAATATGTCATCAGGATACGGCTACAACGACCTCGGACGTGACACATTAGAAAAAGTATATGCATCCTGCTTTAAAGGAGAAGATGCTTTAGTACGTCCGCAGATTACCTGCGGCACACACGCTTTAGCACTTGCTTTAATGTCAAACCTTCGTCCGGGAGATGAACTTTTATCCCCGGTCGGAAAACCATATGACACCTTAGAGGAAGTGATCGGCATCCGTCCGTCAAAGGGATCTCTGGCAGAATATGGCGTGTCTTACCGTCAGGTGGATCTTCTGCCGGACGGAAGTTTTGATTTTGAACATATCAAAGAGGCGATCAATGAGCGGACAAAACTCGTGACGATCCAGCGCTCCAAAGGGTATGCAACCAGACCAACCTGTCCGTGGCACGTATTGGAGAACTGATCTCCTACATCAAAGGCATCAAACCGAATGTCATCTGTATGGTAGATAACTGTTACGGTGAATTTGTCGAAGAGCAGGAACCGCTTGAAGTCGGAGCGGACATGATCGTTGGTTCTCTGATTAAAAACCCGGGCGGCGGACTTGCGCCGATTGGCGGATATATCGTCGGGAAAAAAGAATGTGTCGAAAATGCAGCTTACCGTCTGACCTCTCCGGGACTCGGAAAAGAAGTCGGTGCATCCTTAGGTGTCATCCAGTCTTTTTATCAGGGATTTTTCCTTGCACCGACCGTGGTGAGCGGCGCATTAAAGGGTGCGATCTTCGCAGCAAATATTTACGAAAAACTTGGATTTGAGGTTGTTCCGAACGGAAGTGAGAGCCGTCACGATATCATTCAGGCGGTTGCATTCCACAATCCGGATGCACTGATTGCATTCTGTGAGGGAATTCAGGCGGCGGCACCGGTCGACAGCTATGTAACGCCGGAACCGTGGGCAATGCCGGGCTATGACAGCGATGTCATCATGGCGGCAGGTGCTTTTGTACAGGGATCGTCCATTGAGCTGAGTGCAGACGGTCCGATCAAGCCTCCATATGCCGTTTATTTCCAGGGCGGACTGACCTGGTATCACGCAAAACTGGGCATTCTCAAATCTTTACAAAAACTTAAGGAACGAAAACTTGTCGACCTTGACTTGTTATGATAGAATATAATGTGATTTATGTATGCTTCCCGGGAGAGCAGAGAGGAAGCATTTATGAACAAAATTACTACGGTAAAAGAATTGCCGGATTCGGAAAAACCATATGAAAAGTTTCTTACATATGGCCCGGAATACTTAAGTGATGCAGAGCTGTTAGCAGTGATTATCCGTTCAGGGACAAGCGGTCTGAAGTCTGTGGAAGTTGCGCAGAATCTGTTAAATGACGGTCATCGCAATTTGTTAAACCTCTATGACATTCCGTTTGAAAAGATGCAGAAAATACGTGGAATTGGTCCCATAAAGGCAATCCAGTTAAAATGTATTGCGGAATTATCAAAGCGGATTGCACAGACAAAATCAGCACCAAACGTATGCATGACTAATCCGAGAACCATCGCAGATTACTATATGGAGCATCTGCGCCACGAGAACAAAGAACATCTGATCGTCTGTATGTTCGACAACAAATGCCACATGAAAGGTGATAAACTGCTTTCTGTCGGCAGTGCAAACGAGACGATTGTTTCGCCGCGTGAGGTTTTTGAAACAGCAATCAACTGTCATGCAGCACATCTTATCTTAGTCCATAATCATCCGAGCGGTATACCGGAACCATCCCATGCAGATGATGTCGTTACAAAACGGATTTTAAACTGCGGACAGTTGATGGGCATTCCGCTTTCCGACCATGTTATTATCGGAGATCATTCTTACTTTAGTTACAGAGAAAATAACAGGATCGTGGTTTAAACCGCGTTCCAAAGGGAGAGAACAATGACAAACAACGTATACGGTATTGATCTTGGAACATGCAATATGAAAATTTACTGCAAGTCTTCCAACAAAATCTTAAATGAGAAAAACACGATCGCATTAAAAAATAAAGATGAGATCTATGCTTATGGTAACTCGGCATACGCAATGTATGAAAAGGCCCCGGAGTCTATCCATGTGACATTCCCTGTTACAACAGGTGTCATCGCAGATTTCAACAATCTTCAGTCCATGATACAGCTTTTCTTAGAAACACATGTCAAGGGAAGCTTAAAGGGGGCAGAATTTATTGTGGCAGTACCGACAAGTATCACAGAAGTAGAGAAAAAAGCGTTTTTTGACATGTTCTATAAGAGCAAGATGAAACCAAAGAGTGTTCTTTTATGTGAAAAACCAATCGCAGATGCTGTGGGATTGGGATTAGACGTCAATGAACCGACCGGTATCATGGTTGTAGATATCGGTGCAGATACGACCGAGATTTCTGTTATTTCACTTGGAGGACTTGTACTTAGTGATCTTCTCCATTTTGGCGGCAATAAGATTGATGAATCCATCATTACTTATGTAAAACGTAATTATAATCTGGTGATCGGGCAGAAAACAGCACAGAGTATGAAAGAACGTTTGGGTTCCGGTATCCCGGGCAATGAAGATACGATGATCGTTGTCGGCAGAGATGTTGTAAGCGGACTTCCGATCGAAATGGAAATGTCAGGCGGAGTTGTCTATGAAGCAATCAAAGATAATCTCGAAAGTATCTGCAATTCCATCAAAATGATCTTAGAGAAAACACCACCGGAACTTGCAAAAGATATTATCCATTCCGGAATCTATATCACAGGCGGAAGTTCCCAGATTCATGATCTGGATAAATTGTTTGCAGATATCACAGGAATTGATATCAATACCTGTGAAGAACCGGAAGAGTGCGTTGTGCGTGGTCTTGTAAAAATTGTTTCCGACAGCAAATACAAACATCTTGCCTTCAGCATGAAAAGTAAGATCTTGATTTAGGGGAAAGTATGAAACGAAAACCAAAATTTGTTCTTCCCACAAAATATATATTGCTTATCTTAAGCGGTGTATGTATTGTGGCAATATTACTCAGTTTTACACTCGGCATATCCGGCGGACCATTAAATACTGTCGCCGGATATGTATTTATCCCAATGCAGCGCGGCATTAATTCTGTTGGCAGCTGGATTGGTGAAAAAGCAGACAATCTAAAAAAATTAAATGATGTTATGGCAGAAAATGAAGACCTGAAACGTCAGGTGGATGATCTGACCACGGAATTAAATACCATTAAATTAGAGCAGTACGAGCTTGACAATTTAAGAGAACTTTTAAAACTGGATCAGAAATATCCAAGTTACGATAAAGTTGCAGCAAATGTTATCGGGAAAGACGGCGGCAACTGGTTTACGAATTTTACGATTGACAAGGGATCTAACGATGGAATCGAAGTGGACATGAACGTGATCGCGGGAAGTGGTCTTGTAGGAATTGTCACAGACGTAGGACCAAACTATGCAAAAGTTTCTGCTATCATAAATGATACCATAAAAGTCAGTGGTATGGTTACAACCACATCGGATAACCTGATCGTAAATGGCAGTTTACAGAATATGAATGAAAATATGGTCATTGAATTTTCAAATCTCAATGATAAGGACAATAAAGTTGCCATCGGTGATCCCGTCGTTACTTCTTATGTATCAAACCGCTATCAGCAGGGAATTCTGATCGGTTATATCAGTACACTTACCATGGATTCTAATAATCTTACAAAGTCGGGTACCATTACACCGGCAGTCGATTTTGAGCATATCGAAGAAGTTCTTGTCATTTTAAATAAGAAACAGACAGCAGAATCTTAGAAATAGAGGTTATTTATGAGAAGAAAGATTACCGTATTTATTATTATTGGCGTCTGCTATCTGTTGCAAACGACATTTTTTGACACACTTTCCTTTGCATCCATATCACCAAACCTTCTGATTATCGTAACATCGTCCTTTGGTTTTATGCGTGGACGCAAAGAAGGGCTTTTTATCGGTTTTTTCTGCGGACTGCTCTTAGATATTTTCGGTGGAGGTGTTCTTGGATTTTACAGCCTTTTATATATGTATATCGGTTATATCAATGGAATGTTCCGTAAACTTTTTTATCCGGAAGATATTAAACTGCCGCTTGTCCTGATTGCAGGCAGTGATTTAAGCTGCAACCTTCTGATTTATTTTATCATGTTTCTTTTTCGAAACAGATACGACTTTAACTACTATTTTTTACAATTAATGATACCAGAGTTGGTTTATACCATGGTTATAACAATTTTTTTGTATTTCATAATTTTAAAGATAAACCAGAAACTGGAAGCAATCGAGAAAAGGAGTGCAAGCAAATTTGTTTGATAATATAAAAGAAGCATGCCGTATGTTTTTTAAATCGCGGCTGGTTGTAGCAACAGTTGTGATGATTCTGCTGTTTTCCATTCTTCTGTGGCGTATTTTTTCTCTTCAGATTGTAAATGGAAAAGAATATCAGGACAATTATACGTTCAAAATCGTCAAGGAACGCACCTTAAACAGTACACGCGGAAATATTTATGACCGCAATGGCAACCTGCTCGCCTACAATGAACTGGCATATTCCATTACGATCGAGGATAATGGTACTTACAGTTCTACGAAAGCAAAAAATGCAGCGATCAATGCAGAAATTGCACAGGTCGTAACCGCACTTGAAGAAAATGGAGACTCCATTGTCAACGATTTTAAAATATTGCTGGATGACAATGGCAATTACAGTTATAATATAGAAGAATCCGGCGCAACCTGGAAACGTTTTCTGGCAGATGTGTTTGGAGAGGCTTCATTTGAAAGTATGCAGGAAGATGAATCTGACATCATTTCCCGCAACAAACTTGATTTTAAACCGACGGAAGCAACCGCTGCACAGGTTATGCAATATCTGGCGGGCAGCAACCGTTATGCCATTGGAACCGAATATGATGATGCAATGGCATATAAGATTACTGTTGTACGTTTTTCCATGGCACAAAATGCCTATCAGAAATATATTGCAACAACGATCGCAACGAACGTTTCCGAGGAATCGGTTGCCTATATCAGCGAACACGCTGCAGAATTGCAGGGGGTTGAAGTATTAGAGGATACCATACGAAAGTACAACGATAGTGAATATTTTTCTTCCATTATCGGTTACACCGGAAAAATATCCACCGACGAATACAATAAACTTTCAGAGACAGATGATTCCTATACTTTAAATGACGTAGTCGGTAAACTTGGTATTGAACAGTATATGGACAGCGATTTAAAAGGTGAGAAAGGTCATGAAAAGCTCTATGTGGATTATCTTGGAAAAGCGGTAAAAGTCATTGAACACGAAGAACCGCAGGCAGGAAATGATGTCTATCTGTCTATCGACAAAGATCTTCAGATTGCAGTATATAAGCTTTTAGAGCAGGAGATTGCCGGAATCGTATACTCCAATATTGATAATCCTGGATCAGATATCAATATTCCGATCACAGATGTCTATTTTGCACTGATTAACAATAATGTGATTGATTTTTCACATTTTTCAGAAGAAAATGCATCCCCCACGGAACGGGAAGTACAGCAGATCTTTGCCAGCAGACAAAATGCTGTAATTGAACAGATACGCACCGAACTGACCGGAAGTGCACCGACACCATTTGCATCGATGACAGAGGAATATCAGGATTATTTTACCTATATCATAAAAAATATGCTTCATGATAACAATATCCTGTTAAAGAAAAATATTGATACGTCCGATGAGGTTTACCTTCAATGGCAGAATGGGGCGATTGGCCCGCAGGAGTATTTAAACCATGCAATTGCCAAAGGGTGGATCGACATTACAAAGTTTTCCGTAAGTGAAAAATATTCAGATTCTACTGAAATATATGATGCATTGTGTGATTATATTCTAAATGATATCAGTACAGATTCAGATTTTACAAAAATTATATATGAATATTTAATCCAGACCGATGCAATTACCGGAAGACAGCTTTGTCTGATCTTATTTGATCAGAATATTCTGGCATTTGACGAGGATGATATTGCAGGATTATCAGGCGGCACAATTGCACCGGCTTCCTTTATCAAGGAAAAGATCCAGAATCTTGAAATTACACCGGCACAGCTTGCCTTAGATCCATGTGCGGGCTCCTGTGTGATCACAGATACAAAGACAGGGGAAGTTCTCGCTTTGGTAAGTTATCCTGGATACGACGGTAACAGGCTTGCAAACACCGTCGATTCCGATTACTTCAACAGCCTGCAGCAAAATAATGCAAGACCTCTGTACAATTATGCAACCCAGCAGCGGACGGCACCTGGTTCTACATTTAAAATGGTATCAGCGACGGCAGGTCTTGCAGAACATGTGATCAGTACGACGGAGCAGATCCAGGATCTTGGAGTGTACAAAAACGTAAGCAATGAACCGAGATGCTGGATTTATCGTTCTTTCCACGGATCACATGGTCTTATTAATGTGTCTGAAGCACTTAGAGATTCCTGTAACTACTTCTTCTATGAAGTTGGTTACCGTCTCAGTACCAATAATTATGCAATGAGCTACAATAATGATGCCGCAGAAAACGGTATTGAAAAAATTCAGAAATATGCTTCACTTTATGGCCTGAATGAAACAACCGGCATAGAAATTGAAGAGAGCAAACCGCAGGTCGCAGATAGTTTCCCTGTCATGGCTGCCATTGGTCAGAGTAATAATAACTACTCCACGATACAGCTCGCCAGATATGTTACTGCCGTTGCAAACAGTGGTACCGTATATAATTACACACTTTAAACAAAGTAACGGATTCTGACGGAAACACATTAAAACAATACGAACCGGAGATACGCAATACCGTGGATGTCTTAAGTGACAGTGACTGGGATGCCATTCATACCGGTATACGCATGGTGGTTGAAAATACAAAAGAATTCGATGGATTTCCAATCGAGGCAGCCGGCAAGACAGGTACGGCACAGGAGGATCTGAAACGGCCAAACCACGCTTTGTTTGTCGGTTATGCTCCGTACGATAATCCTGAAATATCAATTGCAACGCGTATTGCAAATGGATATACTTCCCACAATGCGGCAGAAGTTTCAAAGAAGATCCTTGCATACTATTTCAAAGTTGAAGATGCTGATTCTCTGTTAAACGGACAGGCTGAGAATATTAATGCTACATCAAATGGTGTAAATGATTAACATTTGAATAATTCCCGTTTTTTTGCGGGTTTTATTAATAAATCAAAACAGGAGGTTCCCTCATGGGTGAAGTGATTACTTTTACCTCAGGAAAAGGCGGCGTTGGCAAAACGACAACCACAGCTAACGTTGGCGCAGGACTTTCACTGTTAGATAAAAAAGTCGTATTGGTAGATACTGATATCGGCTTACGAAATCTTGATGTTGTCATGGGACTGGAAAACCGGATCCTCTATAATCTGGTGGATGTGCTAAGCGGCAGATGCAGGGCGAAACAGGCAATCATCCGGGACAAACGATTCCCGAATCTCTCTGTGATACCGTCATCCTGTACAAAAGAAAAAATTCTGCTTGATTCTGATCAGATGAAACATCTGCTTGATGATCTAAGACAGGAATTTGATTATATATTAGTTGACAGTCCCGCAGGTATCGATCAGGGATTTTTACTTGCCATTACGGGAGCCGACCGCATTGTAGTGGTCACAACACCTCAGATTGCAGCCATTCATGATGCTGATTGTGTACTTCAGATATTAAAAACACATTATACGGTAAAAACAGAACTTCTGATCAATGGTTTTCGCAAGCACATGGTAAAAGACGGAGATATGCTAAATATCGATGATATCTGTGAACTTTTAGATGTGCCATTACTTGGTGTCGTGCCGGAAGATGAACAGATCATCATTGCCCAGAACCATGGCGAACCGTTGCTGCATCTGGATGGAAATAAAAAGAATGCATTACTTTCTGAGCTCTGCTACAACAATATTGCACGGCGAATCACAGGTGAGGAAGTGCCTCTGTTAAATTACATAAAACAGGGCAGTATTTTTTCGAAGATATTTTTTAAAAAGAAACCTGTGAAAGGAGCGCTGCATGTTTAAAACCCATTCCGGAAATGTTGCAAAAGAGCGCTTAAAGCTGATGATGAATGCAGACCATCAAAAACTGGATGATGCCACTATGGAACTGATCCGTCAGGAGATAGGCTGTGTTATCACGAAATATGTGGTTATAGAGCCGGAGAACATTGAGATTAAAGTAATGTTAAAGGATTACAAGAAAAGAGAGTAGGATAATGTCTAAACTTTATAAACTAAAGAATTACAAATTCATACTGGTCATATATGTTCTGATATTAAATACCCTGGGGGTCTTTCTGGTTGGGAGCGCAAGCCCCGGGGATCAGAAAAAACAGATCATCGGTATGGTGAGCGGTATTGTCATCATGGTGATTTTATCTTTGATCGATTACAGTTTTATCCTCCGTTTTTCCTGGATCATATATCTGCTGGCAGTCGGTCTCTTAGCACTGGTACTTGTCGCGGGTGATTCTTCAAAAGGAGCACAGCGCTGGTTTGAGATTGGCGGTATCCGCTTTCAGCCATCCGAACTTGTAAAAATACTTTTGATTTTATTTTTCGCGTATTATTTCATGAAATATGAGGAGAAGATCAATACGGTAAGAGTGATTGTTTCTTCGTTTGTGTTACTTGCGATTCCGCTGTTTTTAATCTATAAACAGCCAAATCTGTCGACAATGATTGTAATTACCTTAGTTTTTTGCGCATTATTATTTATGGCAGGCTTAAATTACAAACTGGTCGTCGGTGTGCTGATCGTATGTATTCCGGTCGGACTGATTGGAATGACACTGATCATACAGGATAAAATCCCATTCATCCACGCTTATCAGCTGGGGCGTATCATGGCATGGCTTTATCCGGATGATTATCCGGATCTTGCCTACCAGCAGCAGAATTCGATCATGGCGATCGGTTCCGGACTATTATGGGGAAAAGGACTTAACAATACGGATCCGACTTCGGTCAAAAACGGAAACTTTATTTTGGAACCTCAAAATGACTTTATTTTCGCGGTTGCAGGTGAAGAACTTGGATTTGTGGGCAGTGCAGTGATCATAATTCTCTTGCTTTTCATCACGATTGAGTGTATATTTATTGCTAGAAAAGCAAAAGACACAGCAGGCAGACTGATCTGTTGTGGTGTAGGTGCGCTGATTGGTTTTCAGACTTTTGTCAATATCGGTGTGGCGAGCGGGCTTCTGCCAAATACAGGTGTAACACTTCCGTTTGTCAGCTACGGACTTACATCATTATGGTCTTTGTATATAGGTATCGGGCTTGTCTTAAATGTCGGGCTTCAGCCGAAAAAATATTAACAACAGGGGGTCCTACAACATGAACATTGGATTAATAGCACACGATTCAAAAAAGAAACTGATGCAGAATTTCTGCATTGCCTATCGGGGTATACTTTGCAAAAATGAGCTTTATGCAACTGGAACGACCGGAAGACTAATCGAAGAGGTTACAAATTTAAACGTTCATAAATATCTGGCAGGACATTTAGGCGGGGCTCAGCAGTTAGGGGCTCAGATCGAGCACAACGAGATCGATCTTGTCATTTTTCTTCGTGATCCGTTGACACCAAAATCACACGAACCGGATGTCAACAATGTCGTAAAAATCTGTGATACACACAACATACCGCTTGCAACAAATCTTGCTACCGCAGAACTTCTGATCAAATCTTTAGACAGAGGCGATTTAGAGTGGCGTGAAATGTACAAATAACAGAAACGAATAATAGAATACACACTTTGTGAACATTCTATTATTAAGAATAAAATATATACGCAGGATATACCTTTATCTGGTGTATCCTGCGTATTTTATGAAAGGAATTTTAACATGAAACGATTGCTATCTGTTCTGTGTATTACAGCACTTTTACTTGGCAGCATTACCGGTTGTGGCAAAGAGGAGGTTACACTGGAACAGCCTTATGATATTTATGAAACGACCGGAAGTCTTGGTCTTGGAACAACTGTTTCTGCCGGTGCACAGGAATATTTTTCAAAAGACCTGTGTGTAGCCGATGACGTTTCACTTGGTACAGATACAACGGATTCACAGGTTGCAGAAGGCGCCGGTACTTTTAATCTGGCAACAAATGAGATTGTCTATGCAAAAAATATATATGAGAGACTATATCCGGCAAGTACAACAAAAATTCTGACCGCATATATTGCATTAAAGTATTGCACAGATTTAAGCCAGACGGTCACGATCAGTGAAAACGCTGCAAATCAGCCTCCGATTCCTCTGTCTGCGGCCTTCATGCCGGAGATGTGATCCGCATGGATGACCTTTTATATGGTATGATGCTGCGAAGCGGTAATGATGCTGCGATTGCAATCGCAGAGTCGATTTCAGGGAGTGTGGAAGAATTTGCGGCACTGATGAACAAAGAAGCAGCCGCACTGGGGGCGACACAGTCTCATTTTGTCAACCCAAACGGACTTCCGGATGAAAATCATTATACCTCTGTATATGATCTGTATCTGATTTTCCGTGCGGCATTACAGAATGAAACATTTGTCCAGATCATAAGCACGACTTCCTATGATGTAACCTATCAGGCAGGAGATGGTACAATAGAAGAACATACCTGGGAAAATACAAACCAGTATCTGAGCGGTCACGCAAAATCTCCGGACGGTTTTACCGTAATTGGCGGTAAAACGGGTACAACCGGTGATGCAGGATACTGTCTGGTGCTTTACTCCATGAATGAACAGTCACAGCCAATTATTTCTATTGTTCTGAAAGCAGACGGAAAATCAAACCTTTATCTGTTAATGAATGAAATGTTATCCGGTTTTGCAAATTAATTGAAAATATTATTGTTTTTTTTGTGTTAATATACTATAATTAATTTATAAAACGAACCGTTTTTATTCATTTTCACGAATATGGACGTTGCATCGAAGGATCAGGAGGGAAATGACCATGATAGAGATTATTTCAGGCGAAAAGGGAAAAGGAAAGACAAAGGAACTGCTTAACAAGGTCAATACATCGATCACATCTGCAACTGGCAATATCGTATATCTGGATAAGAGCCAGAAACATATGTATGAGTTAAATAATAAGATTCGATTGATCAATGTAAACGATTTTCTGATTGATAACTGTGATGAATTTCTCGGTTTCATCTGTGGTGTGATATCACAGGATCACGATCTTGAAGAAATGTACCTTGACAGTTTTCTTACCATTGCATCGATAGATTCCGATGAACTTTTAAATCATGCGATTCAAAAGCTTGATGTGATCAGTGAAAAATACAATGTAAAATTCATTTTAAGCGTATCCAAAGATGAATCAAAACTGACAGATATTGCAAAAGCAAAAATCGTCATTTCCCTATAAAAATGAATATGTAAACAATCAGATAACACACACCATGTGAATATATCTTTTGTTATGAATTATGCGGTATGGAAAGATCTCTTATCCATACCGCATAATTATGATAACAGAATGTTTGCGAAACATGCATTCTGTTATTAAGATTCTCCTACAGAACGGATTCTTCCGAACAAGCTGAGCAGATATAATCCCCCAATTCCCACAAGTGCATAAATAATTCTTGTAAGCCATGACATATCCCCGAAAAGAAATGCCACCAGATCAAATCTGAAAAAGCCAATCAGTCCCCAGTTAATCGCACCAATGATAACCAATGTAAGCAATGTGTAATCAAGCCAGTTTGTATTCATTTTTTTAGCCTCCTTTTGCAGATAGTATGCACGCAAAAAATTTTTATTCGTATAAAACTTCTTTATCCTCGTTGTTTTCTATTGAATAAAATGTTAGAATAGGAATGTTGAAAAATTTAAGAGGTGAGTAAATTTTTGAATGAACATAAAAAAGTAGTAAAATATCGTAAACCGTTACAATATAAATATTGGTGTAATCATTTTATTATTATTTCATATATCTTGTATTCAATGTTTCATCTTACATTACAACTA
>ENA-OQDE01000162-OQDE01000162.1-human-gut-metagenome-genome-assembly--contig:-NODE-162-length-43254-cov-3.607786_pt1 | contig 43254 bp, 52 predicted proteins | sample MGYA00242768_ERZ504595 | MGnify/ENA primary metagenome ERZ504595 (study PRJEB26092, sample SAMD00036307) | human gut metagenome | host: Homo sapiens | study: EMG produced TPA metagenomics assembly of...
TGTCTGTCTGTCAAGATTGTCCCCGTTTTAGCTGTTTGTGTCAAGTCTTTTTCTGCGTTTTTGTATAAATTTGTGTTGTAATTACAGCATCCTTGTCTTTGATTAATCCATGAGCTTTTATCGGAGTATCAGGGTTTGTTCTTATGTCATTTGCGTTAATAATTTCAAATTGGTCTGGGTTATACTTATCGGTATATGTAATTGGCACAGCCATATATTCAAATAATCACATGGTATATCCGCTGTTTTGTCAACATTGATTGCATCATAGTTATCATATTTAGGATATTCTTCTTCATTACCATAGTATTTTTTGTAAAGCACCAATTCTTCATGTCTTTTGGTATAATCCAAATTTGTAAACCACCTTACTCCCTTAACACGAATAAACTTTCTTCCATTTTCATCTTCCCCACAACCTGAAGCTTTTAGAGGATAATCATCCGGAACATAAAACTTTCTATCTCCGCTATGTATGCTTGCACCAAGCCACATTTTATTATCTTTTATTAATGGAAAAATTTCTTTGTATGTTATAGCATTAACATTACCTATTATTAAAAAATTTTTCTCGTATTCTATAAGTTGTGCCACATATTCTCTAAAAAGACTAAAAGGCGGGTTAGTAATGACGACATCTGCCTGTTTCATATATTCTATACATTCATCAGAACGAAAATCGCCGTCACCTTTTAATTTTTTTACACCACTATTTTTAGATTTTAATAAACTATCAATATCGCTGTCCGAAACACCTCTGCCGTTAGCCATCGGAACTTCGGAAATATCCATTACATAACCATTACCTCTTTTTATAGGTTCTTCATTCCACCCAACCAAAGTAAGTTGTTGTCCGACTATGGGAGATGTGCTATACGAAGTACAGATTAATCTCTTTAATTTTAAATAATTGAAATTTCTTAAAAAAAATTTACAGAAATTACTCTCAAACGGATCATCACAGTTACATAATACGGTTTTATTTTTGAATTTATCTTCGTAATGATTAATTTCCGCTTGGATGACTTCATAACTGGTATAAAATTCATCTTTTTTTTGCATTTTTCGCTTTAGATAAGCACTATTCTTTGCCATGTCTTTCCCTCTATCCGTTATATAAATTCCACAACACTATAGGGTTACTATAGCACACTTTTTTCGTTATATCAACAAATTTAGTGAATTTATTTCACTAAATTATACTATTTCGCCAATGATTGTGAAATATTTTAACATTTGTATCAAAACAATGGCATAAAAAAACGGTGAGCAGATGCCCACCGTTTTTGTGTTTAGCTTTTTTAATTTGAAATTAGTCTGAAGATAATCAAGCTTTTAAAATTAAAATATTTAACCTCAGTTACGAGAAATTAAACTAAAACAATAAAAATTCAATTAATTATTCAGCTGCTTTTCTTTTTGCAAAACATTCGCTGCAATAGTAGCTTTTGCCTTCAACAGGCTTGAAAGGAATCCTTGCAGTTCCGCCGCATTCAGCGCAAACGGTTTCAAAGAATTCTCTCTCTGTCTTGGCAGCATTTTTACGAGCCTGTCTGCAAGCCTTGCAACGCTGCGGTTCGTTTGTGAAACCCTTTTCAGCGTAAAATTCCTGCTCTCCTGCAGTAAAAACAAATTCGTTTCCGCATTCTTTGCAGACAAGTGTCTTATCTTCGTACATTGGTATTTACCTCTCTTTTTCTACCTCTCGGAGGTTAGTTTGTTGCCCCGTGCGGAGTTGCACCGCAATACTGTTAAGGACAAATATTAATTTTCGGTTCACCGCTCAGCCGACATTCAGACCGCCGTGAACCTTTTTCCTTGCTCTTTGCAAGGCATTGTCAACCGCCTTTTCGGTTACGGAAAGCTTTTCTGCAATTTCCTTATAACTCAAGCCGTTGCCGTAGAGCATAAGAACATCGTATTCGGACTTTGACAGCACACTTTGAAGTCGCAACAGCAACTGGTCAAGCTGTTCTCTGCACATCAAAAGTTCTTCGGGAGTTTTGGCGGAATCTTCAATTGACTCGCCCACATCGTCCATCGGAACAATGCTTGATGAGGGAATGGCTTTTTTCTGTTCTCCCCGTCTGATTATAGAAATAAATCTTCTTTCAACAACAACCGACATATAGCTTTTAAAGCTTGCACCGCCGTTTTGGTCAAAGGCTTTGCAAGAACAAAGCAGTCCCACAAGTCCTTCCTGAACAAAGTCATTGTGTTCATAACCCTCTGCCGAAAACTTCGTGCAATTATGCTGATTGTGTCAAGATATCTTACGACAAGCTCATCAAAAGCACGGTCATCACCAAGACTCACAAAATTTGCAAGCTGTGCGTCGGATAAAGTACCGTAGGATTTTTGCAATTCGGTCATAACCTGCCCCTAATACTTATTCTTATACGCTTAATAGTATAACAAAAACGCACAAATGTCAACAACCCGAAAGCAATTTCTGTAATATTGCATTATGATATGGAAATTATTTGTGCAAAATAGCTGAAATAAAGTCGGAATTACATACATTATGAAACTTGTTAAGAGAAGCAGAAAATGTTATACTTTATATTATTAATTTATTACGATTTTTATTTATCGGTTCGGGGGAATTTTTATGGTTGTTACCTGCAACAGTTTTGGCGTGAGCGGTATGGACGGCTACAAGGTTGAGCTTGAGGCGTCAATGTACAACGGCACACGGGAATTGATATGGTCGGTCTGCCCGACGCCGCCGTGCGTGAGAGCAAGGACAGGGTTCTCAGTGCATTAAAGAACTGCGGATTCAGATATCCTGCCGCACATATGACCGTGAACCTTGCCCCTGCCGATATCAAAAAAGAAGGGCCTATTTACGATTTGCCGATTGCGGTTGCAATTCTTATACTGCTCAATCAGATTAAGAGCAACATCTCCGACTGCGCATTCATCGGTGAGCTTTCGCTTTCGGGAGAAGTCAGAGGAATCAACGGAGTTCTGCCCATGGTAATCAAAGCGAAGGAATGCGGTATAAAGAAAATTTATGTTCCGAAAGCCAACGCAAGCGAGGGCGCTGTTGTTGACGGAATTGAAGTGTACGGTGTTGACAACATTCTTCAACTGAAAGATTACCTCAATCACATTCTCGAACCCGCACCCGCAAAGCCGAATACACACTCACCGAAGGAAGAGCAGGACTACATTCCGGATTTTTCACAGGTTAAAGGTCAGCTTGAAGTAAAGCGTGCGCTTGAAATTGCCGCTGCCGGCGGTCACAATATTCTGCTCATAGGCCCTCCGGTTCGGGCAAAAGTATGCTTGCAAAACGGGTTCCGTCAATTCTGCCCGATATGAGCTTTGACGAAATGATTGAAACGACAAAAATCCACTCAATTGCAGGAACGCTAAAACATGACGGACTTATCACAACACGGCCGTTCCGTTCGCCTCACCACACGGTAACGCCCGTAGGACTCGGCGGAGGAGGTACGGGAACTATCAGACCGGGTGAGGTTTCACTTGCAAACAACGGTGTGCTGTTCCTTGACGAGCTGCCCGAATTTTCAAGAACGGCGCTTGAGGTACTCCGTCAGCCGATTGAGGACGGCTCTATCACAATTTCAAGAGCAGGTCAGAAATGCACCTATCCGTGTTCGATTATGGTGGTTGCCGCAATGAATCCATGTCCGTGCGGATATTACGGTGATCCGACAAGAAAATGCACCTGTTCGGAACAGAAGATAAAACGCTACCTCAACCGCATTTCGGGACCGCTTCTCGACCGTTTTGATATCCATGTAGAAGTGCCTGCCGTGAAATTTGAAGAACTGCGTGACGCTTCATCTGCCGAATGTTCAGCCGACATCAAAAAGAGAGCCGACAGAGCAAGAGAAATTCAGCGTGAAAGATTTAAGGGCAGTAAAACAACCTGCAACGCAAAAATTAACGCAGAGCAGTTTGAAAAGGTTTGCGTAATTGATAAAGAGGCTGAAAAGACGCTCAAGGACGCTTTTGAAAGTCTTGGACTTACCGCAAGAGCGTATGACAGGGTTTTGAAAGTTGCAAGAACCATTGCCGATTTGGACGAGTCGGAAATAATCCGCTCCGAGCATGTTCTTGAGGCGGTTCAATACCGCAGTCTTGACCGCAAATATTGGGCAAAATAAGACTTATACCTTACACAAAAATTAAAAATATCACTTTTAAAAAGTACGACTTTATGCTATACTACTATAGTGCGACATCAAAGCGATGTTGCAGTTTCATGACACAGGAGGTTTTTTATAATGGAAATTACAAAGAATTCAATAATCGGTGATGTTCTTGATCAGTACCCCGACACAGCAGAGCTTTTCTTCAGCATCGGTATGCACTGCCTTGGCTGTCCTGCATCACGAGGCGAAACGATTGAAGAGGCTTGTATGGTACACGGTGCAGACGCAGATGCACTCGTTGCAGACCTTAACAAAGCAATTGCATAATGAACGGCGCATCTGATTTTCGCTTGATAACCGTCTTGCACTTTGTGCGGACTTTGTGCGTGACGGAGCAAAGGTTGCCGATATCGGCACAGACCATGCCTATCTTCCGGTGTGGCTGTGCCGTATTGGCAGATGCAACACAGCGATTGCCGCAGACATCAACCCCCTGCCCCTTGAACGGGGAATTGAAACAATTAACAACAGCGGTCTTAACAATCGAATTGAAGCAAGACTTTCAAACGGTCTTGAAAAAATTTCGGGCGATGAGGCTGATGACATAGTAATTGCAGGAATGGGCGGAGAACTCATTTCGCAGATTATCGAAAACTGGGAGTTTTCAAAAGACAGGTCAAAGCACTTTATTCTTCAGCCTATGACCAAAAGTGAAGAACTTATGCGTTGGCTGTTTGCAAACGGTTTCAGCGTTATCAAGCGTGACTGCTGTACTGCCGCAAACAAGTGCTACACTGTAATTCTTGCCGAATACAGCGGTGAGGTTTGCACGGTATCCGAAAGCAACCTTTTTCTTTACGGACTTGATCCGAAAAACAACTCCATGCATCGCAGATTTATTGAAGGCTGTGTGCGCAGACTTTTAAAACAGGCTAAGGGCAACCCTGTCTGTGCCGAAACCGCACGCATTCTTGAGGAGAGCTTTAAGTGAAAACCATAAACGATATACTTAATTTTTTTGAAGAATTTGCGCCCTGTGCAACTCAGATGAGTTTTGACAACGCAGGGCTTATTGTGGGCGACAAATACACAGCCGTAAGCCGTGTGCTTGTCGCTCTTGACATTACGGAAGATGTTGTGAATGAGGCGGAAAGTCTGGGATGTGAGCTGATTATCAGTCATCATCCCGTAATTTTTGCCCCTATAAAAAGGCTTTCGCTTCTTCCGTTCCCTATCTGCTTGCACAAAGGGCATTTCTGCCGTTTGTATGCACACCAACCTTGATCTCGGAGAAAAGTTCGGAGTGAACATCTGCCTTGCAGACGCACTCGGAGTCAGAAACCCCGTGCTGTCGGAACTTGGCGAGTGTATGTTCACGGGCGAGCTTGAAAGCGAAACCGATATTCACGATTTTGCAAAGCTTGCAAAGAAAAATCTTGACTGCAAGGGGCTTCGCTACACCGACATTAAAGACAGGGTTAAAAAGGTTGCCGTATCGTCGGGTGCAGGCGGTTCAAATGTGTTTGATGCGGCTTTGGCGGGTGTTGATGTGCTTGTCACGGGAGAAATCAAGCACCATGAGATTATCGCCGCAAATTCACTCGGAATTGACATTATTGACGCAGGTCACTTCAAAAGTGAAGATATTGTAATTTTACCGCTTGTAAACAAGCTTTCAAAAGAATTTTCCGAGATTATTTTTACAAAATCGCAATCCTGTGACGATATGATTAAATTTATTTAACCTGTAAGCATCATTATCAAAATATTTGTTGCATAATTTGTTACAATTTGATATAATGATACGGTAAATTACTATATGTGGTAGTGCGCCGTCTGTACGCACCGCAAAATGAGGTATTATGAGAATCAGAAAAAAGAAATGGGCAGAACCGGAGCTTTCCGTTTGCAATTTTTATGTAAAGAATCCCGAAGAAAACGCCGGAAAATGGATGCAGGCTTTCAAAAAGGAACAGCCGTTGTATCTTGAAATCGGCTGCGGCAAGGGCGGTTTTGCGGGACAGCTTGCGCTTAAAAATCCCGACAAAAACATTATCGCACTTGACATCAAGATTGATATGCTCGGCGTTGGCAGAAGAACAATTGTAAAGCTTTTTGAGGACGCCGGCAAAACGCAGGATGATATTACAAATCTTTTGCTTGTAAAATACAATGTTGAAATGCTTGACAAAATCATTACGGCTGACGATAAGATTGACAGACTTTTCATCAACTTCTGTAATCCGTGGCCGAGAGCAAAGCACAAAAAGCGCAGACTTACATACTACAAAAAGCTTGAAATGTACAAAACATTCTTGAAGCCTGACAGCGAAATCCGTTTCAAAACCGATGATGACGAGCTGTTTGACGAAGTCTTGAATACTTTGAGCAGAGCGGATATGAAATTTTGTATCTCACCCGTGATTTGCACGCAAGCGATGTTACCGATAATATTGAAACAGAGCATGAAAAAATGTTCTCCGAAGAGGGCATAAAAATCAAGTATCTTATTGCAAGACAAAAGCCTTGACAGCCCCATAAATAAAGACGGGAGGGATTTTTGTGAAGATTAAAAAGCTGATTTCGGCTTTGGTTCTCGGTTCAATGCTTGTCGGTTTGAGCGGTTGCAACATCACGGATTTCAGCGCAGAAAATCTTCTTCGTCCTCCTAAGGCAGTCGGAGATGAGGCTGAAATTGAACAGCTTATTGCCAAAACGGCTGACAGCGGTTATACGCTGAAATATCCTAAAAACGGAAAATTCCGCAGTGCAATCATCATGACCGACCTTGACGGAAACGACAGCAACGAGGCTGTTGCATTTTTTCGCAACAGTGCCGAAACTTCTTCGGTTCATATGCTTGTCATGTACTCAAAAGACAATTCGTGGGAGATTGCGTCCGACAATATCTTTGAAACCACCGATATTGACAGCGTTGACTTTGCGGATTTAACCGGCAACGGAAAGGCTGAAATCATCGTTAATTCAACAACCTACACTCCGAATGTCGGCAAGCTTTCCTGCTACTCCTACTCGGAAGGCAAGACAAACGAAGTGGGTTCGGGACAAAGCTGTTCAAGCTTTGTTACGGGGGATTTTGACAATGACGGAACAAGCGAGATTATGTCGCTTGTTCTCTACACAACCGAAAACGAGGCTCTTGCGTCAATGCTTGATTACAACGAGGACAGCAAAAGCCTGTATGCCAAAGCAATGGCAAACATGGATCCGAATGTTGTAAAGTACAAGAACATTGCCGTTACAAAGCTTGATAACGATATTACGGGAATTGTCGTTGACGGAACTTCCGCAAATGAGGTTACGAACACACAGGTTATTTTTTACAGCCGTGACCTTGCAATTCTGCGTAATCCTCTTTTTAAAGAAAAAGCAAAAAATATAACCCAGCGTTCATCGCAGGTCATCTGTTCGGACATTGACAAGGACGGAAAGCTTGAAATTCCCGTTACGCTTGATCTTCCGAAACAGAGCGGTGACAGCAAAAATATTTATGCCGACAAAATCATTTGGAACAGCTTTGACACACCCAAGGAGGCGCTTGTTGCAAAACAGGCGGTAATCATAAATTACGATTATATGTTTATGATGAACTATGCCGATAAGTGGAGCGAAAACAAGGTTACGGCAATTACCAACCTTGAAAGCGAAACCACCTCATTCTATGCATGGAACGGCACTAAGCTTGACACGAAGCTTTTTGAAATAAAGGTGTTCCCCGTCAGCGAATGGGAATCTGGCAAATCGGATGATTTTACGCTGATTACAAAAGACGATAAATATGCATACACATTTAATAATATAAATCCCGACACACAGATTTCGCTAAGTGATGACGAAATCAAGACAGGTTTTTCCACACTTGATCAGTCGGGAATCTGATCATAGCAACGGAGGTTTTGATATGAAAAAAATTCTTGTTTGTGAGGATGAAGCGGCAATTCGTGACTTTGTCGTTATCAATCTTACAAGGGCAGGCTACGATGTAGTTGAGGCAGACTGCGGCGAGGCGGCTTTGCAGAAATATGAAGAAAACAACGGCGATTTTGATGTTGCGATTCTTGATGTTATGATGCCGGGTATTGACGGTTTTCAGGTTTGTAAGGAGCTGAGAAACCGCAACGGCGGAATCGGAATTATTATGCTTTCGGCAAAAACTCAGGAAATGGACAAGGTAACAGGACTTATGCTCGGTGCAGACGACTATGTTACAAAGCCTTTCTCACCGAGTGAGCTTCTTGCAAGAGTTGATTCACTCTACAGAAGAGTTGCGCTTGCACAGTCACATTCCGAAAACAACTTTAAAGAAGAGCTTAAATCGGGCGAGTTCACACTCAATCTTCGCAACCGTGCGCTTATGAAGAGCGGAAAGATGATTGAACTCACACAGGTTGAATTCCAGATTATGGAGTACTTCTTCTCGAATCCGGGTGTTGCTCTTGACAGAATCGACATTCTCAACCATGTATGGGGAGATGCTTATGTCGGCGAGGATAAAATTGTCGATGTTAATATCCGCAGACTCAGAATGAAGGTTGAGGACGAACCTTCAAATCCTAAACATATCATCACGGTTTGGGGACTCGGCTACAAGTGGGATTCAGGCGAATAACTTTGCAAAACAGCCTGTATAAAATTTATACAATCTAAAGAGGAGGGCGGCAACAATTTTTAAGGGTATTTCAAAAAGATGGATGCTCAACACATTGAGTGTTATACTGACAATCATAATCCTTATTGTTGTCAGCCTTATTTTCATTGTTACATATATTTTTCAAAACAGCGTTGAACAGAACCTGAACACAACAAGCAGCGAACTTTCACTTGTCTTTTCGGGATTTCAGAGCGACAGTTCAACCTCGTTTACGGCATCTGCCCGTGATTATGTTGAAAACTTTGACAAAAAAGAAGAAATGGAGGTTCTTGTAATCAATTCCTCCGGCAGAGTTGTCATGACTTCAACAGGATTCACCCCCGATGACAACGAACAGATTCCCGATTTTAATGACGCACTCTCAAACGAAAACGGCTGTGCATATTGGAACGGCAAGCTTTCATCGAACGAAAGTGCAATGAGCCTGACAAGAATCATCACCAACGAAAACGGACCTGCGTAGGTGCGGTAAGATACATTGTTTCCATGGAACAGGTCAACACGGCAATTGTGCTTGTTTCTGCGGCAGTTATTGCGTGCGGTCTTGTTATCATCGCCCTTGTAATATTGTCGGGACTTATGTTTATCCGTTCAATCGTTACCCCGATAAGAAAACTTTCGGAGATTTCAAGCAAGATTGCCCACGGCGATTTTTCACAGGCAAAGAAGATTGAGTACAAATACGATGATGAAATCGGCGACCTCTGCGATGCAATAAGCGATATGGCTCTTGATTTGCAGACAGCCGATCAGATGAAAAACGATTTTATTTCACGAGTATCACACGAGTTGCGTACTCCGCTTACGGCGATTAAGGGCTGGGCTGAAACAATGCAGCTTTCCGAAAGAGGAAAGCTTGACCGCAAAACCTTTGACCGTGGTATGGGAGTTATTATCAGCGAAAGCTCACGCCTTACAAGCATTGTAGAAGAGCTTCTTGACTTCAGCCGTATTCAGAGCGGAAGAATGAAGCTCATCAAGGAAAAGCTTGACATTCTTGCCGAATTTGACGATGCGGTTTACTTCTTAAAGGAAAGAGCCGTTACAGAAGGCAAGCATCTTCTTTATGATGAACCCGAGGTTGTTTATCCTGCCGTTTACGGCGATAAAAACAGGCTCAAGCAGGTTTTCCTCAATGTGCTTGACAATGCGTTGAAATACACACCAAAGGGCGGTGTTGTTGCCGCTCAGGTAATCTACAGCAAAGATGAACCCGATATTATCAAGATTGTAATAACCGACACAGGTTGCGGAATTTCTGCCGAGGATCTTCCAAAGGTTAAGGAAAAATTCTACAAAGCAAACCAGACTGTCGGCGGTTCGGGAATCGGACTTGCGGTTGCCGATGAGATTATGAACCTCCACAACGGTTCACTTGATATCGAAAGCGGAGAGGGTGTCGGCACAACCGTAACGCTCACCTTCCCTGTATATAAAGAGGGCAGTGAAAACTCACTTCCCGAAAACATTAAGCTTTAATCTTATTTCTCTGTGCAGCCTAATACAGAAAGGAACAGCTAATGGCTAAAAATACTACTAAAAAAATCACCTCAATCGGCGGCAGCGCCTGATTGAAGGCATTATGATGAGAGGTCCGAAACGCACAACCGTGTGCGTTCGTACCGCACCCGACAAGATTTACAGCGAGGATATAAGAATAAACACAATTCCCTCAAAATGTAAGCTTTTCAAGCTTCCGTTTTTAAGAGGAATCGCAGGTCTTATTGACTCAATGCGACTTTCCTACAAAGCGCTTATGCTCTCTGCCGATAAGGCAATTGAATCAACCGAAATCGAAGAAGAACCGTCAAAGTTTGAAAAATGGCTTGACGATAAATTCGGCGACAAGCTTGTTAAGGTTATGATGGTAATTGCGTCAATCCTCGGTGTTGCGCTTGCCGTGGGACTTTTCTTCTTTGTCCCCTCTTTCCTGTTTGACCTCAGTGCAAATGTTGTGCCGGCTTTCAAGGGTGACGGCGGAAACGCTGTTTTCTGGAAGTCTGTTTTTGAGGGTGTTCTCAAGATTATTCTTTTCTTACTTTATATTATAGTATGTTCACAAATGACAGAAATGAAAAGGGTGTTTATGTACCACGGTGCCGAGCACAAGACAATTTTCTGTTACGAAAACGAAGAAGAACTCACAGTTGAAAATGTTAAAAAGCAGAGCCGTTTTCACCCGAGATGCGGAACGAGCTTTATGGTTCTTATGCTGATTGTCGGCATTCTTGTCGGTCTTTTCGTTCCTGTTGCACCTTTCGGCATCGGATTTTTAAGACCTGTATTCAAGATTCTTCTTCTCCCCGTTTCATGCGGAGTCGGTTACGAGCTTATCAAAATCTGCGGTAAGCACGACAATGCCGCAACAAGAATCATTGCCGCTCCCGGACTTTGGGCGCAGAGAATCACAACAAAAGAGCCTGATGACACTATGATTGAAGTTGCAATTGAGGCTATCAAGGCTGTTATCCCCGAGGACGGCTCGGACATTGTAAGCAAGTAATGACTGTAAACGAAATTTATCAAAGCGGACTTAAACTGCTTGAAAATAATAATATTGAAAACTCAAAATTTGAGGCGCAAAGTCTTTTACAAAAGGCTTTTTCGCTTGACAGAATCGCTTTATCATACACAAAACTGATAAAGCCGATGAAAACTGTTCACATAACTTTTTAAAATTTATAGAAAAACGAATTTCAGGCGAGCCGTTGCAGTATATTCTCGGCGAATGGAGCTTTATGGGATTCGATTTTAAGGTGGGCAGAGGCGTGCTCATTCCCCGTGATGACACGGAAGTGGTTGTCAATCTCTGCATTGATTTTCTCGAAAACAGAACCGACAAAAAAACGGTTGACCTCTGTTCGGGAAGCGGTGCAATTGCCGTTGCACTTGATAAAATTTCGGGTGCAAAAGTTACGGCAGTTGAAATTGACGAAACCGCTTTTTCATATCTTGAAACAAATGTAAAAGAAAACAATTCGTCAGTAAAGCCTGTTATGGCTGACGCTCTCGAAATCTGCGATACATTCGCAGACGGTGAGCTTGACCTCATTGTTTCAAATCCGCCTTATATAAAATCAGCCGACATAGAAACACTTCAAAAAGAGGTTCAGCTTGAACCAAGACTTGCACTTGACGGCGGCGAGGACGGCTGCGATTTTTACCGTGAAATAGTGAGCCGTTGGAGCAGAAAACTCAAAAAGGGCGGTGCGCTTGCATTTGAACTCGGAGAAAATCAGGCTGACGCAGTAAAGGCACTTATGCTGAACAAGGCTTTTCGGATTTTAAAATTTCACTTGACTTTGGCGGTGTGCAGAGGGCGATTATTGGGACTTTGCTCTGATTTTAGAAATTTTGTTCGATAAAATTACCGCCAAATTATTGCATTTTTCCCTCACATATTTTATAATCTTAGTGCGGACATAACCACCGATGAAGTGACGGTTATGTTACAGACCGAAAAACATCAGCTCCCTTTGCGGAGTACGGAGGTATATGAAATGGCAGTAGATAAAAACAAAGCGCTTGAAACTGCGCTCACACAAATCGAAAAACAGTTCGGCAAGGGTGCTGTAATGCGTCTTGGCGAAAATAAACATATGAACATTGAACACATCTCAACAGGTTCGCTTTCGCTTGATATTGCACTCGGAATCGGCGGACTTCCCCGTGGAAGAATTGTTGAAATTTACGGACCTGAATCTTCGGGTAAAACAACACTTTCTCTCCACTGCATTGCAGAGGGACAGAAAACGGCGGCAATGTTGCATTTATTGATGTTGAGCATGCACTTGATCCGACATATGCGGCGGCTCTCGGTGTTGATGTTGATTCACTCCTCGTTTCACAACCCGACACGGGTGAAGACGCTCTTGAAATTGCAGAGGCACTTATCCGAAGCGGTGCGATTGATGTTATCGTAATCGACTCCGTTGCCGCTCTTGTTCCAAAGGCTGAAATTGAGGGCGAAATGGGTGACAGCCATGTAGGTTTGCACGCAAGACTTATGTCACAGGCACTGCGTAAACTCGCAGGCGCAATTTCAAAATCAAACTGCGTTGCAATCTTCATCAACCAGTTGCGTGAAAAAGTCGGTGTTGTTTACGGCAACCCCGAAGTAACAACCGGCGGTCGTGCGCTCAAGTTCTACAGCTCCGTTCGTATTGATATAAGAAGAGTTGAAACACTTAAATCAGGCGGTGAAATGGTCGGTTCACACACAAGAGCAAAGGTTGTAAAAAACAAAATTGCTCCTCCGTTCCGTGAAGCTGAATTTGATATTATGTACGGTGAAGGCATTTCCCGTGAGGGCGAACTTCTTGACCTTGCCGTAAAGGCTGAGGTTGTTCAAAAAGCAGGAGCATGGTTCAGCTATGACGGCAGACGACTCGGACAGGGACGCGACAAGGTCAAGGAACTTCTCAAAACCGACAAGGAGCTTGCTGCTGAAATTGAGAAGAAACTCTGGGAAAATATTGACAAGCTTTATGAACGCAAAAAACCTGCTCCAAAGGTAAAAATTACCGAAGTTCCGTCTGCAAACCAAGAAATCAAGCCTGATTCTGCGGATGAGACAGAGAAAAAGAGCGGTGCAAAAATTGATGTTCTGGTTGACGACTGATGCTTATAACCGCAGTTGAACCACGAAGAAAGGCGATGTGTGCGCTCTACATTGACGGCGAATATGTTATGAATCTTGATGCACGCACAGTTATTGAAAACCGATTTGATGTCGGCAGAGAGATTGATGACGAGGAGTTGCACGAGATTATCAGGCTAAGCAATGAGCGCCGTGCAAAGGAAAAGGCTTTGTGGCTTATTTCCTATCGTGACCACTCAAAAAAAGAACTCACCGACAAAATCAAACGCACCTGTGACGAGGAATCGGCGGAAAAGGCTGTTGAGCGAATGGAAGAACTCGGTCTTGTAAATGACGAAAACTTTGCAAGACGATATGCCGAACAGCTTTTGTTTTCAAAGCATAATGCTCCGAGAGGTGCGGTAAGACAGCTTGTTCAAAAGGGAATTGACCGTGAACTTGCAGAAGAGATTATCGAAGAAATCAACTTTGATCCGTATGACGGAATAAGGGCGGTTATCGACAGAAAATATAAAAACATAAATGATGAAAAAATAAGGCGAAGAGCCGTTGCCGCTCTGCAAAGGCTCGGATACGGATGGGATGACATTAAGACCGTCCTCAGAGAATACACAGAGGAAGACTGATTATGAATTATAAAGTAGGCATTGTATCACTCGGTTGTGCAAAAAATCAGGTTGACGCCGAAATGCTTTTGTACACACTCAAGAACAGAGGATTTATTATTGTGAACGATCCGGCAGATGCGGACGCAGTAATTGTAAACACCTGCGGATTTATCGAAAGTGCAAAGCAGGAAAGCATTAACGAAATTATCGAACTCGGCAAGCTCAAGGACGAGGGCAAATCAAGGCAATCATCGTAACAGGCTGTCTTGCTCAAAGATATAAGTCGGAAATTTCGAACAGCTTTACGAGGTTGACTCGGTTATCGGAATCGGTGCTAACGAAACTATCGCAGACATCGTTTTGGAAACACTTGACGGACAGAAGTGCGAAAGCTTTCCCGACAAGGTTTGTCTGCCGCTTGAGGGCGGAAGAATTCTTTCAACTCCCCCCTACACCGCTTATCTCAAAATTGCCGAGGGTTGTGACAACCGTTGTTCCTACTGTGCAATCCCCATGATTCGAGGAAGATTCCGCAGCAGAGATATTGAAGATGTTGTAAAAGAGGCGGAAGGTCTTGCTGAGCGTGGAGTCAAGGAACTCAATGTAATTGCTCAGGACACAACCCGTTTCGGTGAGGATAAATACGGCAAACCGATGCTTGCAGAGCTTCTCAGAAGACTTTGTAGGATTGACGGCTTTAAATGGATAAGGGTTCTCTACTGCTATCCCGACAGAATTACAGACGAGCTTATTGACACAATTGCAAGTGAAGATAAGATTGTGAAATATATGGATATTCCACTCCAGCATTGTAACAAGGATATTCTCCGCAGAATGAATCGTCACGGCGACAGAGAAAGCCTTACTGCACTCATGAACAAGATTAAGGATAAAATTCCGAATGTAATCTTCCGCTCAACCTTTATTACAGGTTTCCCGGGTGAAACGAGGAGCAGTTCAATGAGCTTGCAGAGTTTGCCGCCGATATGAAGTTTCAGCGACTCGGCTGTTTTGCCTACTCTCCCGAGGAGGATACAAAGGCAGCTGAAATGCCCGACCAGATTGACGAAGAAATTAAGCAGAAGCGTGCCGATATTATTATGGAGCATCAACAGCAGGTTATGACTGAATACTGCGAAAGCCTTGTTGGCAAAGAGATTGAAGTTCTTGTTGAAGCTTTGACAAGCTTGCCGAATGTTTCTTTGGCAGAAGCTATGCCGACGCCCCCGAGGTTGACGGCTGTGTATTCTTCACCTGTGACGGTGAAAAGCCAAAGGCAGGAGATTTTGTCAAGGTGCGTGTAACCGATTACACAGGCTGCGATCCTGTAGGCGAATTTGTCGGCAAAATCGACTAAGTGGCTAAAAGACTCAGCAATTTCATAATATTTAACTTTGAAAGGCACATAAAATGAACTTACCAAATAAACTGACAGTAGGACGAATAATTCTTGTTCCGTTCTTTGTGGCGGCATTGCTTGCAAACTTTCCGCTCAACAATGCCGTTGCCCTGATTATTTTTATTGCGGCGTCACTCACAGATATGTTTGACGGAAAAATTGCAAGAAAAAACGGTCTTGTTACAGACTTCGGAAAATTTGCAGATCCGCTTGCAGACAAAATTCTTGTGCTTGCCGCATTGCTGTGCTTTGTACAGCTTGGAATATGTGACTGCATTGCGGTCATAATCGTGCTTTTCCGTGAATTTTCCGTCACCTCAATACGGCTGATTGCCGCCTCAAAAGGCAAGGTTGTCGCCGCTAATATGTGGGGCAAAGCAAAGACGGTTTCACAGATGATTGCTATAATTGCAGTAATTGCAATGCAAATCGTGCTTGAACTGCCCGAAGTCGGACTTAATTTTATAAACACGGCAACATTTGAACCGATTTTCTTTGTGGTGGGAGAAATTCTCATCTGGATTTCGGTTGTATTCACAATCATTTCGGGCGTTGTATATATAATTCAAAACAGACAGTTTATTTCTCAGACCTGAGAACAGACTCTCACGGTCTTGATAGGAGGGTGATTGCGTGTTTAAAACCCTGAAAGCGGATATTGATGCGGTTATGGAGCGTGATCCTGCCGCAAGGAGCAGAGCAGAGGTGTTTTTTCTCTACTCGGGTTTCAAGGCGGTGCGTTCTCACCGAAAAGCCAACTGGTGTTTGCGACACAACCTCAAGTTTCTTGCAAGGTGGATTTCTCAACGCAGTCGTCACAAGACGGGAATTGAGATTCACCCGGGTGCAACCATCGGCAAGGGACTGTTTATAGATCACGGAATGGGCGTTGTCATAGGCGAAACTACAATAATAGGAGACAACTGCACCATTTATCAGAATGTTACTCTCGGAGGAACAGGCAAAGAAACGGGAAAAAGACACCCCACACTCGGCAACAATGTGCTTGTCGGCTCGGGTGCAAAGGTTCTCGGTCCGTTCAAGGTCGGTGACAACGCAAGAATTGCCGCAGGTGCGGTTGTTTTAAGCGAAGTTCCGCCGAATGCAACGGCTGTCGGCGTTCCGGCAAGAGTAGTAAAAGTCAACGGTGTTCGCAGTGAAACCCTTGACCAGATTCATGTATCGGATCCGTTGCACTTGCATTGTGCAATCTTGAGCATAAAATTTTTGAACTTCAAAACAGCTTGATGAGCTGAAAAAGGAAAATGTAAAAAGTGAGGAATAGCAAATGATTTTATATAATTCTCTCGGACAGACAAAGCAGGAATTTGTACCGCACACACCCGGCAAGGTTAATATGTACACCTGCGGTCCTACTGTTTATCACTATGCCCACATCGGCAATCTTCGCACCTATATTATGGAAGATGTTCTTGAAAAGTATCTTCGTTTTTCGGGTTATGATGTAAACCGTGTAATGAACATCACAGATGTAGGTCATCTTTCAAGTGATGCCGACACAGGCGAGGATAAGATGCTTTCAGGCGCAAAGCGTGAGCATAAAACTGTTATGGAGATTGCAAAGTTCTACACAGACGCATTTTTTGTCGACTGCGAAAAGCTCAACATCAAGCGTCCCGATGTTGTAGAACCCGCAACAAACTGCATTGACGATTTTATTAATATGATTTCCGTTCTGCTTGAAAAGGGCTATGCCTACATTGCAGGCGGCAATGTTTACTTTGACACTTCAAAGCTCGACAACTACTATGTGTTCGGCAATATGAATGAGGACGATCTTGCTGTCGGCGTTCGTGACAGCGTTGAAGAGGACGAAAACAAGCGTAACAAGGCTGACTTTGTTCTCTGGTTCACAAAGTCAAAGTTTGATTCACAGGAGCTCAAGTGGGACAGTCCGTGGGGCGTAGGTTATCCGGGCTGGCACATCGAATGTTCATGCATCAGCTATAAGCATTGCGGTGAATATCTTGACATTCACTGCGGCGGCATTGACAATGCTTTCCCCCATCACACAAACGAAATTGCACAAAGCGAGGCTTTTCTCGGTCACAAGTGGTGTCCGTACTGGTTCCATGTACTTCACCTCAACGATGCAAGAGGCAAGATGAGCAAGTCAAAGGGCGGTTTCCTTACAGTTTCACTTCTTGAAGAAAAGGGCTACAATCCGCTTGTTTACAGAATGTTCTGCCTCCAGAGCCACTACCGCAAGCCGCTCACATTCTCATATGACAACCTTGACAACACAGCCACAGCCTACAACAAGCTTGTAAAGAGAATTTCCGCTCTTTCAAGGGACGGCGAGCTGATATGGCAAAGGCTGAGGAGCTTACAAAGGGATTTAGCGAGGCGCTTGACAACGACCTCAACACTTCTCTTGCTCTCACCTGCGTTTATGATGTTCTCAAGGCTGACGCAGACGATGCAACAAAGCTTTATGTAATCGGCGAATTTGACAAGGTGCTTTCACTCGACCTTACAAAAGTTCCCGAAAGCAACAAAGCGGACGCTGACGATGACTTGCCAAGGAAGTTGAGGAGCTTATTGCACAGCGTACAAAAGCCCGTGCCGAAAAGGATTGGGCGACAGCCGACGCTATCCGTGACAAGCTTAAAGAGATGAAAGTTGTTGTCAAGGACACAAAAGACGGCATTGAATGGCATGTTGAGGGTTAACTTGACCGCTATCGCCCAATGAACGCACCTAATTAAAACAAAATATGAATAAATAAAAATCCCCTTCATATAAATTTGGTATGGAGGGATTTTATGCGTTTGTATATCATAACAAAACGAAATCTAATATCAATCGGATTCTGTCTTTTAATCGGAGTGCTTGCAGGGGCAATTGCAGTCACATCAACCGTTCGAGCCGTTCAGAGTGCGGCTGCTCAGCGTGAAATTCCCATTTACTATGTTGACACGGACAAAAAGCAGGTTGCCCTGTCGTTTGATGCGGCATGGGGCAATGAACAGACAGAACAACTGCTTGAAATTCTCGACAAATACAAGGTGAAATCAACATTTTTCCTTGTGGGCGACTGGGTTAAGAATTATCCCGACAGCGTAAAAGATATTGCAAAACACGGTCACGATGTGGGCAATCACAGCAACACACATCCGCATATGACGCAAATGTCATCGTCCGATATGGTCGGTCAGATTCAGTCCTGCAACGAAAAAATCAAGGAGCTTACGGGCAAAACTCCCACCCTGTTCCGAGCCCCATACGGCGATTACAACAATGATGTTGTAAAGTCGGTCAACGGCTGTAATATGTATTGCGTGCAATGGGATGTCGATTCGCTCGACTGGAAAGATCCGACTCCCGAGCAGATAAAGCAGAATATTATGAAAAAAATCAAGAACGGCAGTATTATATTGATGCATAACGGTGCAAAAAATACCCCCGAAGCATTGCCGACGGTAATCGAGGCAATCAAGTCCGAGGGCTACGAAATCGTTCCTATTTCGCAAATTCTGCTCAAAGGCGAATACTACACAGATGTTGACGGCAAAATGTGCAGTAAAACCGCAACACAACCGAGTTCGTAAGTAAAGAATATTTATAAATACCGCTACGGATAATACACAACTTTCATTACATCAAAACATTTTAGTAAAACAAATCATTTCATCAAAGCGGGCGAACGAGTTCGCCCCCTACAAAATAGCAATAACATTCATACAAAAACAGACTGACAGATTATCAGTCTGTTTTTAATGCAATCATCATTTTCATGCAATATTAAGAATATTTTCCCACCAACCATTAGATGATATTATTGAATAGGTTGTGAGAAACTTTCCGCTATTAGCAAACGAATGAGTATGACAAATAGTATTGTTAAAAATAAATCCAATGCCATTACTAAACATATATTTAAAATATTACCGTATTCTGCATATTTTAACCTTAAAATAAATGTCGGTACTACACATATACAACTAATGAACATTAAGTCAAGAGGTATCACAAGCAACGATATAATTGAATTCAGCACATCATTATGACAAACAAAATCTATTGACCAAGTAACAAGTAACAAATAAAAAATTAACACCTTTGCAAAATCAAGTATTGTAAAACCTATTGTAGCTGTAACTTTTACTGATTTGAATGAATTTTTCCGAACTAAATAGAATGATATAAGAAAAGTAATAATTAATAAAACCGCAAATATTAAATAGCAATTGTTAACAATGAAATCAGCAAATACTTCGGCTACTCTATTACTTCCACACAGATAAAATAAAAATGCAATAATTGCAAAACCACAATTACTAAATAAAATAATCATTGCGTACTCCTTAAATTATTTCTAATTAAAAAATCACTTAATGCAAAAGCAAGTTCTATAATTTTATATACTTTATTCACTTGAATTATACCTATATTGTATAAAATTGTCAACAAAAAGTTATAATATTATACTCACAAGGTATAATTTATGGAGCGGGTACGGCAAATGCAAAGAATTAAGGAACTACGAAAAGAAAAATCTATGAACCAAATTGCATTGGGAATGGAACTTAACTTTTCGCAAAAGATAATCAGCGAATATGAAAACGGAAAGGTTGAACCGAGCATTACAACGCTCAAAAAGCTTGCGTCAATCTTTAATACATCTGTTGATTATATAATTGAATATACGGACATCAGACAGCCGATTGACAAAATTGCACAGTCTAAACTTTCGGAAACGGAATGCGAACTTCTCAATGAATTTCGTTGTCTGCCAAAAGAAAAACAAAACATTGCCCTTGGTATCATTATGGGATTAAAGCACAGTTAATTGTAGCCAATATAATTTTATTCGTATCGTGTTTGCACACGAAATGATTGGTAGCCTTGCGACCGCCGCCGGTGGCGGAAAAAGGGAGCAATGCGCTGTCTGAAATAACGAGCAATAGGAAGCACATTTATGTGCAACGCATTGCGACTATATTTCAGACGGGAGAACACAGTTCGCCGCTACAGTATGACGGTTGTTTTGCGGTCTTTATAAAATTTGTTTTAACATATAGTTTACACTACTACTTGCGGGCGTCCGATGAACGCCCCTACTGATTAACAATAACTTTCATATAAAAAACAGGCTGACAGGTTATTAAAAATCTGTCAGCCTTAAATTATTTTATCAAGTTTTCGCTACGAATTAAAATCAATAAACAACAACACGGGTTCCTGAGGAAATGTTGTTATAGATTTTCTTAGCTGCGTTGTACGGTGTGTTTACACAGCCGTGTGAGCCGTGACCCTTGTACCTTGTTCCGCCGTATTCCCAGCTTGAACGCCATGATGCGTCATGGATTCCGCAACCGTCAGATGTGAACGGTAGCCAGAATGTTACATGAGAGTTATTCATCAAAGTTGCAGGCGATGCCTTGTAGATGATTGAATATGCACCCTTTGGCGTATCGTTTGTACCGTAGTTGCCGGTTACAACATCTGTTTCAACAACAAGCTTACCGTTCTTGTAGTACCACATATGCTGCTGATTGATGCTGATTTCAACATATGTGCCGCCGACTGAAACACCGTAGGCATTCTTGCTGATCTTTACACTCTTTGTCTGGAATGTGCCGAGCACTTGTACTTTTTCGGGTTACTGCTCGGTCCCGAATACTTGTAAGCACGAATACGGAAGTAATAGGTCTTGCCGACTGTAAGCTTTTTGGTGTTGTAGAAGTATTCTTTGTTTCACCAAGCTTTGTATATTTTCCGTTCTTTGAGGTTGAATAGAAAATCTCATATGCTGTTGGAGTGGTCATTGCCTTGCCCCATGTGAGATTTACTCTTGAAAGTCTTGTATCTGTCTTGAAATTAACGGCATTAAGACCTGCCACACATCTTATTGTTGACGGTGACGAATAGTAAGTGTTCTTTTTGATTGCACGGTAAGCTTTAATCTGATAGTAATACGCTCTGCCGTTCTTAACTCCCTTATCTCTGAAAGAAGTTGTGGAATTTGAAGTGATTGTCTTGTAAAGAACATACCTGCCCTTTGTGTCACCACTCATACGGTAGATTTTGTAGCCTGTTGCCTGTGAGTTCTTTGACCACGAAAGTGTAATTGCAGAACCCGACTCCTTGAGTGAAACGCTAACGGCATTCGGAAGAGTAGCTGTTCTGTAGGTCTGACTCTTACCCTCATACTTTACACCGTCATGCTCAACATAGGCGCAACCTTTACATCATACCAGGTTGCTGTTCTAAGCTTTTTGACTGTACAGGCATTTGACTTACATATGTAAATCTTGAAAAATTCTTGTGTGCGTCATTGTTGCGGTAGTAGATTACATAGCCTGTTGCACCTCTTACTTTATCCCACTTGAACGAAAGCGAATTTGTTGTATATTGCGTTCTTTTGAGATTCTTGATTGCGCCCACATTCGGCTTAACCGGCTGAGTCGGAGAAACCGTAGGAGTTACGGGCGGCTCCGTTACCGGCTGTGAAGGCTCGGTTGCCTGAGTTGGTTCAACGCTCGTATCTGTTACATCAGATGCAACAGTTGCCTCTGTTGCAGGCTGAGAGTCTGTTTCTGCGGCAGAAACAGCTAATGTTCCGACAACAGAACAAGCTACGGTAACTACTGCGAGAATTACAGCCAAGGTGTGTTTGAATTTGAATGTCATATATTCCATCCCCAATCGTATTTGATAATTAGATTATATATGTTTTTTTCAAAAAAATAAAGAGTATTTAGTAAAAAAATTTCAAAAATCTTCCACTAATTACTCTTACTTTATCTTGTCATTTTTATTAAGTCTTGAAAGGCGTTCGCATTCGGCAATCAGCTTGCTCTGTTTAAGCTTCTTTCGTCCTCAAGCACAGATTCACGAACCTGTTTTCGCAGTCTTTCAATGGTGTGTCACGGTTGCCTGTTATCTCTTTCGGGCTTAAAATTTTTGGTGCAAGATTTGATGCACCCGGTCTTGTGAGCATCTGAATGGTGATATGCTCATGCTGAATGAGAGCGAAAAGCTGACTGAGAGAGGTACATTCGTCAATTGCCTTGACGAGTTCTTCCGTTGTTTTGTGACGGTATCCATGCACCTTTGTTTCATTCAATTTCACTCACCGCCCTTTATCGCCTTTTGCGGAACATTGTTATCATTATATTTCCGAATAAATGCCTCCGCTGTTTGATGAAGGACACTTGTACCTTAGATTATACTTAATTTTCACAAGATTTTCAATATTTATTTTCGGTTTCTTTGTTTACATCAACACTTTTTTATGATATGCTGACTAACAGATACGCAAAATGTCCGTATAATCGACATTTTTCAGCGTTAAAAAAATTTTTGTCAGGAGTAGAATAATGAAAAAAAACTATTTGTGCCGTAACGGCTGCCATGCTTGCACTTACCTCGGTTTTGTGCGGTTGCTCAAGCAACGGTGAAAGCAGTTCGCAGTCGGGCAGTACAACCCCGGCAACTGTTGCCACAGACACAACCGTCAAGACAACAGGCGAAAAAATACATATAAACGACAGCACTCTCGGTGAAATCTGGATTACCGAGCTTGACGGTGTACCGAAAAACACACTAAACAATGATAAATTCACCTCTGACGACACTTTCAAATACTACAGTGAAAACGGCAAGGCCGCTTCAATGGAGGGAATCGACATTTCCTCCTACAGCGGAACGATTGACTGGGACAAGGTTAAAAAATCGGGTGTTGATTTTGTTATGGTTCGCATCGGCGGCAGAGGCTACGGTTCTGACGGAAAAATGTACTCGGACGATTCCGCCCTTTCATATATAAAGGGTGCTAAGGCGGCAGGACTTAAAGTCGGCGTGTATTTCTTCTCTCAGGCTGTCAATAACGATGAGGCAATTGAAGAGGCTGACTATATAAAGACACTTCTCGGCGATGAAACAATCGATTTTCCCGTTGCATATGACTGGGAAATCATAAAAGATGATGACGCAAGAACCGACAGCGTTTCCGCTGCTCAGGCAACAGCCTGTGCAAAGGCATTCTGCAACCGTGTAAAGGAGCTTGGCTACACACCGATTATCTATTCTCCGAGCAAGGAGCTTTACTTTAAATATGACCTCACACAGCTTGCAGATTTTGACATCTGGTATTGCGAATATGCAAATGTTCCGACATTTTATTATCAGTTTTCTATGTGGCAATATTCCTCGTCGGGCAAGGTTGACGGAATTGAGGGCGATGTTGATATGAACATCTGCTTCACAAACATAGCCGATTACGATTAAGAAAGGATAATATATATGAAAAAGATAGCAAGCTTTACAATCAACCACAACACACTTATGCCGGGTGTTACATCTCAAGAATTGACGGAGATATTACAACATACGATATGCGTTTTGTAAAGCCAAACACACCGCCGTATCTTCCGAATCCCGTTATGCACACAATTGAACACCTTTTTGCAACATATGCCCGCAACAGCAAATTGCCGACAATGTAATCTACTTTGGACCTATGGGATGCAGAACGGGTTTTTATTTTCTCGTTCGTGTTATGTCAAATGAGGACGCATTACAGCTTATAAAAGACACAATAAAGCAGTGTGCGGAGCACAAAGGGGAAATCCCCGGAACAACTGCAATTGAGTGTGGAAACTACCTTGAACACGACCTTGACGGTGCTTTAAAAGAGTTAAATAAATATTACTCTTTGTTAAAAGATTACACAGTTGATAACTTACAGTATAATTAATATAGGGAATTATTGTTTAATTTACCCTGTTTTGTAGCTTTAGCCCCTGTCTTATTATTAATTATGACATTTTTTAATTCTCATATTGCAATTTCGTAACTATTTGGTATAATAAAGGTATCGTGTTTGTTACAAAAATGTAATGGTTAATGAGATAGGAGAAATTATTTTGGAGACAAAGTTCATTGGTTTGGAAGGTTTCAATGAAATCGAGAGTCTTCCGACAAAGAAACGCAGAGTTTGCAGGCGTGAGCTTACAACAGCACAGAAAACTGTTCGCTTTGTAAAGAGGGCAACAACATTTTGTGCAAAATCAGTTGTAAGAATGTCAAAAAACACAGCCGCAAAACTCGCACAGGCAATTGAGAACAGGAAGGGTTCTTTAAAGTCTGTTACAATCAAGGCTGTTAATTCGTCAAAAAAAGCAAAAACACAGATATCAGCTATTGACAAAGCATTCAACGAATCAAGAAACGGCACAACAAAGAGTGCCGGAGAGATTGTATCGGAACTTTCGTTCAAAAGCGGAAAGCAGTACGCTCACCTTGCACCGTCAGCAATCCGTTCGCAGAAGTTGCTCAGAAAAAAGGCTGTGCTTGCAGTAGTAGCCTGTTTCAGCGCAATCACACTTTCATGTGTAACGGTTGCAAGCGCACTTGATATGAAAGATAACAACAGCGCACAGACCCCTGCACTTGTTGCAACAAGTGACGAGGCTGTTCCTAATACTGAAATTGACGGCGAATCGGCATCGGCAAACCTCAAGGCAATTTCACCGTCATGCGCAAGTCTTTATATTGACGGCAAGTTCATAGGTGCGACAGAAGAAATTGATCAGCTCAATGCAGACCTCGATCAGGTTCTTGTTGATTACCGCAGAGATTACGATGACGAAACAACAACCGAGTTTGCAAATTCGGTGGAGGTTGTAACAGGTAACGCAAGCGATACAGACCTTATTACCGCAGACGAGGTTATGGCACTTGCAGACGGCAAGTTTTCAATCTCACTTTCAACAGACATTGTTTACACAAGAGATGTGGCTTATGACACAAAGGTAAAGTATGACGAGGACAAGTCTTCTTCATACAAAAAAGTTACCACAAAGGGCGTTAATGGTGAAGAAGAAGTAACGTTAAGAACTACATTTGTTGACGGTGTTCAGACCGATGCAGTTCAGACTGACGCAAAAACTATTAAAGAGGCAGTTGACGAAGTTGTTGTAAAAGGCAAGGCTGAGGATACTTCATCAAACACAGGTTCATCGTCAACCTCATCAGACAGCAGTTCTTCATCAAGTTCAAATTCATCTTCAAGCTACACAACAGGTTCATCGGGTATGTTTGCATGGCCACTCCCCTACACACATACATTGACAAGTACCTTCGGCACACGCTGGGGCAGACTTCACGGCGGACTTGACATTTCAGACGGCGGTGTTTACGGACAGCTATTTATGCATCCGCAAGCGGTACCGTAACATTCTCGGGCGGTGACAACAGCGGCTACGGCAACTATGTTATCATTGACCACGGCAGTGGCTACACAACACTTTACGGTCATTGCAGTTCACTTGTTGCAGTAACAGGTCAGTATGTAAATCAGGGCGACCTCATCGGTTATGTCGGTTCGACAGGCAACTCAACAGGCCCTCACCTCCATTTTGAAATCCGCCTCAACGGTGAAAAAATGGACCCCCTCGGCTACACAAGCTGATTTAATTAAATATAATAAAATGCAAAATTATAACCCCCTATTCACTTGAATAGGGGGTTTTGCTTACTCATCTTCGGCTGATTCTTCTTTTAAATTTTCAAGAGCTACCCTTACCGCTTCCACAACAAAGGCAGAAAATGTGCAATCCGTACCGACAAGGACAGATTCCACTTCATCAATCACATCGTTTGGAAATCGTATACTTTTGCTTGTTGTTTGGGGAATTTGCGGAATTTTAAACTTTTTCATTGCGTGAACTGCTCCTGTATTACATTATATATTACTATTGTATGCAATTTACACAAAAATTGCGTATTACTTTTGTCTTGCATTTTGTATTACGCAATGTTATAATTGAATCAATGAAGCTTCATATCTAAAAAATTTAATAAGGAGGCAATAAGTGATTACTGTTATTGGGTATATTCTGACAACTCTCGGCTTTGGCGGACTTGCATATTCGTTATTTACTGTGAATACAAACAAAAGATATTCGTGGACATCTCCATTTTCTTCATTTGAAAAAACAATTATTGCAGTTGCTATAATTTCATTTATTATTCTGCTTGTAGGAATTATTATGGTTATATTTTCTTTTGTTAAAAAGAAAAATGAGGATAAGCTTAATTCACTTAAAAATTTAGGAAATAACAATAAATGTCCAAATTGCGGTCTTAATGTTACCGCAGGTATTAACGAATGTCCACGATGCCACCAAAAACTTAATAATATTGACGGAGGTTTTTATAATGGCAAGAACAATTATTAACCTGCCACTGCGAAACAGTGTTGATGAATCATACAACACTGCTGTAAATATTTTGCAGGCAAACGGTTTTAAAGAAGTTCCTACATCGGCGAAACTGTATGGAAAAAAGGTACAGGACTTTTGACTGCTATGCAATACATAAAAATTGAATTTACAGATACAACGCTCGTTGTATCTGGTTGGGTACAAGCAGGTGTCGGTAGTGTTGGCGGAAACGAAATGGCACTTAACGGTATTGTTGCCGCTGTACCAAAAAAATCTGTTATGAAGGTCATTGAACAGATTAAGGCAAGTCTGTAAACAGAGGTAACAATATGATAAAATTAAGAAAAATATCAATGGTGTTATGTATAATTACGATGTTGTTTGCGGTTATGTCATTAAGCGGTTGCAGTAACAACAGCATAACCGGAATATGGGCATTTGTTGACGACGATGGGCAAGTTAGCGAAAATTCAAAAATGTATTTTAATGATGACGGTTCTTGCAATGATATTGATTATCATGGTCCGACAAGTGCTGACCCTGTGTCATACAAGGTCATGAGTGATGGAAAACTTGTATTCACAATGGAATGGGACGGCACATCATCATTTGACCTTGCTCAAAGCGAAGAGGAAGCCATGAATGATTATCACAAATATTATATTTCAGGCGACACATTGATTTTCAGGAAAAGCACATACAAGAGAGTATAAAATTACACCCCGATTCGTTTGAATCGGGGTTTTGTTTATGATGAATATGATTTTATCTGAACATATACTGCGCGGTGTCGAGGACTGACTCCATTGTCTTAAAGGCTTTGTTTGCCTTTTTCTTGAGTTTTGGGTTGCTGTCTACCATATTTTTGCCGACAATACCCATGCAGACGCCTGCCGTCATTCCTATTGCAACGCCTTTCATCACATTCATCATTGGACTTGTATTCATAATCACACCTCCCAATCTTGCAAATTCATTGACAAAATGTGTGTTTTTTCATATTTGTCACACAGCTTTGTCAAAAAAACTTGCATTATTATTGTTTACGATTTAAAATGTATTTAAACAGAAAAAGAATGGAATAATAAAAATTGGAGTGATAACTTTTGGCAACTCTCAACCTTGTGCTTGTTGAACCCGAAATTCCGCAGAACACGGGCAATGTGGCACGAACCTGTGCCGCAACGGGAACAAGACTTCATCTTGTTAAACCTATGGGCTTTGAACCCGACGATAAAAAACTCAAAAGAGCGGGACTCGACTACTGGCACTTGCTTGACATCACATATTATGAAAATATTGACGATTTTTTTGAAAAAACAAAGGGCGGAAAATACTTTTTCTTTTCAACAAAAGGAACTCACCGCCACAGCGATGTTGAATATCCCGACAACTGCTATCTTCTTTTTGGCAAAGAAACAAAAGGCTTGCCCGAGGAGCTTTTAATGCAGCATCCCGATAATACTTTAAGACTGCCTATGATTGACGAGGCAAGAAGTCTTAATCTTTCAAACTCGGTTGCAATTGCGGCTTATGAAGTTTTAAGGCAATGGGATTATCCTGCTTTGCAGAACAAGGGCGAGCTTCACAATCACAAGTGGAGCGACCTCAACAATATGACATAAGAACAAAATAATATTCATAAACTTCCTTAAAATCAGTATTTGTAAAGACAGTGCAAAAAATACCTTTGCAGGCGAAATTTTTAAAGTTTTCTATTGATAAAAAAGGGTTTTTGATATATAATAATGGTGACTGTAAAAATACTAAATTTTTACAAATTTCTTCTTACACGAAAGGAATGTATATTATGCAGCTCAACAAAGTATCTGTTGATGACATCAATGTAAAAGGTAAAAAAGTACTTGTTCGTTGTGACTTCAATGTACCGCTCAAGGACGGCGTAATCACAAACGACAACAGAATTACAGCAGCTCTTCCTACAATCAAGAAGCTCATCGCTGACGGCGGCAAGGTTATCCTTTGCTCACATCTCGGCAAGCCGAAGAACGGTCCCGAAGAAAAGTTCTCACTCGCTCCCGTAGCAGTAAGACTTTCGGAACTCCTCGGTCAGGATGTTGTTTTCGCTAACGATGACGAGGTTGTAGGCGAAAATGCTAAAAAGGCTGTTGCAGAAATGAAAGACGGCGATGTTGTTCTTCTCCAGAACACTCGTTTCAGAAAAGAAGAAACAAAGAATCTTGAGCCGTTCTCATCAGAACTTGCTTCACTCGCTGATGTATTCGTAATGGATGCATTCGGTTCGGCTCACCGTGCACACTGCTCAACAGTAGGTGTTACAGACCACATCAAGGACACAGCAGTAGGTTACCTCATGCAGAAGGAAATTGACTACCTCGGCAATGCCGTTGAAACTCCTGTTCGTCCATTCGTTGCAATCCTCGGCGGTGCTAAGGTTGCTGACAAGCTCAATGTTATTTCAAACCTCCTCGAAAAGTGCGACACACTCATCATCGGCGGCGGTATGGCTTACACATTCCTCAAGGCTCAGGGCAAGGAAGTCGGTCTTTCACTCGTTGATGATACAAAGATTGACTACTGTAAGGAAATGATGGCTAAGGCTGAAAAGCTCGGCAAGAAGCTCCTTCTCCCAATCGACACAACAATCGCTGCAGGCTTCCCTGATCCTATCGATGCTGAAATCGAAGTTAAGGTTGTTGATTCAGACAAGATTCCTGCTGACATGGAAGGTCTTGACATCGGCACAAAGACACAGGAACTCTTTGCTGACGCTGTAAAGAGCGCAAAGACTGTTGTTTGGAACGGTCCTATGGGCGTATTTGAGAACCCGACTCTTGCAAAGGGTACAATTGCTGTTGCTAAGCTCTTGCCGACACAGACGCAACAACAATCATCGGCGGCGGCGACAGCGCAGCTGCTGTTATTCAGCTTGGTTTTGCTGATAAGATGAGCCACATCTCAACAGGCGGCGGTGCATCTCTTGAATACCTCGAGGGCAAGGTTCTTCCGGGTATCGCAGCAATCGCTGACAAATAATTTAATCAAATAAAAGGGCGGATTTTTCCGCCCTTACTGATTTAACCTGTTACTTTATTATAATAAAAACATATTCTGAAAGGAAAATTATCATGGATAAGTCAAAGAGAAAGGCAATTATCGCCGGCAACTGGAAAATGAACAAAACTCCAAAGGAAGCTAAAGAGCTCCTCAACGCTATTACTCCCCTCGTAAAAGATGCCGGTTGTGAAGTAATCGCTTGTGTTCCTTATGTTGACCTTGCAACAGCACTTGAGGCTACAGAAGGCACAAATGTTAAAATCGGTGCAGAAAACTGTCACTGGGCTGAAAGCGGTGCTTTCACTGGCGAAATCTCAACAGGTATGCTCAAGGAAATGGGCGTTGAATATGTAGTTCTCGGTCACAGCGAGAGAAGACAGTATTTCGGTGAAACAGACGAAACTGTAAACAAGAGAACAAAGGCTGCTCTTGCCGCAGGTCTTAAGCCAATCGTTTGTGTTGGCGAACTCCTCTGGGAGCGTGAGTGCGACATCACAGAAGAAGTTATCGCAAGACAGATTAAGCTTGACCTCTTCAACGTAACAGAAGAAGAACTCAAGAATGTTGTTATCGCTTATGAGCCTGTATGGGCTATCGGCACAGGCAAAACTGCTACAGCTGATCAGGCTGAAGAAGTTTGCTCTTTCATCCGTGCTACAATCGCTAAGCTTTACAATCAGGCTGCTGCTGACGCTGTTACAATTCAGTACGGCGGTTCAATGAATGACGGCAATGCTGACGAGCTTCTCTCAAAGACAAATGTTGACGGTGGTCTTATCGGCGGTGCATCACTCGTTGCCGAGAAGTTTGCCGCAATCGTAAAGGCTGCAAGCAAGTAATTTAAACAGTATATTCAAACACAATGCCGTGTCCTTTTGGGCACGGCACAAAGTCTGTAATCGGCTTTTGGATTTTGTTTTTTGCATAACAAGATTGTGTATGCTTTATGGAAAGGACACGCAAAATGAAAAAACCGGTAATTTTAATGATTCTTGACGGCTTTGGTATTGCTCCCGAAAAGGGCAACGCTATCAAGGCTGCTAAAAAGCCAAACATTGACAAGCTTTTTGCATCTAATCCGCTCACACAGATTGGTGCGTCGGGTATGGATGTAGGTCTTCCTGACGGTCAGATGGGTAACTCTGAGGTCGGTCACACAAATATGGGTGCCGGCAGAATCGTTTATCAGGAACTCACAAGAATTACAAAGACTATCAACGAGGACAAGCTCAAAGATAACGAGGCTATTGTTGATGCAATGGACAAGGCTCTCAAGAACGGCACGGCACTTCACCTTATGGGACTTCTCTCAGACGGCGGTGTTCACAGCCACATTGAGCATCTCTACGGTATTCTTGAACTTGCTAAGAAAAAGGGTCTTAAAGATGTTTACATTCACGCATTCCTTGACGGTCGTGATGTTCCGCCTTCAAGTGCCGCTGAATATGCTGACAAGCTTCTTAACAAGCTCAAAGAAATCGGCATAGGCAAGGTTGCCACAGTTGAGGCAGATACTACGCAATGGACAGAGATAACAACTGGGACAGAGTTGAAAAGGCATATGCCGCTATGGTATATGGCGAGGGCAACAAGGCAGACTGCCCTGTTTGCGCAATTAAGAACTCTTACAATGACGGCGTAACAGACGAATTTGTTGTTCCTTGTGTTATTGAGGGCGGTGCTCAGGTTAAACCTAACGACAGCATCATCTTCTTCAACTTCCGTCCTGACAGAGCAAGAGAGATTACAAGAACATTTGTTGACCCAGATTTTAAGGGCTTTGAGAGAAAGAACGGTTTCTTCCCCGTAAACTTTGTTTGCATGACTCAGTATGATGCAACAATGCCTAATGTTGAAGTTGCATTCAAGCCACAGGTTCTCAAGAACACACTCGGCGAGTATGTATCCGACAAGGGTATGACACAGCTCAGAATTGCAGAAACAGAAAAGTATGCTCATGTAACATTCTTCTTCAACGGCGGTGTTGAAAAACAGTATCCCGGCGAGGACAGAATTCTTGTTAAGTCACCTGCTGTTGCAACATATGACCTCCAGCCTGAAATGAGTGCTTACGAGGTTACAGACAAACTCGTTCCCGCAATCAAGAGCGGTAAGTACGATATGATTATTCTCAACTATGCTAACTGCGATATGGTTGGTCACACAGGCGTATTCGAGGCAGCCGTAAAGGCTGTTGAGGCTGTTGACACCTGCGTTGGCAAGGTTGTTGACGCAATCAAAGAAATGGGCGGTGTTGCTCTTATCACAGCCGACCACGGCAATGCAGATAAGATGGTTGCAGAGGACGGTTCACCGTTTACTGCTCACACAACAAACCCTGTTCCTTTCTGCGTAGTAAACTACGACTGCGAGCTTCGTGAGGGCGGCAGACTTGCCGATATCGCTCCGACAATGCTCCAAATTATGGGACTCGAGCAGCCCGAAGAAATGGACGGCACAAGCCTTATTAAGTAATTTATTTTACTGATTATATACAGAGCCACCGATGTTTTATCGGTGGCTTTTTTGTGTTAGCACAAAACTGTAGGGGTAGCCTTGCGACCGCCGCAAATTCCCGCAACGCAAAATTTAAGTTGTAAAATATCGTTAATCGGTGTAAAATAATATTACTTATGTATTGTTAATTTTATGGCAGAGAAGGGGAAAATTTGATTAAGCTACGAAGATATCTTGCATACTACAAAAAGGAATGTATCATCGGTCCGCTTTGCAAGCTGTTTGAGGCAATTTTGGAATTGCTCGTTCCGCTTGTTATGGCAGGAATCATCGACAACGGTGTGCGAAACGGCGACACGGCATACATTTGGAGAATGGGCGGTCTGCTCGTTATTCTTGCAACTGTAGGACTTTGCAGTGCACTTGTGTGTCAGTATCTTGCATCAAAGGCATCTCAGGGTGTGGGAACAAGACTTCGCCGAGATTTGTTTTTGCACATCAACAGGTTATCACACGCAGAGTTGGACAAGCTCGGCACTCCGTCACTTATAACACGAATCACATATGACACCAATCAGGTTCAGCAATCTGTTGCAATGGCTATCCGCCTGCTCACCAGAGCACCGTTTATTGTTATCGGTTCAATGGTTATGGCAATGACAATCAACCTTGAAATGTCAATTATTTTCTTCATTGCGGCTATATTGATTGCCGTTACTCTTTACCTCATTATGACAAAGAGTATTCCTATTTTTGAAAAAATGCAGAAAAAGCTCGACAAAATCAGCCTTATCTGCCGTGAAAATCTTTCGGGCAACAGGGTTATCAGAGCCTTTTCAAAGCAGAAGAACGAGAAAAAGCGTATTGACGATTCAACCGAGGATTTGGCTAAAACTTCGATCAGAGTAAGCATCCTTTCGGCACTTTTAAGCCTGTCACCTACATCATCACCAATGCTGCAATTATTCTCATCATTTGGTTTGGCGCTCAGAATGTCAACGCAGGCAACGGAATGCTTTCGGGTGACATCATTGCCCTTGTAAACTATATGACGCAGATTTTGCTTGCAATGATTGTTGTTGCAAACCTTGTTGTACTTTTCACGAAGGCAAGTGCAAGTGCGGCAAGACTTAACGAAGTGTTTGAAACTCAGCCGAGTGTGTGTGAAAGCACTACCGAGAACATTGAAATTTCAGAGAGCGAAAGCACTCCGAAAATCGAATTTGATAATGTAAACTTCACATACGGCACGGGTGATGATGAGCTTGAGGACATCAGCTTTAAAATCAAGCGTGGTCAGACAGTCGGTCTTATCGGTGGTACGGGTTGCGGTAAAAGTACGCTTGTCAACCTTATCCCCCGTTTTTACGATGCAACACAGGGTACTGTAAGCGTTGACGGCAGAAATGTCAAGGACTATCCGTTCTTACAGCTCCGTTCACAGATTGGTATTGTTCCTCAGCAGTCAATTCTTTTCAAGGGAACAATCCGTGACAATATGAAATGGCAAAACGAAAATGCAACTGACGAGGATATTATAAAGGCTCTAAAAATTGCGCAAGCATACGAGTTTGTAAGCAAGCTGAACAAAGGGCTTGACAGCTTTGTTGAACAGGGCGGTAAGAACTTCAGCGGGGGTCAGCGTCAGCGACTTTGCATTGCCAGAGCACTCACAGGCTCACCGAAGCTTCTCATTCTTGACGACAGCTTTTCGGCTCTTGACTTTGCAACAGATGCGGCACTCAGAAAGGCTTTGCGTGAAAACACAAAGGATATGACCGTAATAATCGTTACACAGCGTTGCTCAACAATTAAGAACGCAGACCTTATTCTTGTGCTTGATGACGGCAGACTTGTAGGCAAAGGTCCGCACGATGAACTGTTTGAAAGTTGCGAAACCTACCGTGAAATCTGTCTTTCACAGCTTAATGAAGAGGAGGCCAAAAGATGAAAAATTCAGCAAAAAAATCCTCCTCTGTAAAAAAGGTACTCAAAAAAATAAAGCCGTATTCGTTTTATCTGATTTTAGCTCTTGTGAGCGCAATCATCAGCGTTTCGCTCACGCTCTATATTCCGGTTCTCACAGGTAACGCAATCGACAACATCATTGACAAGGGTAATGTTGACTTTGCAAGCGTTATTCAGATTCTTGTGTACATCGGTGTAGGCATCGGTGGTGTGGCACTTTTCCAATGGATTATGACCTACTTTACCAACATTGTCAGCTACCGCACTGTTCGTGACCTCAGAAGAGAGGTTTTTGAAAAATTCAACACAGTTCCACTCTCCTACATTGACACAACACCTCACGGCGACCTTATCAGCCGAGTAATCAACGATGTTGACGCAGTTGGTGACGGTCTTACACAGATGTTTCTACAGCTTTTTTCGGGCATTGTTACCATTGTCGGCACGCTTGTATTTATGCTGACAATCAACTGGAAAATCGCCCTTGTGGTTGTTGTTCTCACACCGCTTTCGCTCTTTGTTGCGGCATTTATCGGCAAGATGACGCACAACCGCTTTACTCGTCAACAGGCACTCAACGGTGACATCTCGTCATATGTTGAGGAGCATATCGGCAATCAGAGAATTGTAAAGGCTTTTTCATATGAGGACAGAGCCTTTGAAGAATTTGAAAAGTACAACGATGAACTTCTTGAAGTGGGATTCAAGGCACAGTTTGCAGGCGCACTTGCCAACCCGTCAACAAGATTCGTAAACGCATTGGTTTATGCCGCAGTAGGCATTATGGGTGCTCTGTTTGCCGTTGCAGGCACACTTTCGGTCGGACAGTTATCATGCTTCCTTACCTACGCAAATCAGTACACAAAGCCGTTTAACGAGGTTACAGGCGTACTCACGCAATTGCAGACAGGCATTGCGGCGGCAGGACGAGTTTTTGAGGTTCTTGAGGCAGATAACGAAATTCCCGACAACAGTACAAAAGAGCTTGAGCATTGCGAAGGCAATGTCAAGATTGAGAATGTAAACTTCTCCTACACAAAAGAAAAACCGCTCATCACAAACTTTTCGCTTAATGTCAAGAGTGGCAGTCACATTGCCATTGTCGGTCCGACAGGTTGCGGCAAGACAACATTCATCAATCTTCTTATGAGATTTTATGACACGGACAGCGGCAAAATCAGCATTGACGGAGTTGACATTATGGATATCACCCGTGACAACCTCAGAAAATGCTACGGAATGGTTCTTCAGGACAGCTGGCTGTTCAACGGAACGATTATGGAAAATCTGCGTTACGGCAACGAAAACGCAACCGAAGAAGAAGTTATTGCCGCTGCAAAGGCAGCATATGCGCACTCATTCATCCGCCGTATGTCTGACGGCTACAACACCGTAATCAGCGAGGACGGCGGTAATCTCAGTCAGGGACAGAAACAGCTTTTGTGTATTGCAAGGGCGATGCTTACAAACCCATCAATCCTTATTCTTGACGAGGCAACTTCATCAATTGATACCCTTACCGAAATCCGTGTTCAAAAGGCTTTTGCCAAGATGATGAAGGGCAAGACGAGCTTTGTTGTTGCCCACAGACTTTCAACAATCAAGGAAAGCGATGTTATCCTTGTTATGAAGGACGGCAACATCATTGAACAAGGCACACACGAGGAGTTGCTCGCTAAAGGCGGATTCTATAACAAACTTTACAACAGTCAGTTTGCAAAACAGTAATACGGCAACGGTCAGTAACCGCAAATCGAAACAATTGTAAAATCGTTTCGACAATAAACCGTATAACTGACTACTACACTTGAACACACAATTTTCAACAATTCCGAAAATATATACAAAACGAGGTCATCAGCTAAAAACCGATGACCTCGTTTTGTATTATAAACTTTTAATCCGAAAGGGATTTTTCAACATTTATTATCGGATAAAGCTTTTCGTCAATTGACTTGATTTTTTTGATTGCACTCTGTTTAATCTGTCTTTCTGTAAGGTCAAGTCCATACGGAATGACCATATCAAAGACAACATTTGTATGCGTACTGCCCTTTACAATTCTGAAATCGTGGATTGAATACTCCGGATTAAGCTCACACAAGCCCTCCTCCACCTTCATTTTAAGTTCATTTGTGAACGCATCGTTTGACGCAATCGGATCCATATGTATGGTTGCAAAACAGTTGTACCTGTTTTCAAGCTGTTTTTCCGTCAGGTCAATTGCGTCGTGAGCTTCAAGGATATCCTCGTCACACGGTACCTCTGCGTGGAGTGAAATAAAGCATCTGCCGGACCGTAATCGTGAATAATCAAATCGTGGATACCTACAATCATATCATTTTTCAACACTGTTTCCTTGATTTCATCAACAAATTCGGCATCTGGAGCTTTGCCGAGGAGCGGTGAAAGGCTTTCTCTGAATGTGCTGACACCCGTAAAAAGTATGAACAGCGAAACACACACGCCGAGCCAACCGTCAATCTGAACTCCTGTTGAGGCAGAAATAAGCAATCCGATTATTACGACGGAGGTTGCAATGCAGTCGGTCAAAGAATCGAGTGCCGCCACCTTGAGTGCGGTTGAATTTATTTTTCTCGACAATCCCGAATTAAAAAAGTACATCCATAATTTTACGAAAATTGACGCAATCATTATTGCGAGTGAAAGCGTTGAAAATGCCGTTTTATCCTCGGGAGTAATTATCTTTTCTATCGAACTTTTTATAAGTTCAACACCCATTAAAAGGATTACAACGGAAATTCCCAAGCCTGCCACATACTCATAACGACCGTGACCGAACGGATGCTCTCTGTCGGCAGGACGGCTTGCAAGCTTAAATCCGAGGAATGTAACAACCGAACTGCCTGCGTCCGAAAGGTTGTTGAGGGCGTCGGCAATGACGGAAACCGATGCCGAAACAATTCCGGCAAACAATTTTCCTCCGAACAGTAACAGGTTAAGAATTATTCCGCAAACACCCGAAAGGTTGCCATAGGCAGTTCTAACCTTTGGATTATCGCAATTGTCGCTGTCTTTAACGAACAGCTTTACAAGTAATTTTGTCAAATAAAACACCAACTAAAATTTATTTACAGCGAATCGTTTCGGCTGAAAACATCGGCAACCTCCGTAATTGAAATGTACGCTTTCTTGTCGATTTCACGCACAATTTCCTTCAGCTTGCCAATCTGGAAACGGTTGACAACAAAGTAAATCATCACCTTGTCCTTGCCTGAATATCCGCCCTGAGCCTGCATTACGGTAACGCCGCTTTGAAATTCCTCCGAAAGTGCGTTACAAATTTCATCGCAACGGCTTACAGACGCAATAATCGTTGCCGCCTTTGCCCTGTCAAAACCTTCAACAATAAAGTCAATCGTTTTAAGTGCGGCAAAATATGTAACAATCGAATAAAGCGGAAGAATCCAGCTTTGCAGAATGAAACCGCATACAACATAAAGAACGATATTGTATGCCATAACGAATGAACCAACCGATACACCGATTTTCTTCGCAAAGATTACCGCCATAACCTCGATGCCGTCCATTGCACCGCCAAATTTGATTGCAAGACCGCTGCCTATACCCGAAATCACACCGCCGAACACGGCACAAAGGAGCAAATCGGTTCCCGCAAGCGGAGATGCCATACTGACATCAACGGCAGAACATCGGTTATCAGCCATGAAACGAACGAATAAACTGCAACCGTATAAATTGCGTAAAATGTAAACTTCTTTCCCTGCTTTTTAAGTCCGAACAAAAACAGCGGCAGGTTAAAAATTATAAGAAAAAGTGAAAGCGACAGGCTTTCGGGTGTAAGTTGTGCGGCAAGCATAGCCGTACCTGAAATTCCGCTGTCGTAAAGGTTTACGGGATTAAGAAATATTGTAATTCCAAACGCATTGATAATTCCGGCAATTGTGAGAAAAAGCATATTTTTGATTTTGATTGTCTTTCTCGCTCTTTGTAAAAGATTTTTCATTGTCATCATCCTTTGCGATAAATTTTCATCCCCATCATTCACATAAGTATAGCCTAATTGTATCACAATAATGATATTTAGGCAAGAAAAGCAAAAGGCACCGAAAAATCGGTGCCTTAATCAGCTTATTAATTATTCCTGAGAGTCAGCCTTGGCTTTCTCAATAATTTTTTGAGCAACATTTGCAGGAGTATCCTCATAGCGGACAAACGCAAATTCAAATGATCCTCTGCCTTGTGTTACCTGGCGAATGTAGGTTGCAAAGTCATCCATTTCTGCCATAGGAACTTCCGCCTCTACAATCTGCGTTCCGTTCTCACCCGGCTGCATACCGAGCACACGACCTCTGCGCTTGTTGACCTCGCCCATTACATCACCCATATTTGCATCGGGAACATTGGCTTTAAGGCTTCCGATCGGCTCAAGAAGCGTCGGAGAGGCATTCGGAATACCGTTCTTATAAGCAAGAGATGCCGCTGTCTTGAATGACATCTCGGAGGAATCAACGGGATGATATGAACCGTCATAAAGAGTAGCCTTGATGCCTACCATCGGATAGCCTGCAAGAACACCCTTCTTGATTGAATCCTGAAGTCCCTTTTCAACGGCAGGGAAGAAATTTTTCGGAACTGCACCGCCGACAACTCTTTCGGCAAATACAAGACCGTCCGAATCACACGGCTCAAATTCAATCCACACATCACCGAACTGACCGTGACCGCCCGACTGCTTTTTATATCTGCCTGTGCGGAAACCTTCTTGCGGATAGTTTCTCTGTATGCAATCTTTGGCTTTTTGAGACTGCGTCAACATTATACTTTGTTTTAAGTCTTGAAATTACAACATCAAGATGCTGTTCACCGAGTCCCGAAATTAACATTTCATGGGTTTCGTGGTTTGAAACGAGCTTGATTGTCGGATCTTCGTCTGCAAGCTTTGCAATGCCCTGAGCAACCTTATCCTCGTCACCCTTCTTTGCGGGATACACAGCCATTGTATATGATGATGACGGATAGTCAATTCCGTCAAGAACAACCTTTCTGAGAGGCGAACAGAGTGTGTCGCCTGTCTTTGTTGATGCAAGCTTCGGGATTGCGCCGATGTCGCCCGCACCGATGTACGGAACATCCGACTGCTTTTTACCGCTTACGGAAAGCACCTTTGTAATTCTCTCCTGTGCGCCTGTACGCATATTGATGAGAGGAGCGTCCGAGCTTACCTTGCCCGAAACAACCTTTACATATGAAAGTCTGCCGATGAACGGGTCTGCAACCGTCTTGAATACGATTGCGGCAGCCGCACCGCCGTCATTAACCGAAACATCAACGGGTTCACCGTCAAGGTCAACACCGATTTCACCGCTCTTGTCAGCCGCTGACGGAGCAAGCCATGTAAGGCTGTTCAAAAGCTGATCAATTGCGAATGTATTATGAGCGTCACCGCAGAATACGGGGCAGATTGTGCCGTCCTTAACACCCTGACTTACACCGAGAATGATTTCTTCGGGAGTAAACTCCTCACCCATAATAAACTTGTCAAGAAGTTCCTCGCTTGTTTCGGCAACAGCCTCCTTGATAGCCTCACGCAAGCCCTCAAGCCTGTCGCCCATATCGGGAAGCGCAGTCTGTTTTACACTGCCGTCTGTGCCGTACTCATAAGCCTTGTAATCAAACAAATTAACATAAGTGTTTGCCTGACCGTCAACAATGTACGGAACAACAACAGGACAAACAGACGGACCGAATGTAGCCTTCAAGCTCTCGAATACACGATAGAAACGGGCACTTTCGTCGCAAAGACCGTTTACAAAGAACACCTTTGTAAGCCCTGCCTTTGTTGCCGCCTCAACTGCTTTTTCGGTACCTACACAGACACCGTCCTTGCCAGAAACAACGATGAGCGCTGTGTCAGCCGCTCTCATGCCCTCTGCAACACCGCCTGCAAAATCAAAAAGACCGGGGGTGTCGATTAGGTTGATTTTGTATTTTTCCATTCAATCGGTGCAACCGCCGTCATAATTGAAGTCTGTCTTTTGATCTCCTCGCTGTCAAAATCAAGGACTGTGTTGCCGTCTGCAACCTTACCGAGTCTTTCGCTCATCTTTGAGAGATAGAGTATTGACTCCGCAACCGAGGTTTTGCCGCTGCCGCTGTGTCCTGCGAGGGCAATATTAAGAATTTTTTTAGCGTCGTATTGTTTCAAAAGTGAAATCCCCTTTCGTAAAATTTCTATTCTAATCAAGCTTATTTTGACAAAATTAAACAATAGTGTCAATTAATACGGAATTATTATAGCATATTTGTATAAAATAAACAACCGAATTATGGCAAAATAAAAAATTCACCCTTTGCCCAAATGGACAAGGGATGAATTGTGCAACTTGCTTTTTTATTTTATGTTAAGCTGAAAAATATACAGATTTTTGCAAGGTCAATTGTGCATTTTAACGATTGGGCTTTCTGAAAAAACAATTTTTGACAAAAGGAAAGGCTCTCAAAACGAGAGCCTTGAAAACTTGATTATTCGAGAACCGCACCCTGTGCGCCTGATGTAACAAGCTTTGCATAACGAGCAAGGTAGCCTGTTGTAATCTTGGGCTGACGGGGCTTCCATTCTGCCTTACGCTTTGCAAGCTCTTCGTCAGAAACGAGGAGATTGATTGTGTTTGCAGGAATATCGATTTCAATCATATCGCCCTCTTTAACAAGTGCAATCGGACCGCCGACTGCTGCCTCGGGAGATACATGACCGATAGCCGCACCTCTTGTTGCGCCTGAGAAACGACCGTCTGTGATAAGAGCAACACAGTTGCCGAGACCGCTGCCCATAATAGCGGAAGTCGGGTTGAGCATTTCTCTCATGCCGGGACCGCCCTTAGGACCTTCGTATCTGATAACAACAACCTCACCTGGATTGATTTTGCCATCATAAATTGCACTGAGAGCGTCCTCTTCGCAGTCAAACACTCTTGCCGCACCCTTGTGGTGCATCATTTCCTCTGCAACGGCACTTCTCTTAACAACAGAACCGTCAGGAGCAAGGTTACCCTTGAGAACAGCAATACCGCCTGTCTTGCTGTATGGATTTGTAACAGGGCGAATGATGTCTGTGTCCTTGATTTCACAACCCTTAATGTTCTCGCCTACAGTCTTGCCTGTTGCCGTGATAAGGTCTGTGTCAAGAAGTCCAACCTTTGTAAGCTCGTTCATTACGGCATAAACACCGCCTGCTTCGTTGAGATCCTCCATATATGTGTGACCCGCAGGAGCAAGGTGACAAAGGTTAGGAGTCTTTTTGCTGATTTCATTGGCAATGTCAAGGTTAAGCTTAACACCTGCCTCTTTTGCGATTGCAGGAAGGTGGAGCATTGTATTTGTTGAACAGCCGAGAGCCATATCAACAGTAAGAGCATTCATAAATGCTTTTTCCGTGAGAATGTCACGAGGACGGATATCCTTTTCAAGAAGTTCCATAACCTTCATGCCGGCGTGCTTTGCAAGCTTGATTCTGTCTGAGTAAACAGCAGGAATTGTGCCGTTACCCTGAAGTCCCATACCGATTGCCTCGGTAAGACAGTTCATACTGTTGGCGGTGTACATACCCGAACATGAACCGCATGACGGACAAGCCTTGTTTTCAAACTCGGCAAGCTCTTCGGCAGTAATCTTGTTTGCCGTGTAAGCGCCGACTGCCTCAAACATACTCGAAAGACTTGTCTTTTTGCCCTTAACATGACCTGCAAGCATAGGACCGCCGCTTACGAAAACTGTCGGAACATTAATTCTTGCGGCAGCCATAAGCATACCCGGAACATTCTTGTCGCAGTTAGGAACCATTACAAGTGCGTCAAACGCATGAGCCTTTGCCATAGCCTCTGTTGAGTCTGCGATAAGCTCACGGGTTACGAGAGAATACTTCATTCCCTCATGTCCCATAGCAATACCGTCACAAACAGCGATTGCAGGGAATACAATCGGAACACCGCCGGCAAGAGCAACGCCCTGCTTAACGGCGTCAACAATCTTATCTATATTCATATGTCCCGGAACGATATCGTTCTTGGAACTTACAATACCGATAAAAGGTTTCTTAATTTCTTCTTCGGTAAGACCGAGAGCATTCAAAAGCGAACGCTGAGGTGCGGTACTTACGCCGTCCTTTATAACTGAACTTTTCATTGTAAACACCCTTTCCATAATTATCAAATCGGAACAAAATTCACATAAAGCCCTTCAATTGTTCCATAATAAAACACAGTAAAAATTTCTGTATCGTTAATCTTAATTTTAGCACATCGGCTGTTCAAAATCAAGTAGAGAACCTATATTGCCAAAATCATTTATTGCGGCTCAATCGTTGATTATTCTGCCTTTTCAACATTGGGCATAATAAAGTTATCCCTTGAATATTCCCACAGCTTTTTTGAGCCGTCGGCAGTATTTTTGTTGCGGTTAAGGATACTGTGCAGATGAACAATATGCTCTACCACGCCTTGCCGTCGGTTGCATCATTGAGCATGGCGGGCTGAATGTTATCCATTGTGTGAGCAAACTTTGCTTCGGCTGTTTCGCCGCTTTCAAATTCAAGCCACAGATTCATCATCTTTCGCCCTGATCTTCCGGAAGAAGTCCGAAAATTCTTTTTGCAGCTTTCATTTCACGCTCTGCCTGAGTTTTCTTAGCTTCCTCATCATAGGCATATGTATCGCCTGCGTCAATCTCGACAATATCGTGAATCAGGAGCATTGTCATTGTTTTAAGCACATCAATTTCCGAATTTGCATATTCGGAAAGCATAACGGTCATTATCGCCATATGCCATGCGTGCTCGGCATCGTTTTCCTTTTTTCGAGCGTCGGAAAGGTAGGTCTGACGGATGATGAATTTTTCCTTATCAATTTCCTTTATAAAATCAAATTGCTTTTCAATTCTTGATTTCTCCATAATGTTCCCTCTTAAAATTTAGGCCTGCACATGGGCATAGTGCAGGCTTTATGTGATTATTTATTTACTACAGGAAGTTTGGTTTTATCGTATTCATCCAGTCTGTTGCCATAAAGGTAATAGTTCGTTTCTTTTACAACAACAGGCGAAAGCACAACTACGGCAATAAGGTTGGGAATTGACATAAGTGCATTGAAGATGTCAGCCATTGTCCAAACAAGGTCGAGCTTGATAACAGGACCGATGAGAAGAATAAAT